>PVML01004415.1_pt1 | contig 13261 bp, 8 predicted proteins | sample 1853371 | NCBI WGS metagenome assembly PVML01 (sample SAMN08533508, study PRJNA380276) | Human gut metagenome, whole genome shotgun sequencing project. | isolation source: participant 1, chromium library | host: Homo sapiens | collected 2017 | reverse complement strand
CGGGCCGGATCTGCTGGTATTGTGCGGAGATATCGTGGACGAGGCGACCACCCGGTGAATGTTCCAGTAACCGTAGCCCAGCAGAAGCGCCGTACAGAGAAACGGGACCAGACCGCAGCGGTAGGCCCTCTCCCACCTCCGTCCGCCGCGCTTTGTAAGCCGCAGCAGGGCGTTTACCAGGTCCAGGCATACTGCAAAGCCAAACAGGTGCATCACCACCATGGCCCAGGTATTCCACACCTGGAACACCTTAAAGGCGCTCACCGCTCCCAGCGCTGCGGCCCACCCCCCGGCCGCCCGGTCCGCAGGCTTTTTCCTCCACCAGGAGATTGCGCGTTTAAAATAGAAGTAAAAATAGATGCCGACCGCCGCCGCTCCTCCCAAAAGCGTGCCAAGAAACATTGCTCTCATTGTCCGTCTCCCTCATCCCGCGGATTACTCCGCCTTACTCTACGCCCCAAACAGCTCCGCCGCCCGGCGCATATTCTCCCGCACCGGCACCCGGAACGGGCAGCGGGTCTCACAGGCCCCGCAGGCGATGCACTCGGACGCCTTGTGCTCCAACACCCGATAGTGTTCCCGGACGGTCTCCGGCATATGTCCCTGGGCCTTGCAGAGATTTAAGAACTTTGTCACCATAGCCACGTCGATGCCCTTGGGACAGGGCGCGCAGTGGCCGCAGTACATGCAGTGGCCCTCCCAGCGAATCTTCGGAAACCGGGCAAATGCCGGAGCGAAATCCTTCTCTGCCTCGGATGCGTCCGAATAACCCGCGCTTTTCACCAACTCTGCCGGCGTCCTTGCCCCGGCCAGCACGGTGGCGACCCCCGGACGGGTCAGACAGTAGTGCAGGCACTGGTAAGCGGTCAGGGCCTTGCCCGCCGGGGACAGTTTCTCATCCAGCAGGTCCCCGCCCCCGAATGCCTTCATCACCGTGATGCCCACGCCCAGACGGTTGCAGGTCTCGTAGAGGGCCTGGCGGTCCGGGTTCATATTGGTCAGCTGCTTCTCATAATTGGCTTCGCTCCACAACGCCTCGCAATCCTCTCCTGCAGGCTGAAGATCGTAGCAGGGGTTGATGCTGAACATCAGCACTTCGATCAGACCGCTCTCTGCCGCCGCAAGGGCCACCTGGGGATTGTGGCTGCTCAGGCCGATGTGGTGGATCCTTCCGCTCTGTTTCAGTTCCCGGGCAAAAGCCCCCACCGGCCCGTCCAGAACCGCCTTCCAGTCTTCCATGGAATCCACATAATGGATCATACCCACATCCAGGCTGGGCACGTCCAGCCGTTCCATCAGGTCGGCAAAGCCCTCTTTTACCTCCTGTATCTCCCGGGTCCGCTTGTACTGGCCGTTCTGCCAGACCGAACAGAGATGGCCCTGCAGCACAAAATGCCCCGGCACCTCCTTCAGCACCCGGCCCACGCTGCTGCGCACCTCCGGGTCCGCAGTATAGAAATCCAGATAATTGACGCCCATAGTCTTGGCCGCCGCGAACATTTCCCGGATGTGCTCCTCACCGCCCGCCAGGCCCTCGCAGCCCATGCCGATCTCGCCCACCAGTAGGCCGGTATTTCCCAATGCCCTGTAATTCATCTCTTTTTGCTCCTCTCTCGTTTCACGCGCCCGGCGAAACGCCGCCGCGGCCTCCGCCCGCGCGCTGTCCATTAGCCTCAACCACCAGAATACTCCTTAAAGCGCACTCCAAGTCAACTACTTTTTTCCGGAGACAATTCGTTAAGACATTCGATCCCCACACAACCCGTTTAAGGCCCCAGGGGGAATCGGACTATTTTCTTTCATAATTATATCAGTTTCCCACAATTTACAGAAGCCCCGCATATCAATTCACCCAAAAACTGCCCGGATTTCTCTCACAACCAGAAATCCGGGCAGTTCCCATTCGGGCGATCGCCGTTTCTATCTGAAACCCTTAATCCGCCATAATCACTCCCTCGCCGCCCAGGCTCCGTCTGCCCAGGTTATACACCAGCTTATAGTAGGTAGGCAGCAGAATCAGCGTCAATACCGTGGCGGCCAGCAGGCCGCCCACGTCCACCAGCGCCAGGCCCTGCATCATCTTGCCCGCCTTGCCGTAGGCCAGGGCGTTGGGCACCATGGAGATCACCGTGGTCAGCGTGGTCATCAGGATGGGGCGCATTCGGATGGCGCCCGCCTCCACCAGCGCCTGGTCAAGGGGCATCTCGGGCAGCATCTGGTTCACCGTCTCCACGTAGAGAATGCCGTTGTTCACCACCGTGCCCACCAACATCAGGAAGCCCAGCATGGAAACCATGCTGATCGGGCTGCCCGCCAGGTACAGAAGGCCGAAGGAGCCGATCAGGCTGAAGGGGATGGTGGTCATCACCATCAGCGAGAACTTGGGCGACTCGAACTGGATTGCCATGACGATGAAGATCAGGAACACGCCCGTTACCAGAGCGCCTCCCAGAGCGCCCAGCTCCTCGCCCATCATCTCATCCAGGGAGTTGGCCGCCAACTCAACCTCCGGCGGCATTTTCCACTGGGACACGAACTCTTTCACGTCCTTCTCCGCGGTTTTCTTGTATTCGGCCTGAGGCTCCATAGTGATGGACACCTGGTACTGTTTATCCTTACGGGAAATCTGCTGCGGGCTGTCCTCATAGCGGATCTGTGCCAGGTCCTCCAGGGGAAGTGCCGTGCCTGAGGCCGTGTTGATCATCATCCCCTGCAACTGATCAATGGTGTCGTACCGGTCCTTCGCATACTCCACCTTGATATCCACGTCCTCGCCGTCCACACGGATGGTGGACGCCTTGATGCCGCTCAAATTGCTGTAGATCGCCGAGCCGATGCCCGCGGGCGTCAGCCCCTCCGCCTGGGCGGACACGGGGTCGATATCTACCTTGACCACCGGGGCCGCGTTTTCTACCGAGGAATGAACCTGCATCACATCCCCGCGCTGCCGCAGCTGCTCCGTCAGATCGTTGGCAGCGGCCTTTAAAACCTGATAGTCCGTGCTCTGCAAATCAATCTCAATCTGATCGCCGCTGCTCATGGAGCCGGAGCTGGTGGTGCTGCCCTGTTTCAGGGTCACGGACATATCTTTATAGCGCTCCGTCTCACGCCGCCACTTGTCGATCACCTGGTCGGTGGACAATTTCCGGCCGTCCTTCAGATACGCGTTCAGGGTGACGTCGCTGCTGCCGCCCATACTCAGACCGCTGGAGCCGTAGGTCAAGAGATAATGGTCCACGTCCTCCTCGCTCATCACCATCTCCTCCAGCCCGGAGAGCGTCTCGTTGATCGCCTCTACGGACAGGCCCGGCTTGGTTTTGACCGTCATCTGCACGATGCCCTCATCCACGGTGGACATCAACTCCATGTTCAGCCGGGAGGCCATGAGCAGGGCCAGTACCAGGAACAGCACGCTGGTGCCAAGGACCAGCTTCGTCCTTGGAATAATGGACGGCATATGGCTGCGGTACCAGCTCTGCATGGATTTCACCATCCCGTTTGCCGGCGCCCGGTCATTTTCCTTTGGATGCCACTGGTAAAAGCACAGAGGCACAATGCTCACCGCGGAAAACAGGGAGGCGATCATACAGAATACAATGGTAAAGCCCAGCTGCTTAAACAGCTGGCCCGACAGGCCGTTTAAGAGCGCCAGCGGCAAAAACACCACGCAGGTGGTAACCGTGCCGCCGGTGATGGCGCCGATCATGGTGCGGCTGCCCTCGATGGCGGCGTCGTAAAAGTTCATCTTCTCCTTGGCCCGGAAACAGCCGTCCAGCACGTTGATGGAGTTATCCACCATCATGCCGACGCCCAGCACCAGGGAGGTCAGGGAAATCACGTTCAATGAAAATCCCATGGCGCTCATAGCGATCAGCGCCAGCACAATGGAGATGGGGATGGACGTTCCCACGATCACGGACGCCCGCAGGTCCCCGTAAAACAGCCACAGGATGAGCATGGAGAGCAGAACCGCCACAATCATGGTCTGGAACACATTGGAGATAGACTCCTCGATCATCTCGCTGGAATCATTGATCACCGTGATGTGAATCCCCGGGTTGGTCACCCGTATCGCCTCAATCTGTTTCATAACCTCCCTGGAAACATCGATGGCCGTGGCGCTCTGCTGCTTTTTGATTCCCAGGGAAATGACGTCGTCCCCGTTGTAGCGCCCGATGGAGTCCGCGTCCTTGACGGCGCTGTACACGTTGGCCACATCCGAGAGATGGATCACGTCCCCGCCCGCCAGGGGAATTGCGATGGACTTAAGGCTTTCTGCATCATCGTAGTCGTTCCCCACGCTGACGTCTAAGTCCTGCCGGCCCACGTGGACGTCCCCGGCCGGTATGGTGAAGTCCGCGGCTCCCACGATCTGCGCCACCGCGGACATGCTCAGATGGTACTGGGCCAATTTCTCCGGGATCAGCTCCACCCGGATGTAGCTTTCCTGGCCGCCGGACAGGGATACCTCGCCTACGGAACCCAGCTTCTCAAACTGCGGCACAATGTTGTTGTCCACATATGTATACAGGTTTTCGTCCACCTGGCCGCTGACCGCCAGGGTGACCACCGGCTGGGCGTTCATATCCATTTCCAGGATATTCGGCTCCTCAATGTCGTCCGGCATCTGGCTGCGGATTCCGTCGATGGCCTTTTTCAGGTTAATGTAGGCGGTGTCGATGTTGGTGCCGTACTTGTACTGCACCAGGACGACAGCCACATTTTCCTGGGAAAAGGACTGGACCGTGTCCACCCCGTCCAGGGACGAGATGGCGTCCTCCTGCTTCATGGTGATCAGATCGTTGATGTCGTCCGGGCTGGCCCCCGCGTACACGGTGCCCACCACCAGCATGGGCAGTTCCATCTCCGGAGTCAGTTCAATCTTGGTTCCCAGCAGGGACTGAAGCCCGAAGTAAGCGATGGTAATGAGGCACAGCACAATGGTCACCGGCCGCTTCACCGCAAATTTTGTGATATTTACCATTCTTACTCACCCGCTTCCTGCTGCGCTTCTTCCAGGAGGACGTTTGCCCCGTCCACCAGCTCGTTGCTCCAGCTGGTGATCACCTGACTGTCCGGCTGAAGCCCCGATTTCACTTCCATGCGCTGCGAATCGTAGATTCCGCCAAGAATCATCGTCTTTTTCGCCACGCCGTCCTCATAACAGTACACAAAGGGCTGGCCTGCCGCGTAGTTCACCGCGTCCACCGGCACCGTCATCACGCCCCGTGCCTGGTCGAGCACCGCAGTCAGCTTTACCCTGGTGCCGCTCGTCAGGCCGTCCGCCCGGTCCACCTCCGCCTTCACATCGTACAGCCCGGTGGACGGATTCACCATGGAACCGATCTCCGTCACCCGGCCGCTGTAATCCGTGCCGTTTTTGGAGATCGCAACCGTGTCCCCGGCCGCCAGATTGGACCTGGTTTTCTCCGTCACGCCGAATTCCACCTGCACCTGGTCCCCGGCCGAGATCACGCAGACCTCGGTGCCGGTGGAAACGTGGTCGTGGGGTTCCACATTCCGTGTCTCCACCGTGCCGCTTATGGGAGCGGTCACCGAAGTGTACTCCAGCTGCAGATCGTACTGGTGCCTGGCGGCCTCGTAGGCCAGCCTGGCGCTCTCGGCTCCGTCCCTGGCCTGTTCCATGGACTGCTGGGACGCGTAGCCCCCGGCGTAGAGCGGCTCAATCCGCCCGTACTCCCGGGCCGCCTCGTCGGCCGCCACCTTTGCCGACTCCATCTGAAGCTTTAAGGAGGTCAGCGCGTCGGAATCGATCTTTAGCAGCGCCTGCCCCGCCTGAACCTGGTCCCCGGCCTGGAAATACACCTCCAGCACCTCGCCGCCGATTTTCGGCATAACCGCCGCCCTGGACTGTGGCTCCACCGTGCCAGTCAAGTCCGTGTACAAAACAATATCCCCGGTCTGCGGAACCTCCGCGGAAACCGTGGGACGCGTCTCATACTCCGCCGGTTTTTCCATTCCTTTGATCACGCGAAAGAGAATCCCTCCGGCCGCCAACAGGACGACCGCCCCCGCAATCAATATCGTTTTCTTCTTCATCACAATCATCTTCCTTTCTATCCGGGCCGTGCTTCCTAGGCCCTGATTCCCTGTTCCAATATGCCAAGCTGCTTTTCCACCGCTTCCTCCAGCTTCTGAAGCCCGGAGCATTGGTCAAAATACAGCAGCACCGCCTTGTATAGAATTGACATCCCCATGTCCACGGCACAGGCCAGCCCATCTTCATCCAACCGCGGATAGAGGGCGCGGTCCAGAACTTCAAAACAAGCCCGGCCCCGGCTCTTCCATTTTCCCGCCCGGTAATACTCCTGTTCCACCTGTACGAACGCCGGCCTGCAGCCCTCATCCTCCAGAATATGCTTGCCGACCTGTGAATACATCCGTCCCACATCATTTTCCGTCAGCAAACGGAACAGCCGCGCCATACTGTCGTTAAAGACCCCCTTCTGCCTGCGGAAGGAATCCAGCAGCATCTCCTCCGTCTCCCCCTCCATCGACCTCAGCATACAGGAAAACATATCGTCCTTCCCGTCAAAATACGTGTAAAAGCTGGCCCGGGAGATACCGGCCTGGCGGATCAGCCCGCTCACCGTGATCTCTGCGTAGGGGCCTCTGAGAAATGCATCGCGCATGGCCTCCAGAATCATCTTCTGTTTGTATCTGCCCAGATTTAAAAATTTCTGTGTCGGCACACTGTCTCACCTCCTCTGCATGGCGTGCCATTGCAGGCAGTCATAATCATACATTATAGTTTGATTTGTCTAACTGACAATAGACAGATAGGGGCCCGGTGCACAAGTTTTGTGCACCGGGCCCCTATCTGCCCAAATTTTCTCTCCGCATCCCGCTGCGGGCTATGTTACTCCGGCTGTTCTACGCTGCGCCTGAGCGCCTCCGTCACATCATCTCCGAAAATGACGTTCAGCCGGTGCAGGGTCCGCTGTATAGGCGGCTTCTCCCCGCTCTCCAGCCACTCCATCATAAAGCCCTTGATTGCGTACTGGTAAAAGCGGCTGATCAGCGCCTTGTCCTCCTCCGTGGCCGGAATTCCCTCGGACAGGATATCCACCAGACGTTCAAAGATCACGGAAACGGCCTTATCCATGTACCGCTTGACCTCGCTGCCGGAGGACTGGTTCAGGTTGTAAAACAGCGCTCTGTGGCTGATCATACTGTCCAGCCCCCGCACGATGAACTCCTCCGGATTGCAGCTGCTCAAATCCTTTTCAAGCCGTTCCACCATGCGCTGGGACTCCAGGCGTAAATACTCCTCCAGCACCTCGTACACGTCCTGATAGTGGTAATAAAACGTATTTCTGGAAATCTGACAGTTGTCGGTGATCTCCTTTACCGTTATTTTATCCACGGGTTTTTCCGAAGCCAGCTCGGAAAACGCCCGCAGTATCTCCCGTTTCGTCAGTGTCGTCACGCATATTCCCTCTTTACTTTTTGAATGTGGGAATATTATACAGCAAACGATTCTGAGATACAAGTGCCTGCTTTCATATCGTTCCGCTATAGTTCCGTTAACGGTTCAGACGGTCTGTGAAAAATTTTATCAGTCCAACGCCACCAGCTCGTATTCCCGCCGCCCCAGCCCAAGGGCCTGGGCCGCCTCTACCGTATGGATGCCGTTGCGGCTTTCCATCCGTTCAATAAGCGCTGCCTTGCCGCTGTCCGGGGAATTGTAGACCGCATCCACGCAGGCCTGGTCCAGGGCCACCGGGTCCAGGGAGGCGAAAATGCCGATGTCCGCCATCTCCGGGTCGTGGGGATGGGCGTCGCAGTCGCAGTCCACGGACAGGTTGTTGGCCACGTTAATGTAGGCGATATTCTCCCGCCCCATAAAGTCCATCACCGCCTTGTCCGCGTCCGCCATGGACTCCAGGAAGGAATCGTGGTCCGCGGTAAATACGTCGTCGAAGGACAGGCTGGCGGCGGAATTGTGAATCCAGACCTTGCCGCGGGCGGAAGCCACGCCGATGGACATATTTTTGAGCGCGCCGCCGAAGCCGCCCATGGCGTGCCCTTTGAAATGGCTGAGCATCAGCATGGAGCCGTACTCCTTCAGATGGGTTCCCACGTAGTTCTCCCGCAGATGCTTACCGCCCTCCACCGGGAGCGCCATGTCCCCCTCCTCGTCCAGAAGATCGCAGGGCGCGATGGCCGTGAAACCGTGCTCCTCCATGGTATGCCAGTGGGCCATTGAGGTATTGCGCCTGCCCTCGTAGGCCGTGTTGCACTCCACAATAGTGCCCTTAAGCTCCTGCACCAGGTCCTTGATCAGGTTGGGGTCTAAAAAATTATGGCCGCCCGGCTCGCCGGTGGAGATCTTCACCGCCACGCTGCCCTTAAGCTCTGCGCCCAGGGCCCGGTAAATGCGGACCAGGGCCTGGGGCGTGATTTCCGGTGTGAAATATACCTTTGACTTTTCCATTTGTACCTCCTTGATGGGTGTGTTTCTCATTGCTTATTCGGTATCTTACACCTTGGAGTGTACTCTAAGTCAAATGGTTTTTTCGTTTTTTTACAGGCGGGCGGAAAACAAGCGGTCGAAACCTTCCCGCGGCGCCGTCACGCCTGAAATATCCGAATTCCGCCGTATCGGACAATGTCGTCGATCCAGCGCTCCACCTCCGCCTGCTCAGGAGTCCGCACATCGCTCAAATACAGGGAGGAACCGATATTTTTCGCTTTCCCCTTCCCCATGTCGTGATAGGGAATGATTTCAACGGCAGAGACTCCCGACCTGCTCAGGCCCGCGATGGCCCGCAGATGTTCCTCCGAAAGGTTGTAGCCGGGTATGATCGGACAGCGCAGCCGTACATTTTTCCCCGCTTCTAAAAGCAGCCGCAGATTCGTGAGGATCAGGCCGTGGCCCACGCCGGTCAGACGCCGGTGAAGCTCCTCCCCCGTGGCCTTGTAGTCGAACAGAAACAGGTCCACATCGGGCAGAAGCCTTTGGTACGCCTCCCAGGGCGCGAATCCGCTGGTCTCCATGCAGACGTGAAGCCCCGCTCCCTTAAGGGCCCCGGACAGCTCCCAGGCGTAGTCCGCCTGTGCCATGGGTTCCCCGCCGCTGATGGTCACCCCGCCCCCCGAATCCTCATAATAATCGTAATCCTTCATGACTTCGGCCACGACCTCCCCGGCGGACCTCTCCCTTCCGTATACCCCCAGCGCGCCCTGGGGACACGCCTCCACACACGCCCCGCACAGTGCGCAGCCGGAAAAACGGATGCGATGGGCTCCTTCATCCATCTCATGGACCCGCTGCCCGCAGACAGCCCCGCATGTTCCGCAGTGGACACAGCGGTTCCACTCACAGTACAGCTGCCGTTTGATGGAGTTGGATTCCGGGTTGTGGCACCACTGGCATTTTAGCGGACAGCCCTTTAAAAATACCACTGTGCGGATTCCGGGGCCGTCATTTACACAAAACCGCTGTATATCAAACACAATCCCCATAGCGGCGCGCTCCTAATTCAATGTCCGGGAGATTACCTCCCGCTGCACATCCTTTTCCAGATTCACAAACTTGGCGCTGAAGCCGCCCACCCGCACCAACAAATTGGGGTACTTCTCCGGATTTTGGTACGCGTCCTCCAGCTCGCCCTTACTCACAACCGAGATCATGATCTGCCCGCCGCCTTTGCGGAAATATGTCTTTAACAGCGCGTTGACCTGATCCCGCTTCTGTGTAAACATGGATCGGCTGAACTTCATATTCTGGACGGAACCGGCGTGGATATCGGTTCGCAGCTTCACCAGGCTGTTGAGCATGGCCGTTGGCCCGTTTTTGTCGGCCCCGCCCTGGGGATTATTTCCATTGTTCATGTACATGGAACTGAGCCGTCCATCCGCCGAAGCGCTGGTCATGCGCCCCCACTCCGTGTTCACCTGGTTGTTGATCACCACCACATTGTAGGAGTGAAACCCGTTGGGTTTTGCCTGATCGCTTACCTTACGGCAGATGTACTCGTGGAGCGAGACCGCGATATCGTCCGCGTATGGGTCGTCATTTCCATATTTCGGCGCAGCCAGCAGATCCCTCCGCAGCCTCTCTTCCCCCTCAAAGTTTTTGCCTGCGGCGTCCACAATCTGGCGCAGCGTGTATTTTTTCTTGTCAAACACCCAGTATTTGACGGCGGCGAGGGAATCGGCGGCATTGATATTCCCGTACGTTTCCAGAGTTCCCCCCAGATATCCGGCGCCCCCGTCCAGCACCGCCTTCCCCCTGGCAACGCAGTCGCTGATCAAAAGGGAGGTAAAGAGAAATTTCATCCGACGGTTCATAAAATCATAGGAATACCGGTGCGCCTTCGCCGTCCGCTCCACGTAATCATCCAGAAGAGCCGCGTACTGCTTCCACACGCCGTCAAACGTGTCCATGTTCTCCGGCGGAAGGAGCGCCAGGCCTCCGCTCTTGTCCTTTCCGTCCCAGGGATCAATGCCGCCGTTTAAGGAAATATTCAGGATCTTCAGCAGATTTAACAGCACATTGGGCGTTCCGATGCTCTGTCCGGAGATGACGAACTCGCCGCAGCCAAAGGGCACGTAATCCTCGGCCGTCTCCGGATCCACCCGAAGGGCCTTCCCGGCCGAGGGAATGTTCACGTCGTCGTTGTAGAGAAGCGGGTAGGTGCAGCCCGTTGAGATGGCCTCGATGGCCAGGTCGTACACCTCCCGGTCCATGCCCCGGTAGATTCTCAGGGTAAACTGCGGCTCAATATCCCGGTTGATCATCAGGGCCCGGATGGCCAGCTTGCAGAACAGGTCCTTTGCCTGCGTTTGTTTCCTGCCCTTTCCCCCCAGAACCACGCGCCCGTTGACATTGGTCCTGCGGGCCTCCATCAGTTTAAAGAAGGAGCAGATATAAGCCACCGCCTCCTCCCCGGTGTACAGCCCGCGGTCCAGGTCGCGCTTCAGCAAATCACCCAGATAGTCGTCGATGCGGCCGTAATTGACCACACCGGCCAGCAGGGAGTAGATCCAGGCCAGCTCCATCCCCTCCACCATGGTTTCCGGCCGGTCCGTCAGAATGTGTTCCAGCGCGTCTTCTAACACCTGCAGCTGCCGCCTGCGCCCGGGATCCGCCGCGCGGTCCTTCTCCTCCCTGCACATGTCCCTGTGAAATGCAATGGAATCGCGCAGAATCCCAAGGCATTCCAGAAAGCACTCGTACAGGTCCCGCTTTTCTTCCTCCGTCTCCCGCTCCAGATATTCCCGAATCTCCTGTTCCAGGCCCGGGATTCCCAGGCGGATCAGTTTCGGGTAATCCAGGTAGGTTCCGCTCAGCCGGGCCGTAATCACGGCCGGGTACTTGGCGTCCACGAATTTTCCGACGGTATTTTCCGTCAGCGTTTCATTGTAAAACAGGCTTCTGGTATCGTTCTCATCCCAAAACCGTTCCAGCTTATTCAGGCGTTCGATCAGAGTCCGGTCCTCCGTACTCTTGCGCAGTTGTTCCATTTTGCTGAACAAGCAGTAATGCTCCACCCCGCCCACCGAGGTCACGCAGCCGAAGCCGATGGGCAGCACGTCGCTTCTCCCCACCACAAGGTCCTCCGGTTCCATCGGACGGAACATCCGCGGAAATAAAACCTTCATGCACTCAATTTCCCGGCGCGCCGCCGACTGCCCGCTGTATTTGATAAACGCGTCCGTATACGCTTCCATAATTTCGATTTGCTCCGCCAACGGTTTGCAGCAGGGAATTTTTTTGCTTACCTCCACAATTTCCGCCACGCTTTTATCATTTTTTCCTTTACCGCTCATGATTCCTGTCCTTTCCTACAGTTTGCCGGGGCCTTCCCGCCACGCGGCCTGGCCGGATCACCCGGCCTTTCCGGTCCTGACGCTCTTCATCAGGATGATCAACACCGCGGTGACGATCGAACCGACTGCCAGAGCCGCCAGAAACGCAACCGCGTTTGTGATTGCATTGGGAATAAACAACAGGAAAATGCCGCCGTGGGGCGCCATAATCCCCGCCTTCAGCGCCATGGACACCATTGCGCCCACCGCTCCGCCCGCCATACAGGCCGGCAGAATCACCTTGGGATTTTCCGTGGCAAAGGGGATCGCTCCCTCCGTGATATAGCTCAATCCCAGAAACAGAGCCGCTTTCCCCGCTTCCCGCTGGTCCTGGTTCCACAGCGCCGGACGCACGAAGGTCGCAAGCGCGATTCCAAGGGGCGGAACCATCCCGCAGACCATAACCGCCGCCATGGGCTCATATACGCCCTCCGCAACCATGCCGATGGCAAAGGCGTAGAGAACCTTTGAGAACGGTCCGCCCAGATCCCAGTACAACAGCCCGAATAGTATGCCCAGCACCGCGATGCTGCTGCCGCTCATGCTGGTGAGGAAGGACGTGATCCCCGCCTGCATGGCGCTGATGGGCCTTCCGATCACATAGATCATCATCAGTCCCACAACGGCGGTTGACAAAATCGGAATTACCAGAATATCCTTCACGCCCTGGAGCGTTCTGGGAAACGGCAGCTTCCGGCTCAAAAACAGAGTCAGATAACCGGCTCCAAAGCCCGCCAGCATACCGCCGATGAATCCGGCTCCCACCTGTCCGGCCAGCCAGCCGCCCACAAGACCGGCCGCAAAACCGGCTTTGTCCGCGATAGAGTGGGCGATGTACGCGGACAGCACGGGAACCATCAACCCCAGCGCCCCCGCCGCGCCAATCTGGTAAAAGGCCCACGCCAGGCTCCCCTCCTCCTGAAACGCGTAAATCCCGAAGGCAAAGGAAATCGCCGTCAGAATACCGCCGGCCACCACCACCGGAAGCATGTAGGAGACGCCGGCCATCACATGCTTATAAATACTTCTGAATCCCTTATTTGCAAGGGACCCCTGGCTGCCCGCAGTCTCCGCCGCAGCGCTTTCCCCGGCCACCACAACGGTTCCGATCCCATTCAGCGCGTCTTCCATGATCTTCTGCGGCTCCCGGATCGCCTGGCCCACATTGACCTTGAGCACCGCTTTCCCCGCAAACCGGCTCTCGTCAATCTCCTTGTCAACCGCCAGTATGATGCCGTCCGCTCCGGCGATCTCCCGGGCGGTCAGCGCGTCCTGGGCCCCGGTTGTGCCCTGCGTCTCCACCCGCACCTCGTAGCCCAGCTCCTTTCCCACGTTCCGCAGCTTTTCCGCGGCCATATATGTGTGGGCGATTCCTGTGGGACAAGCAGTGATTGCAACAATTTTCTTACTCATAACTTCCACC
>PVML01014624.1_pt1 | contig 13313 bp, 7 predicted proteins | sample 1853371 | NCBI WGS metagenome assembly PVML01 (sample SAMN08533508, study PRJNA380276) | Human gut metagenome, whole genome shotgun sequencing project. | isolation source: participant 1, chromium library | host: Homo sapiens | collected 2017 | reverse complement strand
CAATCTTGGGGATTTTATGAACTCTATTCGATTAATGTCGGGAGCAAGAACAACAATGCCGAATCGGATAGAGGACAACGGGGTTTAAATAGTCCCTACGGCCGAAGAGGTGCGATTTGTGCGCATTTCGGTTGGTCTTGGGAGTATTTGCATAATGGCATTGCATGGGCGATTGTTCAAAGAATCATGGTTGATTTGCCTTCTTACGATTCCGAAGACAAAGGAGAAGAAGAAATCGCTTTGAATAGTGAAAACGCCGACAATATTATGAACTTTATCAACAATATGATGTAACTATGAACATAGAAGGTGGATCGCTTGAATTTGAAGCATTACTAAACAACGAACAGTTGATCGGAGCAATAAGCGAAGCCGAAAGACGTGTGAAAGGTTTTTCTTCCGCAACCGTTGCAGAAAGTGAAAAAATTGACGATGCGTTTGAAGTAACGGCCGAAAATATAAAGATTCAAAAAGATGTTATCGACCAACTTGAAAAAGAAGTTGTCAACCTTGAACAACAAATCGACAAGATCGGTCCGGGAGAAGGACAGGCAAAGATTATAGAACAAGCAAAATCGGCTAAACAAGAACTTGAAGCCGAAAAAGAAGCTTTGAAAGTACTTGAATCGCAAGTGACAAGAACTTATGACACCTTTGACGTCACGAATGAAAATATTCGGATTCAAAAAGAAGTGATTGCAGAACTTGAAAATCAAGTCAAAAATCTTGATGCTGAAATTGGAAAGTTGGCTCCCGGTAAGGCCCAATCGGAAATGAGACAACAGGCGGCCGAAGTAAAAGCAGAATTAGCCGCCGAAACTGAAGCTTTAAAAATCCTTGAAAGCCAAGTACAAACAGCCGAAAAAGCACATGTTTCATTCCGTACTCGTATTCGTGAATTAAAGGAAACCATTATTGAAATGGAAGCCGCCGGAAAACGTAATACAATCGAGTATGAAAACGCACGGAATGAACTTGCAACATTAACGGATGCAATGGCAGACGCAACAGCGCAAGCCAATATTCTTGCACATGATCAAAAAGGTATGCAAGGCATTATTTCCGGTTTGACAGGTATAACCGGGGCTTTTTCAGCCGCCCAAGGTGCAATCGGATTATTTGCCGGAGAAAATGAAAACCTTCAAAAGATAATGTTGAAGGTTCAATCACTTATGGCAATAACAATTGGCCTTCAGCAAATCGAACAGATGTTGAACAAAGATTCAGCCTTCACCCTTGTTGTTGTAGCTAAAGCTAAAACAATGCTTGCAGCAGCAACAAGCGGACTTGCGGCGGCCCTTGGTGTTTCTACGGTAGCCGCACAAGCGTTGTTGGCAACTCTGACACTTGGTTTATCAGCCGCAATAACTGCAATCATAGTATTAGTTTCCAAATATGTAAGTAAGTCAAAAGAAGCTCAAAAAGCAACTGAAGAATTCAACAAAGCCGTTGTTGATTGTGCGTATAAACCTATTGCAGCCGTTGAGGAATTGTCAATTGCATGGTCCAAGTTGGGTGACAACCTAAAGGATAAGGAGAAGTTTATTATTGATCATGCCGAAGACTTCAAAAATCTTGGTTCTAAAATAAGAGACGTAAAAGACGCCGAAAACCTATTGATAAACAATAAAGAAAAGTTTATCAGTTCTCTTGTTATGAAAGCAAAGGCAATGGCTTCGGCTGAAATTGCTGCAAGCAAATACAAAGAAGCCTTATTGAAACAACTTGAATTGGAGAAAACCCCGGAAAAGGTAGCAAGAACTCGCAATAAAATGGTTCAAGGATCACCCGGCAAAGGATCATACGGAATGACAACAGAAACTTACTACGTTGATAATGAAGATTATGCCAAATTAAAAGAAGCTAAAGAAAAGCTTGAAAAAGAAGGTCTTGACCTGTTTAAAAAATCGGCTGAATTCACGGCCAAAGAAAAAGCTATATTAAAAGAAATCGGCGTTTCAACTAATAACATTGTTGAAGGGTCAATTGCGGCCCTTGAACAAAGTATTTCCCGCCTAAAAGAGAAATACAGAGACGCCGCTAATGATACAGACCGCAAAGCGTTATTGAAACAAATCAAAACGCAAGAATCCCTTCTTAATAAAATGGATCAAACAAGCAACAAGAAAGAAAAAGACCCCTACAAAGAAAGCCTTGAAAAGCGTAAAAAGCTTTATCAGCAATATTTAAAGTGGGTCAATTCCAATGATCCGGGCGTTAAGAAAGCGGCCGAATCTGAATTTGCTTCTTTGTTAAAAGAGGGGAAAACGTATCTTGATTATCTCAAAAAACAAAGGGATCAATTAATGTCGATTGGTACAAGGACCGCCGATCAGAATAAGAAGTTGAAAACGTTGAATGATCAGATTGCCGAAGAATCAAAAAAAACGGTTCTTCAAAGTTTTGATGAAGCCCTAAAGAAACAAATGAATTCCGCTACGTCTGTTGTTCAAATGCTTGATATTATCGCCCAAAAACGAAAGGAGTTATCCGGTGACGGTTCTGATCTTGATAACGCCCAAAAAGACATTTTGGATAAAGCGGAAGAAGACACCAACAAACAGGCACAGGAAGAAACAACCGAAATGCTTCGTTCTTATACTGAATACCTGGATCGCAAATTGTCGGCAGAAGTCAAATATCAAGATCAAATGACCTTACTACGCCGTAGGGCTACGGAAACGCAAAACGCCGAAGAAAAGAAACAAATAGAAAGCGCAATGTCTTTGTTGTCCAAGATGCACGAAGCCGGAATACGAAGCTTTGATGAATTAGAAGACTTAAACAAAGAAGCGATTAACACCCTTGGATCATTTGAAGGTCGCCGTCTTGAAATAACGACGTATTACAACAAGCTTATTGCCGCCGAACGAATCAAAGGTAACGAAACGGCCGCCAAGCAATTAGAGGGCCAAAGAGACATGGAAATCCTTCAAGAAACAAAGCAATACAAGGATTTCTTCGGGAAAATACAAACATTGCCGATCAACACCTTTGAAGCTACACGAAAAGCATTGTTGAAGATGATGCAAGAAGCCTATAATTCCGGGAAGCTGACATACGATCAATACAAAGACCTAATTGACAAGATTAACAAACAAGCCGATTCCGCTTATCAAGGCCGGGGAATGGAATCTATATTCGGGAATTCCAAGGGTGGCGGCTTTATGAACATGATCTTTGGTGAAGGTGACTTTCAAACAAAACTTGATAGCTTCAAAACAATATTTTCCGGGGCTAAAGGTGACATGGCTGATATTGCCGGAACGTCCGGGGAAGTTGCAGGAAATGCCGGAGAAGCACAAGGGGCAATGGAAGGGGCCGCCGGGGGTGCGGCCGGGGCTTTATCAATGGTTGATGCAATTATCACAGCGGTATATCAGACTTTGCAAGCCGTTTCGGGCACATTGCGAACTATTGCCGATTATCAAGATTCAATCGGTCATTCTGATGCGTCCGACAATCTACAAGATTGGGCCGACTGTATTGACGCCGTTAATGAAACGGCAATGTCCGGTTGGGAAAATCTGAAAAGTGGTAATGTCATGGGAGCGATCCAAGACACAATTTCAATGCCGTTCAAGCTATTGACAACGTTGAATCGTATTCACGACAAGCACATTGATAAGTCGATCAATAAACATGGTGACGCCGTGAAAGATTTGACGAACGCCTATAATCAACTATCTTGGGCCATTGACAAAGCCCTTGGCGGTGAAGTATATAAAAATCAGAAAGCCGCAATTCATAACATGGAAGCCCAACGGGAACACTTGCTTGAAATGAAACGCCTTGAAGAAGACAAGAAGAAGACAGACGGTGACAAGGTGCGTCAATATCAAGAACAATATGATCAATTAGGGCGTGACATTGAAGACATGTTGAAATCCATATCGGAAGACATTCTTCAAACCAATGCAAAAGACTTTGCGGATCAATTGGGCGATGCTATTGTTGAAGCTTTCGGCAAAGGCGAAGACGCTGCAACGGCTTTCGGAGAAACGGCCGATTCAATAATGAAACAAGCCGTTTTGAATCAGTTGAAGAAAAACTTTCTTGAAAAGCAACTTCAAGGTGCGCTTGACGGTCTTGAAAAATCAATGGGATATTGGAACGGTGATACGTTTGTTTTTGACGGTTTGACCCCGGAAGAGCAAGCACGCTTCAAAAATCAAATTTCTTCCATTGGGAAGAACTTCACGCAAGCCCTTGGAGTGTATGAAGACCTTTTCAAAGACCTAAAAGACGAAATATCAGAACCGGACACGACGTTGCAAGGTGGTATTCAAAGCGTTTCGGAAGAAACCGCAAGCATTGTCGCCGGACAAATGAACGCAATGCGAATCAATCAAATGGAATCAATCAACATTCTTCGCCAACAATTGATCGCACTAAATAGAGTTGCTTTAAATACGTCGTACAACGTTCACCTTGCAAAATTGACGCAAATCGTTGACTTGCTAAAAGGTGACAGGCAATCAGATTCTTTGCGTGCAATGGGTTTATCTTAAAGTATATCACAGTAATATATCAAGTTATGAAAATAGGAAAAGAACTTGCTTTGATAGCAAAAAAGAAAGGGATTTGTCAAGAATGGTTTGATCAAATGAAAACGCTTGATGATAAAGACCGATTACTTGAAATGTATGTTCGTGGAATTGACTTTTGTCTTTCAAATGATTTCCCTACGAATGACTATATCCGTGAAAATTTCGTTGGCAGAATGGAAGAATACGGGGTGCACCTTGATGAATCATTAAACACGGCCAATGATCGCCGGGTTGTCGCCCTTGGCCGTTGTATTGGCCGGGTTGAAATCAACAATTTTGGTGTATCTGAAATCTTTGTGAAACATGAATCTGATTTGATCATTATTGCAAAGGGAAATTCATTCGTCATGATCGACATGTTTGACGATTCTAAACTTCATGTAATCGCTTCAGCCGATTCAAAGGTATGCGTAAACCATTACGGCGGCACTTTGAAGACAGAATATTCAGAAAGGGCCGTGATCAAAGTTATTGAAAAATATAAAAAAACTTACTAAAATGGCAAATACAAAGAATGTTATTTTGAATTTACCTTTCGATGAATCGGACGGTTCGTTGATCGCTTATGACTATTCGGCCAATCGTGCGGACGGCATTGTGTCCGGTGCAAAGTTTGTTTCCGGTAAGATTGGAAATGCAATTCAGTTTTCCGGCGAAGACACATGTAAGATTTCTAAAAACGTATTGAATCTTTCGGGCGAATTTTCAATCTTATGTTGGGTCAATCCAATGTCAATTGAAGCGGGAAGCCCTTCAAAAGTGATTTGGCTTCTTGCCTTTGACGGTGTTGATCAATATTCCGAAATACCGATTGAATTATCATGCGGCAATTGGGTTTCCGTTGCTATGACCAAAAGGGGGGCGCAATACAATTTCTATGTAAATACCGCACTTGTGAAGACAATAAACCGTTCCGGCACATTGTTAGGCGTTTCATTGAATCAAGATTATTTCGGGGGTGAATACGGGAAAGGTTGTGTTGACGACATGAAGCTTTATAATATTGCCCTTTCCCAAGAAGACTTGATCGAAGAAATGTCAAATGTCAAACAATTGACTTATTACATTGACGGTGTTGATCTGAAAGAATACGGCGTATATATTTCCGGTTCCGACGGGTTGACAGATCGGCCAAAAATGAAATCCCCGATGTCCGTATCATGGGATAACTATCACGGAACATGCGTTGATCTGAATCACAAGTTTTACGAAAGTCGTGAAATCACCTTGTCTTGCTTTATTAAAGCCATAGAAGGGAAAGGCGACTTTGCAAGTAAAGTGAACCGTTTTTTCCAAATATTCGACAAAGCGGGCACGCACCGCCTTATGGTTGATATTCACCCAACAAAACCGCTTGTCTATGAAGTATATTCAGAAGATGCAATCGCAATCAAAAAGACTTGGGATGATAGCTTAATGATAGGAACATTCACTTTGAAATTGAAGGAGCCGTCCCCGGTTAAAAAAGTACTAAAGTTCATCCGTGTCGGAGAATCAACGCAAAATTGCTCTATCAAAATCACAACAACAAAGCTTGTTGACATCTATTGGGGTGACGGTGAAGTTCAGACGGATATTTACGGCAAAGACTTGGTTGTCAATCATACATTCAAGTCAAACGGTGATTACTACATCATTGTAGCCGGGTGTATTGACGAAATTGAAAAGTTTGAAACAAATGCAATTGTAGTATGGAACAAATTATAATTATTCGGCGTGACGGTTCACGGGTTCCCCTTCAAAACAGGGGAACCACAACACGAATTTCAAGCGCAAAACAAAAGGTCGAATTATTGGGGGCCGACACTGTTGATATAACGGTTCAATCTCCTTTCCCACAAGCATACGAAATTGGTGACAGGATTGAAATATTCGGCCGAAGATATACGTTGAATGTGTTGCCTAAAGTCAAAAAAGAATCGGCATATAACTTTCAATATGACTTGCAATTTGAAGGTGTACAATATGACCTTGCCCGTGCTTCTTATGATGTCACAATTGACACAACAGGTGTTGACGTTCAAGGGGATTCATTAACAGGTGATTTACGCCGTTTCATGCAAGTGTTAATTGCCAATATATCCCGAATATTTCCCGGAAAATGGGTTCTTGGTTCTTGTCCGGACACAGACACAAAGACACTGACTTTCGGAGATTCCGACAATTGCCTTTCAGTACTTCAAAATGTTTGTGACGAATATGGACTTGAATTTGAGATTATCCAATCGGCAAACGGTGTATGTACAATAAACATCACCAATGTAGGAAAGACTTTCCCTTTCACTTTCAAATATGGAAAAGGATTGGGAATCTACGAATTGACAAGGGAAAAGGTGTCTTCCTCAAACATAGTTACCCGGCTAAAATGCTACGGATCAACTAAAAATATAACATCAAAATACCGTTGCACAAAACTTTGTCTTCCTAATAAAACCAAGGCGCAAAGTTTTCTTGAAGATGCCAAAGCAATTGCGCAATATGGTATTTGGGAAAACACAAAGAACTTTGATGATATTTACCCACACCGCACCGGAACAATATCAGCCTTGGGGGACAGTGTTTTAAAGTTTTCCGATTCTACAATGTTCAACTTGAATGAAACTGAATCAGACGGGAAAACAACAAAATACTTATTGACCGGGGTATCGGCAAAGGTGCATTTCAATACGGGGAATTTGGCCGGATATGAATTTGAAATTCATGCTTATGATCACGCAACACATACCTTCACTCTAAAAAAAATAACCGATAACAGGGATATGTCTTTCCCTTCCGAAACATCTTCCGCATTTCAATTCGGAATAGGTGACGAATATGTGTTGATTGACATTGCTTTGCCACAATCCTACATTGACGAAGCCGAAAAAAAGTTGTTGGAATCTGGAACAAAATTTCTTCAGCAGAATTGTCAACCAAAGGTGCAATACTCATTGACACTTGACGAATTCTTTTTAAAAAGCATTGCGGGCCTTGGTACAACATCGAACGCAATTTGGGTTGGTGATTATATCCCGGTGATTGATACGGACATAGACGTTGATAAATCTATCCGTGTCAAATCATTCACAAGGGATTTGATCGACGAATACAAATACACTTTGACAATTGCAGATGTTTCGGTTGAAAGGTCAACATATACCCGTGTTATATCGGATTTGATTGACATTGACAAAATATTGACTATCAACGATTTGAAAGACCCGGCAAAGGCCCGCCGTGATTGGTTATCAGCGCAAGAAGTTTTAAACATGGTCTTTGATCCCGAAGGTGATTATTACACTGATAAGATCAAGCCCAATTCGGTTGATACCCTTATGTTGTCAGTTGGCGCAAAATCAATGCAATTCGGATTGGTCGGAACCGTTTTTCAGCCTAATTTTAACGGAAATAAAAACCTTATGCGGGTAAAAGGGGGAATCTTGACGCATTATGCTATTGAAGAAATGCCCCGTTCTTGGAACCTATCGGACGGGGATACAACTTTCTTATCTGATTCGCAAGCCTATTATATTTATGCGAAAGTATTAAAACAAGGAAATACCGGAACAATAGTTTTCACGCCACAACAAATTGGGGTTGAAGAAGATGCAATGAATTATCATTTTTGGATTGGCGTTGTTAATTCGGTAGATACAATGTTACATGTCCGGTCCGTCGCTTTGACCTATGGTTTTACAACCGTCAACGGAAGATTTATCAAAACAGGACGTATTCAATCTCCCGACGGAAGCACATATTTTGATCTTGACGCCGGGGAAATTGGCGGGAAGATCGTGTTTGATTCAAATGGCCAAGAAAAAACGCTTGAAGAATTAGGGCAAGAATCCCTTGAAGCAAAGAATTATATCGACAACACTTTGCCGGGCATATTGAATGATTTGCGGGCACAACTTGACGGGCAAATTGAACAATTCTTTTATGAATACGATCCAACTACAAGCAATATTCCGGCCAAAGAATGGACAACGACAACCTTGAAAGAAAACCATTTGGGCGACTTGTTTTATAATACCGCAACCGGAAAAGTTTTTCGTTGGGTAAAGGAAGGAACGGTTTATAAATGGAAAGAACTTCAAGATTCAGAAGTTGCAAACGCCTTGGCCCTTGCCAATGATGCCCTTGCATTAGCACGGGAAAAAAGAAGAATATTCACTTCTACACCAATCCCGCCGTATGAAATCGGGGACCTATGGGTCCAAGGTGCTTCGGGGGATATTATGCGTTGTAAGACGAATCGTTTGTCCGGTTCATATACTTCAAGCGATTGGGAAAAAGCATCAAAATACACTTCGGATGCCGCTTTGACGGCCTTCATAAACGGAGTATTCGCCAATACTGTTGAAGACTTCACGAATCAAATTGACGGAAAGATCGAATCTTGGTTTCAAGAATCAGACCCCGCAACAACTTGGACAACCTTTGAAAGTCAAGTGAAGCATGTTGGCGACACATGGTACACCCCGACGGATAAGAAATTGTATTTCTATGTGAAGGGAAACGTTTCTCAATTTAAAAATGTAATTAGCAAAAACGGGATTCATTTTTGGAAGAAAGGAACCGCACCAACGATCAGTAATGCACCCGCTTCAAGTTGGAACACTTCTACATTGAAAGAAGCACATGTAAGTGATTTGTATTATAATACCGCCGCAAAGAAACTATATATTTATAGCAAAAAAGTTGAGTATGACAACAACGGAAACCCTATAACTTCTTACTATTGGAATGAAAAGGACGACGAAAACTTGTTGTTTGTTTCTGCAAAGGTTGTTAGTTATTTGGCCGACGGTGTAACCCTTTTTATCAATACGCCAAACACTTATACAATCGGGGATTGTTTCATTCAAGACTTGTATATAAAAATAGCTAACACAACAAGGACAACCGGAAGTTATAATTCTTCAGAATGGACAACCAAAACGAATGTTTTATACTATTGGCAAAGAAGCGTTGATCAAACAGCCTTGGACGCATACGAAGCAGCAAGTAAAGCACAAGACACCGCCGACGGCAAACGTCGTGTCTTCGTCTCAACGCCATACGCCCCGTATGACATTGGCGATTTATGGGTAAATGGAGCCGATTTGCGGCGATGCCAAACCGCAAAAGCTGTTGGACAATCATATAGCATCAACGATTGGGTCATTGCCGTGAATTATGACAATACAAAAACAGTCATTGACGGGGGTATTGTCACTTCCGGCACGGTACAACTTGCAGGATCGGGCGGTTCTATCCTTGCAGGAATAACAGGCGAAGGAACTGAAACTTCTTCAGTCCGTTTTTGGGCCGGAGCTTCAAAAGAGAACCGAACAACGGCCCCCTTCCGTGTTTTACAAGACGGATCAATAATTGCATCAAAAGCAACAATCGAAGGTATTATCAAGGCTATTTCCGGCACTATCGGCGGTTTTGAAATCGCCCAAGGAAGAATCGGTGTTTCTGAAACGTCAGAAATGGAAGGCAAATACAATGGTCTTGCATTGTTATCCGATTTTATCAAATTCTCAAAAACAAATTTGTGGGCCGGAATAGGTGCAAACGTGTTCCCCGCATCAAGTGGATTAATGGGCCTTGGTCGTTTTGAATATTCGGGAACTTCATACAATAGCGGAATTGGCTTATATACAAAATTCAGACCAAGAAATGTTAATTCATGGTACACACAACGAGCATTGCAAGTTGACGGAAATACCTTTGGCATTGGTGGAAAAGCTCTATTTGACGACACATATCACGGAGAAGCCTACACCGATATTATTGAAGAATATATCGGAATAACACACAACTATTTTTTCGGTTCAATTGGAGCCGCATATAGAAATGTGAGATTACCCGGACGAACATACATGAATAGGACTGTCCCGGATATATCGGGGAAGGATATTTCATTCTTACTTTATATCCAAATCGGTTGGTTGGGAAATGGCAATCGAATAAGGGTTGCAGGGTGCGACGATGGCGTATTAGTTGACAACAATGCCGAACGTATAAACGGCGGGAACGGTTGGCTTGATATGGCGCAAGGTGATAGTTTAGTTTTGAGATATTGTAACGGGCATTATTATACAGTGAGATATGGAACTTAATAATTCAAATTATGGAATTAGCAAAAATTGATAACGAAGGAATGATTGATGTTCGGTTTTGTAGCCCGAACAATGGTGTAAAAATGGCGAATTTGAGAAATGCCGGGTTTCTCGATTATGTCTCGTCGATACAACCAACCGTTCAAGACGGTGAAGTTGCCGTTGATTCTTACAAAGAAGAAAACGGAAAACTTGTACAATATTGGGAAGTGAAGGTTGATTCGGTTTATATTCAAAAGAAGATTGATAATTTGAAAGAAGTATTATCGTCTTCAGACTATAAAGTGATCAAATGCCAAGAAGCTTCTTTGATTGGTGAACAAATGCCCTATGATGTTGACGAATTACACAAAGAACGTCAATCAATTAGGGATGAAATCAACCGTCTTGAATCGTTGATATAAGCGGGAAACTTACGCTTTTTTTATTCAACAATATATCACAGTGATATAATACAACCTATTTTTGAACTAAAATTTTCAACTTATGAACACAAGAAGTGGTGAAATGGTAAGTCCGCAAGTTGCCAAGCTTGGCAATATTGAAGGGTTGCAAGAAGGCAAGTTTTCATTGCCGGACGGTCAAGCCTTCCTTCTAAAGAATGAAGGAAATGAAGACGTCTATCTTGAAGTTACGCCCGCCGGAATGGACGACGGGACCTTCATTGAAACAAGACTTTATCCGGGTTGGAACCCGGAAATTATAAAGGCAGTGAAGCAAACTTCATTGTCAAATGTCAAACTTAAATGGGGCTATTGATATGGGAATCCTAATTGGAATCGGGGGAACGGAACCAAAGTTCCCCTATAATTACTTTTATGGGATCGAATGGGACACAAATGTTGCCGATTCCGCTTGTACTCGTTTAGGCAGACCGGAACTTCATGTTTCATTGCCTATTCAATCACTTATGCGCCGTTGCATCTTGAATGATGCCGGAAACGTGGTTTATTATCTTCATGCCAATGATTCGACTAAACGTGACAACGGGGCGGCGGCCGATCTAACGGGTGCAACCGGGCAAGTCATGGTCGAAATACCGGAACACTATGTTCGCTTTGAAATGGAAGGAACTAAACGCCGTTGTTTGATGTCGATATACGCTTTGCCCGGATTTAGACGAATCCCGAAAATGTATATTTCAGCGTATGAAGCCGCCCTTCAACGTTCGACATTGAAGTTGGCTTCAGTCGTCAACACTTCAGCCGATTACAGGGGCGGGGGAAATCAAACGGCTTGGGACGAACTAAGCAAAACACAATTGGGACGTCCCGCAACTGCAATCAGTTTAACCAACTTCAGAAAGTATGCCCGAAATCGTGGATCAATCAATTGGAATTGTGACACATATTTTGTGCAACGTGCTTTGTATTGGTTGCGTGCCGTTGAGTATGCAAACTTTAATTGCCAATTAGCATTCAATGCGCAACCAACTTCGGAAGGATACAAGCAAGGCGGCTTGGGTGCGGGGGTTACTACGGTAAACAGTACGAAATGGAGCAATTTTACAGGTTATTACCCGCTTCTTCCTTGTGGTGTCACTAATTCGTTGGGTAATGCAACCGGAGTTGTCAACTACGATTTACCGGAAGACTACGACACAACGATCCTGACCGTTGGTGTTCCTTCTTATCGTGGAATAGAAAATCCATTCGGTCATATTTGGTCATGGGTTGACGGTTGTAAATGCCGTATCCAATCAGAAACCGACGGGGGATTATCCGAATTCTACGCTTGTGAGGACCCGCAATATTTCCAAGATACAAACTATAATAACTATGAATTGCGGGGCGTATTACCACGCAAAGAAGGTTATATCAAGGAAATGATTATCGGTGAATATGGTGAATTCATGCCGCTTGCAGTCGGAGCCGGATCGACGACATACTTTTCAGATTATTTCTATACAAATATTCCGGCTTCCGGTGAAGCTCAAAGGGGTGTGTTGTTCGGCGGTTCTTCGCATCATGGTGCGATTGCGGGTGTCGGCTGCTCGTATACGTATTATACGGCGTCGTATACGTATGCGCATATCGGTTCTCGGCTTTGCTTTTTACCGGGCGTGTAACGCCCCGAATCGTTTTTTGAATTTTGAGATTTTGAGTTGAAATAAAAGGGTTGTCCGTCGTCGGGGTGTGTTGTTCAGCAGTTCTTCGAATAATGGTGCGAATGCAGGTGTCAGCTACTCGAATACGAATAATACGGCGTCGAATACGAATGCGAATATCGGTTCTCAGCTATGCTTATAAAAATATTGCATCGACGGAAACCTTGCCACAAAAGCAAAACAGATTGTTTTGCATGACTTGGGAAACCAAGGGCAAAAAATAAATTTTATAAAACGGTGTTGGTAGGGTATCAAAGCCCGAAGGCCCCTATTATATAAGCAAACGTATATCACACTGATATACAGTAATATGAAGATAAATGAAAAGACTTGGCAATTTGTATGATCAGATTTGCAGCATTGACAATTTACGATTGGCCGATGAAAAAGCACGCAAAAGAAAGCTTCGATCTTACGGGGTCCAACGCCACGACAAAAACCGTGACGATAATCTTCTACGTCTTCAAGAAATGCTTTTAACTCAAACATACAAGACGTCACAATATGATGTCTTCACAATTTATGAACCTAAAGATTTGTCGTTCTTTGGGTTCATAAATTGTGAAG
>PVML01021450.1_pt1 | contig 13405 bp, 10 predicted proteins | sample 1853371 | NCBI WGS metagenome assembly PVML01 (sample SAMN08533508, study PRJNA380276) | Human gut metagenome, whole genome shotgun sequencing project. | isolation source: participant 1, chromium library | host: Homo sapiens | collected 2017 | reverse complement strand
TGGTGGACAGAAAGAAGTCCGACTTTACTGCTCAGACGGTCTTCCAGTCCAAGATCAAGTTCTTTCAGGGCTTCTTTATAGCGCTCCCGCTCTTTTTTCGTAATGCCCCATCCAAGACCTCTGCGTTCGCCACGTCTGGCTGCGATCGCCATATTTTCTTCAATCGACATGGTTGCCGCAGTTCCAGTCATCGGATCCTGGAAAACTCTTCCCAGATAAAGTGCTCTTTTATGCTCTGAAAGCTTTGTAATATCCACTCCGTCAATGATGATCTTTCCTTCGTCTACAGACCACACTCCTGCAATCGCATTCAGTGTGGTGGATTTTCCTGCACCATTTCCACCGATGATAGTCACGAAATCACCCGGATTGAGGTTCAGATTCACTCCGTTAAGTGCGACCTTTTCGTTGATCGTTCCCGGATTAAAGGTTTTATGAATATTCTGGATTTCCAACATATATCCCATTATGCAGTCCTCCGTTTCTTTGTAAAATATTTACCCTTCATGTACGGAACTGCAAGGAAGCATGCAACCACTACCGCTGAGAACAGTTTCATATAATCAGAAGGCATCTTCAGCCACAATACCAGTGCGATTACAATATAGTAAATAATCGCTCCGATAAAGATTGCTCCCAGTGTAAATGCAAAGGCTGCTTTTCTGCCTGCACAGAATTTTGCAAAAATAACTTCGCTGATGATAACGGCTGCAAGTCCGATTACAATGGCACCTCGTCCCATATTAACATCGGCTGCTCCCTGGTACTGTGCGTAAATCCCGCCGGAAAGTCCCACAAGTCCGTTGGAAATCATAAGCGCCAGAACCTTTGTAAAGCCTGTATTGATTCCCTGTGCACTTGCCATCTGTGGGTTACATCCGGTTGCACGAATCGATGCGCCAAGCTCAGTTCCAAAGAACCAGTAAATAATTGCGATCAGGATAAGTGCTGCCACGATCAGTTTTACAAAAAACAGTTCACATCCTTCGCCGGTCACATAACGAAGAGATGCAACCAATTTATACTGCATAACATTGACTGCCTGATTGGATTTTCCCATGATTCCGAGATTCACCGAGTAAAGTCCGATCTGCGTCAGAATACTGGCCAGAATTCCCGGAATTCCAAAAAACGTATGTAAAATACCTGTCACAAATCCGGCTGCCATACCTGCCAGAAATGCGAAAAGAAGTGCCAGTGCCGGATTCATACCGCCGCGGATCAGCATAACTGCAACTGCTCCACCTGTAGCCAACGATCCATCAACCGTCAGATCCGCAAAATCCAGAATGCGGAAGGTGATATAAACGCCAAGCGCCATAATTCCCCAGATGATCCCCTGCGCTACATTTCCCGGAAGGGCGCGCACAAGAGCCATCGGATCTAAAGCTGCTAAATACATGATTTCTGCCTCTTTCTAATACTTATTATTCCTCAATTGCTTCGTAATCGTCCGGAACAGTGATTCCAAGTTCGTCACAGATTGTCTTGTTATACATCTTTGTAACTTTTGGTGCACTTTCGATTTCCATGGTTGAAATGTCTTTTCCGTCTACGAGGATTTCGTAAGCCATTTCACCAGCTCTGTATCCGATATCGTAGTAGCTGATAGAAAGAGTAGCGATACCACAGCCTGAGCAGATTCCCTGTTCTCCTGCGATTACCGGAACCTTTGCCGGAAGGCAGATATTGTTGATAATCTCTGTGTTAGATGCCATTGTATTATCGGTTGGGATGTAAAGTGCGTCGCACTCATCTACTGCGCTTGTTACTACAGACTGGATTTCATTAGAGTCTGCTGCTGTGTATTCTTTGTATTTGATTCCATCTTTGTCGAGTGCTTCTTCGAACTTCTTAGCCTGATATGCTGAGTTCGGTTCTGCTGAACAGTAGAGGATTCCTACTGTTTTTGCATCCGGAAGGAGCTCTTTAAGCATTGCTTCCTGTTCATCGATCGGTGCAAGGTCACAGGTTCCTGAAATGTTCATACCTGTTGATCCTGTCCAGTCAGAAATATCAAGAGCAGTTGCATAATCTGTAACAGATGTTCCAAGAATCGGGATCGTGCTTGTTGCAGCTGCTGCACACTGAAGAGCAGTTGTTGCATTTGCAAGGATCAAGTCATCATTGTCTGCCACAAAATTGTTTACGATGGTTGCGCAGTTTGCCTGTTCGCCCTGTCCGTTCTGAAGATCGAACTTCACTTTGTCTTTTCCGAATTTTTCTTCACAGGCTTCTTCAAATCCTTTGGTTGCCTCGTCAAGAGCTGCATGCTCAAGCTGCTGGCAGATACCGATCTTATATACCTTGTCTGATGAATCCTTTGAAGAAGATTCTTTGTCTGATGAACTTCCGCCACAGGCAGCAAGTGCCAGTGTCATTGCTGCAGTAAGTGATACTGCTAAAATTTTTCTTGCTTTCATAATAACATACCTCCATCTATGTTCTTTTCGAACAAACTTTTTCCGTTTTGGCTTTACAGCTTTAAACTTTAGCGGTTTAAACTTCAATGGTTTAAAGCTTTGCCGTGATATTGATTATAGCGTTTTTTTGTACTTTAGTCAAGGTATGTTACAAAAAGCTACAAAAATTCTAGCTTTTCCGGTCCATTATCCTGCAAAATAAAATCGCCGCCCCGGTACTGACCGCCGTTGCCGCAATCCCAGGTCCAACAACGGCTGTCGGATTCACGCTTCCGTACTGGCTCCGGTAGGCGATCACCGACACCGGGATCAGCTGCAGTGAAGAAATATTTACGATCAGGAACGTGCACATCTCATTGCTTGCAACGCCTCTTTTTCTTACCGGTCCTGCCGCTTTTCCAAGGCGGCGGTCTTCTTCCAGCTTCTGAAGCTCTTCCATTGCTTCAAGACCTGCCGGAGTTGCCGCCCAGCCAAGTCCGAGTACATTTGCAATGATGTTTGCTGCAATTGGTTTTTCTGCCGGATGATCTTTTGGAAGTTCTGGAAAGAGGAAATGGATCAGAGGGGAAAGGCGGACGGTTGCCGTTTTCAGGATGCCGGATTTTTCTGCGATTCCCATGAGTCCGGTCCAGAAGGACATGACGCCCATCATCGTGATGCAAAGGGTGACGGCTTCTTTGGAGGAATCTAAGGCGGCGGTGGTGATGTCCGGCATTTTGCCGGAGAAAGCGGCAAAAAGGATGCCAATAAGAATCATTCCCGACCACAGGTAGTTGAGCATTTTTTCTCCTTTCTTGGATGGGGAAGAGTGTTGGAGAGGGGACGCCGGGCGGAAAATAAATTGTGTTCAAATTCAAGTTGTGCAAACCATTCCGACGAACCTCGGGAATCGTGTTCAGCAATGGCTTCCACGATTCCTGAGTTTCGTCTCCATTGCACAAAAAATTGAATTTGAACACAATTTATTTTCCGCCCGGCTGACATTCTACAAGTCATACTTTTCCGCCAAACTATAAATGGGGAGTAGAAAAGCCTGCTCTTTGAGATTGCATCTCAAAGTTGCAGGCTTTTGCTGCGATTTTCGATACATTTATATGTAGAAAACCATTTCTTTATTCAATTATCTTTCTCAGGATGTTCTTTTTTGTATAACTCTTTCATTCGATTAATTTCTTCTACAGTATATTCTTCTACCTCTGTTTTTGTCACTCTCTTAATATGTTGTTTTTTCAGGCGTAAGTATACATATTCCCGGAAGAGGGTGTAGAGTACGGATACCAGCGGGATGAATATGAGCATTCCTACGATTCCCAGAAGGTTACCGCCGATGGTGACTGCAGCGAGAACCCAGATGGAGGGAAGACCTACGGAGCTGCCGACTACGTGTGGGTAGATCAGGTTACCTTCGATCTGCTGGAGGATCAGAAATACAAGGATGAAAAGGATTGCCTGTTTCGGGCTCACCATGAAGATCAGGAGGCCGCCAAGTACGCAGCCGATGAAGGCTCCAAAGATTGGGATCAGGGCTGTGAAGGATATGATGATTCCAATCAACAGTGCATACGGCATTTTCAGTATACTTAATGTAATTACAAACATACTTCCGAGGATGACTGCTTCCAGACACTGTCCGGTAAGGAAGTTTGCGAAGGTACGGTAGGTCAGGGAACAGACTTCAAGAATCACTTCTGCTTTTCGTTTTGGAATAAACGCGAAAAACACTTTTCTCACCTGCACATGCAGTTTTTCTTTCTGGAAAAGAATATAGCAGGCAAAGGAAAAGGCAATAAAAAATGTAGTAACTCCACTGACGATGGAGCCAACCGCTGTCATCGTTGTATTCATAAAATTTCCCGCACCATTTCCGAGAATACTCATCCCCCACTGGATTGCCTTATTCGGATTGAACTCCACCTGGTTCACAAGATCCATGATTTCCCGGTTATTGTGCGTAAATTCCCGTACCCAACTCTGCATCTGCGGAATAAATTCTGCAATACTGTTCATCAGACTTCCAATTGTTGCCGTAAGCTGCGGAATCAGACCGAACATAACAAGCACAATCACCCCCACTACCAGTACGATCGTAAGAAGAAGACTGATCGGTCTTGCAAGCTTTCCTGCCGCCTTACTTCCTTTCTCTTTTGCCTTTCCAAATAATTTTTTCTCCAGAAAGCTCATCGGCACATTGATCACAAACGCAATCGCACCGCCAAGAGCGAAGGGGAAAATAATCCCCCATACCGCCTTGATCACGCCGAGAACCACATCAAACTTCCACAATGCAACTACGATCAGCGCTGTAAATACGATCAGTTCCCGGATTTTTTTTATAGATAATTTACTAAAATCCACTATTTTCTCCATTCTACTACAATATATTTATGGTTAATCCCCTTACAACCAGTAAGCATTTTCCCATATTGTTACTCAGATAATTTTCCACGTACCCACTTCAGAAGCTGTATGATTGGAAAACAGGCAAATGCATACAGGTAGACAGTCCCAAGCTGTTCAAAGTTCAATGTTTCTACTTTGAACACCTGATGCAGCCCCGGAATTGTAAGTACAGCCGTGATCAGAATTGCGCCCAGTGCAAATGCGCCCTGCATCCATTTATTATTGAAAAACCGTTTGGTAAAAATCACCGGATGATCTGATTTACAGTTATATCCGTGAAACAGCCGTGCAAGACAGAGCGTTCCAAATGCATAAGTACTTCCAAGAAGTGCACCGTCCTGATGATATCCTGTCAGAAAACTGATCATCGTCATTACACCGATCACCAGTCCTTCCAGACCAATCTTTGACAGGAAATCTTTTGTCAGGATCGACTCGTCTGCCGGTCTTGGCTTCTCATTCATCACATCACTGGTATGCGGTTCTACTCCCAGTGCAATTGCCGGGAGACTATCAGTCAGCAGGTTGATAAAAAGCAGATGAACCGGTGCAAACGGAACCGGAAGTCCTGCGATCGATGCATATAAAACAGCGAGAATTGCACCGAAGTTTCCCGATAACAGAAACTGGATCGCATACTTGATATTACGGTATAAGTTTCGTCCGTTTTCCACTGCTTTTACAATTGTGGCAAAATTATCGTCTGTAAGTACCATCGCCGCTGCATCTTTGGCAACTTCTGTTCCGGTTACTCCCATTGCAACACCTATATCTGCCTGCTTAAGAGCCGGTGCATCGTTGACACCATCACCGGTCATCGATACAATATTTCCGCGCTCTTGCCATGCACGGACGATCCGGATCTTATGTTCCGGCGAAACCCTTGCATAGACAGAAATCTTCGGGACAAATCCCCGCAACTCCTCGTCACTCATATTTTCAATCTCCACGCCCTCACAGGCTTCGGATAAATCCTTTAAAATGCCGATCCGTTTTGCGATCGCTGCTGCCGTGATCTTATGGTCTCCCGTGATCATCACCGGACGGATGCCTGCTTTGATACATTCTTCTACTGCCGTTTTTGACTCTTCCCTCGGCGGATCCATCATCGCGATCATTCCGAGAAATACCAGATGGTCCTCATCCTCTGCGGTCAGCAGATGTTCTTCCGGAATCTCCCGGAAAGTAAATGCCAGCACTCGAAGACCTTCCATTGAAAATTCCTGATTCTGACTCTGAATCTTTTCTTTATCTTCTTTTGTAATCTCCCTTATTCCATTTTCTGTCCAGATCTGGTCTGTCAGATCCAGGAGACGGTCAACCGCACCTTTGACGATCATCCGGTTTTCGCCGTCTATCCGGTGAAGCGTCGACATCATTTTCCGGTCACTGTCAAATGGAATCTCATCTTCTCTTGGATAACTTTCTCTTACTTCTGCAGCTTCCACTCCATAGCGGCTTCCCAGATTGATCAGCGCTGTCTCTGTCGGATCTCCGATTTCCACTCCATTTTCATTGGTAGAATCGTTACATAAAATGCTGCAATCAAGCAGAAATCTCTGTGCCGGATCTGCCATATCGATCTCATCTGCCCGGATTCTTCTGCCTTCTATATAATAATCTTCAACAGTCATCTTATTCTGCGTGAGAGTTCCGGTTTTATCCGAACAGATCACGGAGACACTTCCAAGACCTTCTACCGCCTGCAGTTTTCGAATGATTGCATGCTCCTTGGCCATCTTCTGCGTTCCGAAAGAAAGGACGATTGTTACAATTGAACTTAATGCCTCCGGGATTGCTGCAACCGCAAGTGCTACTGCAAACATAAACGCGCTTCCGATATTTTCTCCACGAAATACACTGATTCCAAATAAGATTCCGCAAAATACCAGGATCAGAACCGAAAGCTTCTTTCCGAACTCTTCCAGATTCACCTGAAGCGGAGTCTGCTTTTCAGATGTTGATTTCAAAAGTCCGGCAATCTTTCCGACTTCTGTCTGCATACCTACACTTGTCACAACGGCTCTTCCACGTCCGTAAGTAACAAAGCTTCCCGAAAATAACATATTATTCCGGTCACCAAGCGGCACTTCCTCTTCGATTTCATCCAGGCTCTTCTCAACTGCAAGACTCTCCCCGGTCAGTGCACTTTCATCGATCTTCAGACTTGCGTTCTCGATCAGTCGTCCGTCTGCCGGAACATAATCCCCGGCTTCCAGAAGGATCACATCTCCAACTACCAGTTCTCTTGCCGGAATCGGTGTCACCGTACCATTCCTGAGAACCTTCGCCTCCGGTCCTGAAAGCTTTTTCAGGCTCTGAAGCGACTGCTCTGCTTTTACCGTCTGCACGGTTCCCAAAATCGCATTCATTGTAATGACGATCACAATAACTGCCGCACTTTCTGCGTCTCCTAAAATTCCTGAAATAATCGCCGATGCAATCAGGATAATCACCAGGAAATCCTTGTACTGCTCCAAAAAAATCTGCAGCACACTTTTTTTCTTTCCCTCCGCGAGCTCATTCCATCCACATTTTTCACGGGACTTTTCCACTTCTTTTATCGTAAGTCCCTCTTCTCTGCTTCCCATCTGTCCAAGCACTTCTTTTACCGATGACTGATAAATTTCTTTCATCCTTTCCGCCTCCTGTTTCTGAGTATTCACATTCCTGAATTTCTTATGCAACGAAGCTCTCTTTCGATAAAAATGTACAAAAAAAGAAACCCTTATTGCACAACAAATAATGCAATAAAAGTCTCACCATTTTCTTGTGGTACCGGATGCTCCACCGTACTGACGACACCACAAACGCAGATTCCCTTGCGTAGGTTACTCCCCTTTATTAACGTAACTATATACCACGAATAGCCCGATTGTCAAGAAAATTTTAACCGGAGTCTCCAAAATCGGAAACTCCGGCAAATAATTTCACATCTTAGTTTGTAATTGTCTTTTCTGTCTCTTTGTCGAACACATGGATCTTTTCAGCATCGAATGCGAATGTAACTGTATCCCCTGTTCTTGCTGTTGTTCTAGAATCAACACGGGCTGTCATTGTAGCTCCTTCATAATCAAAGTGGAGATAAACTTCAGCACCAAGCATTTCATATACACGGATCTTAGCCTGAATAACTGTATTCGGTGAAGATGTGATAAACATCTGCTCATCATGTACATCTTCCGGACGGATTCCAAGGACAACAGTCTTTCCTTCATATCCTCCATCGATAAGTTTCTTTGCTTTTGCCGGTGGAAGTTCAATATCAGCCGGTCCAACTTTGAGGACAACTTTGTCACCATTCTTCTGGCATACAGCATCAAGGAAGTTCATCTGTGGTGATCCGATGAATCCTGCAACGAAGAGGTTGCATGGGGTATCATAAAGTACCTGTGGTGTATCTACCTGCTGAACAACACCTGCGTTCATAACTACGATTCTGGTTCCCAGTGTCATAGCTTCTGTCTGGTCATGTGTTACGTAGATGATTGTTGTACCAAGTCTCTGATGAAGTTTGGAAATCTCGATACGCATCTGTCCACGAAGTTTAGCATCCAGGTTGGAAAGTGGTTCATCCATAAGGAATACCTTCGGGTTACGAACGATTGCACGTCCCATAGCAACACGCTGTCTCTGTCCACCTGAAAGAGCTTTTGGTTTACGGTCAAGCAGTGGTTCAAGGTCAAGGATCTTAGCTGCTTCACGAACCATCTTATCAATCTCCGGTTTCGGAACTTTTCTTAATTTAAGTCCGAATGCCATGTTATCATATACAGTCATATGTGGGTACAGAGCATAGTTCTGGAATACCATCGCGATATCTCTGTCTTTTGGTTCTACATCATTTACCACTTTGTCACCGATCTTAAGTTCACCGCTTGTGATCTCTTCCAGACCTGCAACCATACGAAGTGTGGTAGATTTACCACATCCAGATGGTCCTACAAAAATGATAAATTCTTTATCTTCAATTTCAAGGTTGAAATCTTTAACTGCTTCAAATCCGTTCGGATATGTTTTGTTAATATGCTTTAATGATAAGCTTGCCATTTATTTTTCCTCCTAAATCTTTGTGCGCTTCTTACACACTGTCGCTGTTCTTGTTTCTGAAATAAAGTATATCTGTTTTTACATCGTCGGTCTATGACCGGGTTGAACAAAGATTTTTTAAGAAGGTGTACAAATTGACGAAAGCCTTACAGCAGTTCTTTATAAATGTCCCTCTTTCCGACTCCGCGGTCTTTTGCCACCTTTTTCATGGCTTCTTTCTTATCGATTCCCTGGTTCATATAGTAATCCATATGCTCCTGAACCGTCATTTCTTCCCATTTTGCGCGCTCCTCCTGTAAAATGCTCTCCCGGCTCTTCCCCTCGATCACAAGCACACACTCCCCCTTCGGATCGTTGCTCTCGTAATAGGAAACCGCTTCCGCAAATGTGGTGCGAAATGCAGTCTCATGCTTTTTTGTAAGTTCCCGGCACACAGTCAGATGTCTGTCCCCACCAAGAACTTCTCCAAGCTCTCTCAAGGTTCTCACCAGACGGTGCGGTGCTTCGTAAACGATCATCGTTCTTGTCTCATCTACAAGCTCACCTAGGACTGCCTGTCTTTCCTTTTTGTCCGTTGGAAGAAATGCCTCAAATGCAAATCTTCTGGTGGAAAGCCCGGAAAGTGTCAGTGCCGTAATACAGGCAGCGGCTCCCGGAAGGGAAGTGACCGTAATTCCGGCTTCATAGCACATTTTCACCAGTTCCTCACCCGGATCTGAGATCCCTGGTGTACCGGCATCGGTGATCAGCGCAATATTCATCCCTGTAAGAAGTTTGTCCACCAGAGCGTGTCCCTTTTCTATCTTATTATACTCATGATAACTGGTCATCGGTGTTTTAATCTCAAAATGGTTCAGCAGTTTAATACTGTTCCTGGTATCTTCTGCCGCGATCAGATCAACTTCTTTCAGCGTCCGGATCACCCGGAACGTCATATCTTCCAGATTGCCGATCGGTGTTGCACACAAATATAATGTTCCTGCCATTCGTTACTCCTTTCCAGTTCCTGTCATCCCGTAATACTCCAGGATCTCCCGTGTATAGCTGCCGTCCTTCTCATAAACGATCAGTGGCGGATCTACTGTCATCCGTGATTTGGCACCACGGATTCCTTCTATTAAAACCATGTTCGGTTCCTTATCCACATATGGATACACCAGACGCATTCTTTTTGGCTCCAGCTTCGCCTCACACATTGCTGTCAGAATCTCTGCGAGCCTAAACGGTCTGTGTACCATATAAAATCTTCCTCCAGCTTTTAAAATCCGTGCACTTTCCCGGATAATATCCTCCAGTGTGCACAGTACCTCATGCCTCGCAATTGCCTTAGCACTTTCCGGATTAGCCATTCCATGACCTCCGATCATGTATGGAGGGTTCGTTGTTATCACATCCATGGAACCTTTTCCAAATATCTGTGACGCTTCTTTGATATCTCCCGTCACAATGTCGATCTGCTCCTCAAGCCGGTTGTGCCGGACACTCCGACACGCCATATCCGCACTTTCTTCCTGGATCTCCAGTCCTGTAAAATGCTTTCCTTTTGTCTTTGCGGCCAAAAGAATCGGGAGAATTCCCGTTCCTGTTCCAAGATCAAGAACGCATTCTCCCGCTTTTACTTTGGCAAAGGCACTTAAAAGCACTGCATCCATTCCGAAGCAGAACCGCCCCGGGCTCTGGATGATCTCATAGCCTTTTATCTGTAAATCATCGAGCCGTTCTCCCGGCTTAAGATTATTTGTCATCTAACTTTGACGCTCCTTCACCTTTCTCCAGAGCTGCAAGCTCTTTCATTTCCTGTTTGGAAAGCTTCACATCCTTTTTCCGGCGGCGCGGTTTGAACTTCAGGTCAGCTGCCGGATATTCACGGATTTCTTTCTCATCATTGTCCAGAGTTACAATAACCCTGACAAGCTGACGCAGTACGCTTAATGACTGTACTTCACCTTTCAGTCCTTCCGGAGTTGTCACCGCCTCACCTGCAGACGGAAGATTATTGTTGAGTTCCTCGTATGTCTCTTCCTCATTTGTCAGGCAGCACATCAGTCTGCCACATACACCTGAAATCTTAGTCGGGTTCAGAGACAGATTCTGTTCTTTTGCCATCTTGATCGAAACCGGTGCAAACTCAGACAGATAGGTGTGGCAGCAAAGCTCTCGTCCACAGATTCCGATTCCTCCGCGGATCTTCGTCTCATCTCTTACACCGATCTGGCGAAGTTCAATCCTGGTACGGAATACCGCTGCCAGATCCTTTACCAGTTCACGGAAATCAATTCTTCCGTCTGCGGTAAAGTAAAACAGCACTTTATTGTTGTCAAAGGTATATTCTGCATCGATCAGCTTCATCTCCAGTCCATGCTTGTGGATCTTTTCCAGACAAATCTGAAATGCTTCTTTTTCTTTTTTGCGATTCTTTTCTTCTACACGGCGGTCATCCTCTGTCGCCAGGCGGATCACTGTCTTAAGAGGCTGGGTGATCTCTTCATCCTTCACTTCCTTCGGTCCCATCACAACGTTACCGAATTCTACTCCTCTCGCGGTCTCTACAATTACCTGATCACCACGCTTCACCTCAAATTTGCCCGGTGAGAAAAAATAGATCTTTCCTGCAGTCCGAAAACGGACTCCAATTACTTTTGTCATTCCCTAGTTCTCCTTTATTGTCAACAGAAGAAGTTCCATGACAAGATCAAAGTTGACATTGGCGCGCAGTCTCGCCTTTGCTTTCTCAAGTGCTTCCAGAATTGTCTCAATTCCTTCATAAGAGCTCTTTTTCGCACGCTCCCTGATACTGTCGATCTCTTCACCGAAAATCAGTCTGTCGATATTCATTGTTGCTTTATAGATCAGAACATCACGATACCAGATCATAAGGATGTCCAGATAATCTGTGATCTCAATCTTGTAAGCGGAAATTCGTTTCACAGCTTCCACCAGATCACCGAGTTCCATGGTATCGATATTCTTCAGCAGACGAACTGCCTCATCTTTAATTTCATTAAAATGCTCAGAGCCTGCCAGCATAGCAGCTTTTCCAATATTGCCCTGTGCAAATGCAGTACACACGTCTGCCTTGTAATCAGGAACCTGAAGCTGCTCCATCAGATACCTTTTCACAAGCTGATCCTTAATGTTACGGAGCTTCAGCATAACGCATCTTGAGCAGATCGTTGGGAGCAGACTGTTCGCATTCTCTGTAAGAAGCAGAATTACCGCATAAGCAGGTGGCTCTTCGATTGTCTTCAGCAGAGCATTCTGTGCCTGTACAGTCATCATATCTGCATCCGGCACAATGTAGATCTTGTATTTTCCATTATAAGGCTTCACCTGAATATCCCCATTGATCTGAACCCGGATATCATCTACACTGATGCTGTTCGGCTTTTCATGCGTTACCCAGATAATATCCGGATGATTGCCGCTGACTGCCTGCTTGCACGAATGGCACTCATAGCACGGTTCTGCTCCGCCCTTTTCGCACTGCAGAGTCTGTGCAAAAAGACCTGCAAGCATCTTCTTTCCAGATCCCTTCTCGCCGTTCAGAATATAAGCATGTGATACTTTATCTTCTGTAACTGCGTTCTGTATATACTGAATGATCTCGCTATGTCCTACGACATCTTTAAATCCTGACATATTATCACCCTCTTCTTTCTTACTATTCCATTAGTATAACATAAATTTATGCAGATACCTAGAGCAAATTCCTGTGGTCTTTCTGAATTATTTCTGAAAATTCTGCGAATTTCGCTTTGTAGGTATGTTGAAATCATATCTTCTGCACACAAACTATCTTCTCAATAATAAAAGATGACAACTTTTCCGATATGTTTTATAATAAGCATGAATATATAAAGCTTCTGTATCCAATGATGTAATCGGATTGCTCCATTTCCACGCAATTTATTCTTTTGATACTTACATCATACAAGATGTTGGGGGCAAAAGGTATTTTGGCCAGACAAACTTTATATAAGTTTCTTACACAGAAAGGGGATGAACTCATGCTGGAGGTAAAAAATCTTACATTCCAGGTGAATGAAAACGGAATAGAACGAAGTATCGTAGAAAATATCAGTTTTAACGTAGAAGACGGGGAAATGCTGGTGATCACCGGTCCGAACGGAGGTGGCAAATCCACACTTGCAAAAGTGCTGATGGGGATTGACCAGGCAAGTGCCGGACAGATCATCTTAGACGGAACCGATATCAGTGATTATGATATCAACCACAGGGCAGAAGCCGGAATCGGTTACGCATTCCAGCAGCCACCGCGCTTCAAAGGAATGACGGTAAGCAAGCTTTTATCACTTGCGGCTGGAGAAGATCTGACAAGAGATGTCTGTTGCAGACTTTTAAGTACCGTTGGACTTTGTGCCAACGAATACATTGAACGTGAAGTAGACGGAACCTTATCCGGCGGTGAAATGAAGCGTCTGGAAATTGCAACCGTTCTCGCAAAGCCGCACAAACTCTGTATTTTCGATGAACCGGAGGCCGGAATCGATCTCTGGAGTTTTTCTATGTTG
>PVML01006027.1_pt1 | contig 13422 bp, 10 predicted proteins | sample 1853371 | NCBI WGS metagenome assembly PVML01 (sample SAMN08533508, study PRJNA380276) | Human gut metagenome, whole genome shotgun sequencing project. | isolation source: participant 1, chromium library | host: Homo sapiens | collected 2017 | reverse complement strand
AGTCTTACGATATCACACGCTCCGTTCTCAAAAACGGAACAACGTTTGTCCTGGAGCCGGAGAAAAGCGCAGACCGGGCTGAGAGCGGCGCCAAAGAGGGAATTTACCTCTTTACCACAAAAACCTGTCCCAATTGCCGCATGGCAAAGGAATTTTTAAAGGACAGGGAGTATGAGGTAGTGGATGCGGAGGAGAATCCGGAGCTTTCCGACCGCTTTGGCATAATGCAGGCGCCAACTCTGGTCCAGGTGGGACGAGACGGAGAAGTGAAGAAATATGTCAATGCTTCCAATATCAGAAGATTTGTGGAAGAGAGCAGATAAGTAACTGTTCAGTCAGGTCTTTGCATTTACAGGAAATATACTGCCCGTGCAGGCTGGGATATACCCGGCATGTACGGGCAGTTATTGATCCACCGGATAACTGTTCCCGGAACGTCTGTAAGCAGTGACTCCATATGCGGTAATAGTTGTAATAAAACATTAAATGAAAGGTAATACATCCCCGCGCTGCCTCTGGTATAATGTGGGTACTTAGATAACGATGTGAGGAGGATAATTATGATAAGTTCGTCAGTGAGAAAAAGCCTGGGCTGCATCCTGTTAGGCTGTATGGTATTTCTGTACGGCTGCGGCAGCAGCGGGGCGGCCGGAGGTACGGTGAATGAAACGGCCGGTACGGCGGCCGGAGTACAGAATGAAACGCAGACGGTAAGCGGGGATGGAGAGACTGAGCCGGAGAACGGGGATGCGGACGGGCCGTCATATTCCCAGAACGGCAGGCAGTTTGAAATTCTCGAGGTGAAGGAGAAATACCTTCTGGTAAGCGCCGTCGATACGGCATACGGACTTTATACTGCAGGCCATGGCCCGGTGCTGGAGGATGAAGAAGGGAATGCGATTCAGGTGTCGGATTTGGAACCGGGCATGATCGTGTAGCTTACATGGAACGGGATGGTACAGGAGAGCTATCCGGGGCAGTTTTCTTATGACAGATTGAGGCTGACGGGCCGGACCGGCAGCAGGGAACTGCTCCTTTACCAGCAGATTATCAAAGAGCTGGCCGAGAAGGATTCCGGTTTAAATGACGGGATCGGGGAATGCTACTTTGATTTTACCGGTGTTTCTTCCCTGACGGCGGCAGAGAAAGAGGGGCTTGCCTATATGGGCGGAAGCAGTTTCGGTGTTTTCGGCTCACAGGCGACGGCAGAGGAACTGGCAGAAGCCGGGATTCTGGATCGGGAGAAAGGAATTGAAAACGGGCTCCTGGTTACGATCGAGGAGATTTCTTCTGAGGGCGATACGGTTAAGTGTAATGCCAAAAAGTACAGAAGTGGTACGGGAGCCTATTACCTGTCTGATATAACGGCAGTGTATTCAGATGGAGAGTGGAGTTATAATATTGGTTCCGAAGCGATAAGCTGACAGAAAGCGTTACTATTCACGGCCCTGCTGAAAAAGCGCAGCTCCGCGAACAGTAACACGCTCCGCGATGCACAGAAACGGCAAAAAATGCCGTTTCCTGCACTTTCTGTGAAATTAAATTTATATTAAAAATGAAAGTTTGCGGCCGTCAAGGCGGCGTCTGCAATCGCGTCCATAGCCATTCCCGGCTGTCTCGCATCTCCTATGGAGAGTATTGGGACATACGGGACGGCTTTTTTTACGTTTTCCTCTAAACGGCGGGAGCTTAAATTTTGTCTTCCCAGTGCATAAAGTATCGTACCAAAACCGTCGAAGTCCAGCTCCTTCCCGCCTTTCCGGCAGGTGACGCAGGGCAGGCAGACATTTGTAACCCGTACACCGGTTAACAGGCTGACCCGTCCCATCCTTAGACGTTCCATGACAAAATAGCGCCGGTTTTTATTCAAATCCTTTGCAATTTCAGAGCCAAGCTCAAAAACGGTGACAGGAAGGCCAAGCAAAGAGAGAGTCTCGGCTGCTTCCGTACCGATCAGGCCTCCGCCGAGAACGGCAACGGGAAGTCCGTCTGTTTGGAGTTTCACCCGGAGCGCCGGGTCCCGGAAGAGACGGTCCGCAGGATAAATGTTCTCTTTTGGCTGTCCGTCCGGAAGGCAGAGTCCGGGAATCTGCGGAACGGAAGGAGAACTGCCGCAGGCCAGAATAATGAGATCTGGATGAAACTCCGATATATTTTCCGGGGCTGCCTCCTGATTCAGAAGAATAGGAATACCTGCCTTTTGCAGCATTTCCAGGCGGAAGGAAATGATTCGTTCCATCGCATCTTTATGAGGAGGCTGCTTGGCGAGGTTGATCAGGCCGCCCGGAATGTGTTCCTTTTCCCAGATAACCGGACGGGCGCCGCGCATGGCGAAAATCCTGGCGGCTTCAAGCCCGGCAGGGCCGGCTCCGATTATCAGAATCCGCCTGTTTTCAAGCCCTTCCTCGTATGTGGGATGGAGAGACGCTTCCCTGCCCGTAAATGGGTTCTGTACACAGAAGATGGCCTTCTTGGTGATGGATTTGCGGCAGCCCTGGTTGCAGCCGAGACACCGGCAGATGGGTTCTTTGGCAGTTATCTTATTAACAAAATCGGGATCAGCCAGCAGTCCCCGTCCGACTGCGGTAAAATCGGCCGTCCCATCCCTCAGGAGTTCTTCGGCCAGCTCCGGTGAATTGATACGGCCAACTGCGATGACCGGGATCCGGACGGCGCGCTTGACACATGCAATTTCCCCGCGGTTAAAGGCATCCGGTACATCCATCGGGGCGGAGATATATTGCTCTGAGAGCGGCATTCCGATGGAAACATGGATGGCATCGGCTCCGGCGGCTTCCAGAAGGGGAGCGATCTTTACTGTTTCCTCAATGCCGCGCCCCTGCCTGCCTGGAATCCGTTCACTGGAGCTGATGCGGCAGATTACCGGAAATTCCCTGCCGCAGGCTTGTTTTATGGACGAGACAATATCACGGTAGAGCTTGCTGCGTCCCAGATAATCTACCCCGTATTCATCCGTCCGGTGATTATAATAGGGAGAAAGGAATTGAGCGATTTCATGGGCATGAGCGCCGTGCAGTTCCACTCCGTCAAGCCCCGCCTCTTTTGCGGCAAGGGCGCAGCGCGTGTAGCTCTCCGTCAATTTGAGAATATAGTCCTTTTCCATGTTATCCGGCAGCAGCAGTGCGGGATCCCGTTCTGCCTGGGCATTAGCAGGATGTATCTGTACAAAAAGCCTGCATCCGTACGAATGGCAGATACCTGCCAGGCTTTTCCAGCCGTCCAGGTATAGGGGGGAGGACAGCGCGGGCCGGGCCGGGCCCGGCGTTCCATGGGGGCTCCCCGGCATAATAATCATAGCCGCGCCTCCCCTGGCCCTGGCTCTGACATACTCTTTTAACTGTTCTGTTACGAACCCCTTGGCATCGCAGTAGTAATTGCACATCGAGGGAAATATAACCCGGTTTTTTAATGTGGTTTCCCCTATCTTTCCGGGGGTTAGAAGCTCTTTAACCATAAATTTTACCTTCCTTTTCGGATGCGTTTTTTGTGTACTTGCCATTCTTTTAAGAATATGGTAACATGGCGGTAAGACAAAGTCAACAAATGTGAAAATATTTCACATTTGTTAAAATGGATTAGGGTACAGCCGTTTCTGCCGGAAAACGGCTGCAAAGACCGGATAGGAGCGAATAGAATGAATACGGAATTTCAGAGCGAGCAGATGGCTGAGATGGCTAGGCTTTATTATATGGAAGGAAGAAATCAGACGGAGATAGGAGAACGATTCGGAATCAGCCGGTTTAAGGTGGCGCAGTATATTCAGGAGGCAGCCCGCCGGGGAATTGTGGAAATCAAAATCCATACGCCTGTGAAGCGGGACGGCGGACTGGAGAAGGAGCTGAGGGAACGTCTGGGAATGAAGCACGCAGTGGTGATAGATAACAGCCGTCTTACCCATGAAGAGACTCTGGCCGGACTGGGAAAAGCGGGAGCCGGGCTGGTAAAATCATTACTGGAGCCGGGCATGACGCTGGGAATAGCCTGGGGGAAAACGATAGCCACGATAGCCGGCAGAATGGAAGCAGACAGAATGCTGCCGGTTCATATCGTCTCGCTGACGGGAAGCGCCGGTTTGATGAATCCGGAGCTTGATACCCAGAGACTCGCCTGGAAGGTGGCCGGCCTGTATCAAGCGGATGTCAGCCTTTTTCATATGCCGGTCTACGCTGCCGGCGAGGAAGACCGCGAAGTATTTATGAGACAGCCGGTCATAAGGGAGGCAGTGAAGCGGACGGAACAGATGAAGGTTCTGCTGAGCGGAGTCAGTGCGACCTCCAGCCTGCTGAAGAACAGTAAGATATGGAAGGAATACCAGGAGCCTGAGGATAGGGAACGGGAGGCAGCGGGCAGCTGCTGCGGATATTTATTTGACGCTGACGGCAATACGGATTGCTTTCCTCTGAACCGGAAAGTAACAGGCGCCTCTCTTGCGGCCGTCCGCAGAACGGAATTCTCGATCGGCGCGGCTCTGGGCAGGCATAAAGCGCCGGCCGTCCTGGGGGCGGTACGTGCCGGGTTAATCAATGTGCTGGTCACCGATATAAACCTGGCGGGAGCAGTAATTGAGAATGGCATATCTATATAAAAAATAAAATAATAATAAAAAATATATAAGTTTTATAAAAACATCTTCTGTGCTATAATGGGATTTAAGCGGAACGGGAAAGGAAGATGCGGCATGAATCTGAAAGAACAAACTTATGTATGCGTACTGGCCGAATGCGGCAATATCACGAAGGCAGCGGACAGGCTGTATATTTCACAGCCGGCCCTCAGTATCTATATCAATAATCTGGAAAAGTCGCTTGGCACGAAGCTTTTTGAGAGGGCGGGCAAACGGTTTGTCCTGACGCCGGCCGGGGAGCTTTACGTGGAAAAAGCCAGAAAGATGCTGGAGCTTAAAAAGGAATTCGACGAGGCCATGGCTGAGATACGGGATAACAAGAGGGGGAAAATACGGGTCGGAGTGCAGCTGCGCCGTGAAACATGGCTCCTTCCCCCGGTTCTCTTTAAATTTGCCTCCGAATATCCCGGCATTGAGGTGGTAATCCGGGAGGGCAATATGTGGGAGATCAGCCAGATGCTGGAGCGGTATGAACTGGACCTGGTGCTGATGAATTCGGCTTCTGTCAGAAAAGATATGGAGTACCAGGTTTTGTTTGAGGAGGAGCTATTAATTGCCGTTCCCCAGATCCATCCGCTCAATGAGAAGGCCGTATATGTGGAGGGTTCCCGCTACAGAAACCTGGATCTCAACTGGCTGGAGGGAGAAAACCTGATTCTTCAGAATCCCAACCAGAGCATCCGCGCCGATGTCGATGCGGCCCTGAAGGATGCAGGCGTACATCCCGGGAAAATCCAGGTGATCCGGAATATTGAGACGGCCATTCAGATGACGGCGGAAGGGCTGGGAATCAGCTTTAACAGGGAAAGCTATGCGGGAAATATGAAGTACCGGAAAAAGGTGAATTACTATACAATGGGTGAATCTCCAAGGAAAACGGCGTTTGTGGCCGGTTACCGGCAGGGGATGTTTGTGCCGGAGTACATGCAGCGTTTTATAGAGCTTATCAGTGAGCAGGGGAAGGAATATATATTTTCCTAATACAAATAATAAAAACTATAAATTATACAAATACCTCCAAAGTCCGATATACTGAATGTATCAGATTGAAGGAGGTATTTTTATGCTGAAGGAAAAAGAGAAAATGTTCCGGTACATAGATGCGGTTGCCCCACAGATGGCAGCTATGTCTGATGATATTTTCGACCATCCTGAGCTGGGGCTGAATGAGTACCATGCGTTCGCACTGCTGACAGACTGGTTGGAACAGGAAGGTTTTGCAGTGGAGCGCGGTGTAGCGGGGGTGGAAACGGCATTCCGGGCAATCTATCATCATGGGAACGGCGGCCCAAACATCGGCCTGCTCTGCGAATATGACGCGCTTCCTGAAATCGGCCATGCCTGCGGGCACCAGCTTCAGGGGCCGTCCATTCTGGCAGCGGCAGCGGCGCTCAAAAATTCGGAGGCAGACGGGAATTATACAGTGACGGTATACGGCACTCCGGCGGAAGAGAGTGTCAGCGGCAAAATCATGATGCTGAAAAACGGATGTACATTTGAAGAGCTGGATGTGGCTCTGATGATGCACGGCAGCGGTGCAACCCAGGTGGATGTGAAGAGCCTGGCCCTTTCCAGGTTCAAGGTTGTCTTCCACGGCGTAAGCGCCCATGCGGCGGTAAAACCAGAGAAGGGAAGAAGCGCCCTGGACGGACTGATTATGGCCTGTCAGGGAGTGGAATTTTTACGGGAACATGTTGCGGACGATGTAAAGATGCACTATACCATTGTGAACTGTGGCGGCACACCGGCAAATATTGTTCCGGCTGTCGCGGAGGCCAGCTTCTATGTCCGTTCCTACAGCCGCAATTATCTCGATACGGTGATTGAACGGTTCCAGAAGGTGTTAAAAGGCGCTGCGATGATGACGGAGACGGAAGTGGAGATAATTGAGGAAAAGGGAATTGACAGCAAAATTCCGTGCCTGGCGCTGAATGATATTCTGATGGATAATGCCTCTCAGGTGGAGGCGCCCAGAATCCGTCCCGCCAGAGAGAAGACAGGCTCCACTGATTTTGGCAATATCATGCACCGCGTACCGGGTTCCTGTATCAGGGTTGCCTTTGTAAAAGAAGATGCAGCCTCCCATTCACAGGATTACGTGGATGCCGGGAAGAGCAAAGAAGCACATGACGCGATTTCTTACGGTGCGAAGATTCTGGCCGGAGCGGCCCTGGATCTTGTGATGCGGCCGGAACTGCTGAAAGCAGTGAAACAGGAATTTGCCGACAGGATGGCTGATGAGATGAGGATGAAATAGGGGGATACAAACGTGAGTGAAAAAACAAAAAAACCATTTAAAATGCCGCATACCTTTGTCATTATCGGTATCATTATTCTTGCGGCAGTAGTCCTGACATGGATTATCCCGGCAGGAGAGTATGTGAGATTTGAAAATGCGGAAGGGATTAAGGTAATTGATCCGACGCAGTTTAGCTATGTAGACAGGACACCGGTGAATCCGTTCCTGATTCCGCTTTTTATCGTCAAAGCGTTTATCGGAAAGATTGATCTGATGCTGGTTATCCTTTTTGCCGGCGGAGCGTTCCATATGGTAACAGAGACAGGCGCTCTTCACGCAATAGTTGCAAAGCTTGCGAAGAGATTTTCCGGGAAGTTATATATTTTCATACCGATCCTGACTCTTGTATTTGCCCTTATCTGTACGACACAGGGGGTGAACCTGTTCATAGCCTTTGCGCCGATTATGGTAATGCTGGCAATGGCCATGGGGCTTGATTCCATTACCGGTGCGGCCATCATCCTTCTGGGCGGAGCCGTAGGTTTTTCCACAGGCCCGTTAAATATCAACACGACGATTGTAGCCCAGAAGATTGCGGAGCTTCCGCTTTATTCCGGTGTCGCATACCGTTTCGTCTGTTTTGCGGTATTCTATGTTGTGACCAATATCTACCTGATCCGTTATGCGATGAAGGTACATAAAAATCCGGAATACAGCCCGATGTATGATCTGGATCAGACCAGTGAATTTAAAGAAAATGCCGACCTTGAAACCTTCGGCACCATGGATTTCAGAAAAGTATTGATTATGTTCGCCTTCTTTGCATCCCTTGTCGCCATTGTGTACGGCGGTATCAAGATGGACTGGGACATGGAAGAGACGGCCGCTATCTTCTTAGGCCTGGCCGTGGTGGAAGGTGCGATTGCAGGCTTCGGCCCGTCCAAAATCTCCAAGGATTTCCTGACCGGATGTAAAAAGATGCTGGGCGCAGCCTTTATCATCGGTATGGCAAGCGCAATTTCCAGCATCATGAAATCAGGCAATATTATTGATACGGTTGTTCATGCGCTGGCCGGCGGACTGAACATGGTTCCGGCGGTTCTCCAGGCCCCGGCAATGCTGATTGCCAATACGGTTATCAACGTATTCCTTACATCAGGTAGCGGACAGGCGGCAGCCGTTATGCCGATTATGACACCGCTTGCGGATCTGCTGGGAATTACAAGACAGACTGCAGTGCTTGCTTTCAACTTCGGAGACGGATTCTGCAACTATGTGCTTCCGACCTCCACAGCCCTGATGGGAATTATCAGTGCTGCGAATATTCCTTACGACAGATGGATGAAATTCATGTGGAAGCTGTTCTTTATCTGGATGGGAACCGGTACGGTAATGCTGATTATTGCCCAGGCGATTCATTTCGGACCGATGTAAAGGTATGGAAATATAAATACTGCAGTAAGTATCAGCAGTTACAATACGGTAACGGCGGGTGTGATAGTTTTTGACTATCACGCCCGTTTTTTAATTCGTATTATGCAGAAGCCGCCTCTTTTTGTATAATAGGCTCCAACAATAACAGCAGGCGTTACTATTCGCGGACCCGCTGAAAAACGCTGTTCTGTGAACAGTAACCAGCAGGCTTCTATTGCAGGAGCGGTAAGGAGGACAGGATGAAAAAGATCACATGGAAGAATAACACGGTTAAGAGAAACACATTTAAGAAGGGCGTATTAAAAAAGAACTGGCTGGCGGCAGCAGGGGTTATATTGGCAATGGCGCTTCTGGCAGCCGGATGCGCAGGAGAAACAGGAGTACAAAAGGCAGAGGAGAGGGATGGGCAGACGACTTTGAAAATAGGCGTTTGCGCCGGCCCGTACGGAGATATGTTCACAAAAGCAGTCGCTCCCTATCTGGAGGAGAAGGGATATAAGACGGAAATAGTGGAATTTACCGACTATGTCCAGCCCGATATGGCTCTGGCGGAGGGGGAAATCGATGCAAACCTGATGCAGCACCAGGCGTATCTGGATCAGTTTGCAAAAGATAACCAGGTAGATATAGTTTCCGTAATCAATGTGCCGACACTGGGAATGGGGATCTTTTCCGATACCCGCTCCGAGCTTTCTGAACTGAATGAAGGAGACCGGGTAGCGCTTCCGGCCGATGCGGTGAATCTGGCCAGGGCGCTGCGGTTTTTAAGAGACTGCGGCGTTATATCCATCAGCAATGACATTGACGAGACGAAAGCGGGGACAGCCGATATCCTTGAAAACCCGAAAAAACTGGAATTTGTGACAATGGATGCGGCTCAGATTTCCAGAAGCCTGGACAGCGTGGCAATCGGCCTGATTCCCGGCAATTATGCGATTGCAGCCGGAATGGATTACCGGAAAGCGCTGGCTGTGGAGCGTTTGCAGGAAGAAATGAAAAACGTGATTGCCGTCAGGGCGGATGAAAAAGAGGGTGAAGGCAGTATCGGAAGCCTGTTAAAGGAAGCGGTGGAGTCAGACGCATTCAGCCGGGCAATCACGGAGGACAGCTTTTATGACGGTTTCGACAGGCCGCAGTGGTGGGAGGAAAAATGATAGAATTTGACCATGTATCCGTTACATTTCAAAACAGGGGGAAGAAATTTCATGCGGTGTCGGATGTCACCCTGACTGTGGAAACAGGAGAATTCTTCGGGATAGTCGGACCTTCCGGCGCTGGAAAAAGCACGCTTGTGCGCACTGTCAACCGGCTTCAGAGGACGGATTCGGGAAGCATAAGGATTGACGGCAGGGAGATTACAGGATTAAAGGGCCGGGCCCTCAGAGAGGAACGGCTGAAAATAGGGATGATATTTCAGCATTTTAATCTTATCATGAATGCCGATGTGGGCCGGAATATAGAATTTGCGCTTCTGGCTGCCGGGGTATCCGGCAGGAAGACAGAGGAAAGGACAAAGGAACTGCTGGCCCTGGTGGGATTGTCCGAAAAGCTCCATGCCTACCCGGCGGAGCTTTCGGGTGGGCAGAAGCAGAGAGTGGCCATTGCCAGAGCGCTGGCCAACCGGCCGGAGATTTTGCTCTGTGATGAGGCAACCAGCGCCCTGGACCCGGAAAATACGGCTGAGGTGATTGAGGTCCTGAAGCGGATTAAGGAAACGTATCCTCTTACGATTCTATTTATCACGCACCAGATGGAGGTGGCCAGGCAGCTCTTTGACCGCATGGCTGTGATGGAGAACGGCAGGATCATAGAGGCCGGTGATACCTATGAGCTTTTTACCGCTCCGAAAGAAGAGGTTACAAAGCAGTTGGTCAGTAAATCCTTCGAACTGTCGGTTCCGGAAGAGCTGCTGACCGGGGAGCGGGAAATTTTTACCGTTTCCTATTCAGGGAAAGAGGCTTATGAACCGCTTCTTAACAATATGGCGAAACAGTTTCAGGTATCCGTCAGTATTCTGGGCGGAAAAATCGAATATATCTGCCGCCGCCCTTACGGCGTGATAGTTATATCGATGGAGGGAGAGAGGGAGGAGAAGGAAAAAGCGGCCGCCTATATGAGGCGGTATGCCAAGGTGGAAAAGCGCGCCGTTTTGAAGGACAGGAGGTATGGTTATGATACAGTCGGGATTTGAGATATTGGGCAGGGAGTTTCCCAAAGCGCTGATTGAAACTCTGCAGATGATGGCGATTTCCATGGCCGTCTCGGCCGTGTTCGGACTCCTGCTTGGGTTTGTCCTGTTTCTGACTTCCAGTCCGCTTTTTTTCAGAAACAGGTTTGTTAATGCCGTATCGGGAGCCGTCGTCAATGTAATCCGGTCGATCCCCTTTGTGATACTGATGGTATTCTGTCTGCCCCTTGCGAAGGCGCTGGTCGAAACAAAAATCGGTCCGCTGGCAGCGTCCGTACCTCTTTCGATAGCTGCAGTTGCTTTTCAGGCAAGGCTGGTGGAAGGTGCATTGAGGGAGGTGGATCAGGGGGTCCTGGAAGCCGCGGCAGGCTCCGGCGCCGGATTTTGGCTGATTGTCCGCCGCGTGCTACTGACGGAAGCGGCGCCTGGCCTGGTCAGGGCTGTTACCGTGACATTTGTCAGCCTGATTAGTTACTCTGCAATGGCAGGTCTGGTCGGAGGCGGAGGCATCGGCAATCTGGCAATCCAGTATGGTTACTACCGTTTTGAAACAGGGGTAATGGTGCTTACGGTTCTGGTACTGATGGCAGCCGTCCAGCTCGGGCAGGCTTTCGGCGACCGGCTGGCTGCAGCGCTTGACCGGCGTTAAGGACTGAACCGGCCTTTGGCCGCAGCGACGGACAGAGAGAGGGAGATAGATATGAGAATGAATGATAAACTCAGCATTGGAACAGGCAGAGACAGGGAGGCCGCCCCGGACATACGTACGGAGGTCCGGACGGATACAATCAGGGCGTATTTGAAAAAGAAGCTGAGAAGCGATCAGATTTTATCAGATAAAATAGATGGGAAATATTTGAGCGACGCCATGGGCAGAAGGAAGGGCGCAGCAGCTCTCGTCGTATTTCCGGAGTCGGCCGCGGAGGTTAGTTTTATTATGCGTTCTGCATGGGAGAATGAACTGCCGGTCACACCGCGGGGAGCAGGAACAAACCTGACCGGAGCCACGGTGCCGGACGGCGGCATTGTCCTTGACCTGTCCAGAATGAACCGCATTCTGGAGTTTGATCCGGATACATTTACCGCGACCGTGGAGCCAGGGGTTTTGCTGGCCGATTTTCAGAGTTATGTGGAGGAAAAAGGATATTTTTATCCCCCGGATCCGGGAGAGAAGCAGTCCACAATAGGAGGAAATATCAGTACTAATGCCGGAGGAATGCGGGCGGTAAAATACGGAGTGACCAGAGATTACGTGATGGGGCTGGAACTTGTGAAGGCGGACGGCACTGTGATTACGGTGGGCAGCAGAAACAGAAAGGACAGCTCGGGACTGAGCCTCACAAATCTGTTAATCGGTTCCGAGGGGACGCTGGCGGTTATTACAAAATGTATACTGCGGCTGCTTCCAAAGCCGGAGTATTCCGTTTCAGCCCTGGTTCCCTTTCGGACGCTGAGAGAGGGGATCGCAAGTGTGCATACCCTGTCAGCCTCCGGGACGGCGCCTACGGCGGTTGAGTTTGTGGAAAAGGATGTGGTAAGGCTCGGAGAGGAGTTTACCGGGGAGAAGTTTCCGCCCTGTGACGCAGCCTGTTACCTGATTCTGACCTTTGACGGGAGCCGGACGGGGGTGGAAGAGGACCTTAAAAAGGCTGAAACAGTACTGCGCCGGTCTGGCGCGTCCGGTTTTCTGGTTCTGGATGAACCGGAGCTTGCAAAGCGTGTCTGGAAAATCCGCGGGGCTCTGGTAAAGGCCGTGGAGGCAGTCAGCATCCAGGAGCCGGTGGATGTAGTCGTGCCGATCGACCGGATTGAAGAATTTGTAACCTTCTGCTCCGGACTGCAGAAGGAGACGGGAATCGGGATGGTAAGCTTCGGTCATGCCGGGGACGGGAACGTCCATCTCTGTGTAGTCAGGGGTGATATCCCACAGGAAAGATGGGAAACAGAGCTTTCTGCCGTCCTGGCGCGCATCTACAGCAAAGCAGAAGAACTGGGAGGGCTTATATCGGGGGAGCATGGGATCGGGCTGGCAAAAAAGCGGTATTTTGAACATGCCTCGTCGACGGAGGTGCTGGAATTGATGAGAATGATTAAACAATCCTTTGACGGGAAGGGCATACTGAATCCGGGGAAAAGCTACCTTGAATCATAGCGTGTCTGAAAGAGCGCTTGTAAAACAGGCGCCGGGCATTATATAATTGGGAGAGAAAAAATCCGCAGAAAGGATCGTACCCGGTATGACATTACAGCAGCTTAAATATATAGTGGCAGTTGCGGAGCAGAAATCCATGCGCCGCGCTGCCGATGCCCTGTATCTCTCACAGCCCAGCCTCTCCAATTCCGTCAGGGAGCTGGAGGGGGAGATAGGCCTTACCCTGTTCCGCCGTTCCAACAGGGGGATTGAACTTACGGCTGAGGGGGAAGAGTTCCTGAGCTATGCAAGACAAATTCTGGAACAGTACCGTCTTATGGAAGCGCGGTATATAGAGCGGAAAGCTTTTAAAAAGAAATTCAGCGTCTCCATGCAGCACTATACCTTTGCCGTGGAGGCGTTTATACGGCTTGCCGGGAAATTCGGCATGGACGAGTACGAATTTGCCGTCCACGAGACGAAAACGTTTGAAGTAGTGGACAATGTGAAACGCCAGAAAAGTGAGCTGGGGATTATTTACCTAAACGATTTTAACAGAAAAGCCCTGGAAAAAGTGCTGAAAGACAATGAACTGGAGTTCCATGAGATGTTTACCTGCGGCATTTTTGTCTATCTGTGGAAAAACCATCCCCTTGCCGGCAGGACGGAAATATATTTCGAGGAACTGGAGGAATATCCCTGCCTCTCCTTTGAACAGGGGGAACAGAATTCATTCTATTTTGCCGAGGAAGTATTCAGCACCCGGGACAGAAAAGTGAGCTGGG
>PVML01017556.1_pt1 | contig 13594 bp, 6 predicted proteins | sample 1853371 | NCBI WGS metagenome assembly PVML01 (sample SAMN08533508, study PRJNA380276) | Human gut metagenome, whole genome shotgun sequencing project. | isolation source: participant 1, chromium library | host: Homo sapiens | collected 2017 | reverse complement strand
ATGCCAGTCATGTTGCCCATACCTTTACCAAACATTGTATTTCCTCCTTTTAAGACATCGTCCTATACTAACATTCTAAGTCCACATCATTAACAATATATGACATAGATTTATAACATATGTGTCACCTAATAGCCCCAAGGCCAAAGGTTATTATATAACAATTACTTTTTTATCTATTCTTCGATAACCTCGACTATGATGTCATGGTCTTCAGATAATTTTTCTAATGTTTCCGCCAAGAGAGGATTGCTTCGTTCCTCTTCTGTCATATGCTCTGGATCCCAGGCGTATTCTCGAGCCACCGTAACACTATCGATAGCCTCTACTTTAATAGGTGCTGATGAAAGCATAGCTTTGTCATCACTTTGATGCGGGGTTACCTCACGAGGTTCACCCCCATCAGACTTTGGGACAGCTTCAACCTCGATATGCGCGCCGCTATCCATAGGGCGCTCTAACACTTCGCCATCCTCGCTGATAACAGTCACACTATCTAATGGATGTGGCGGCATATCATCTAAGGATGATACATAAGAACCCTCCATATCATCTACAGGCACATCATCAAAGGAATGAACTGGAATATCATCCCCTTCAATAGAACCCGCTAGAGACTCAATAGGAATCTCACCATCGGGGACCTGATTAGATGGACTGCCATCAAAAGTTGTAATCGGCACATCACCACCGAATGCTGGCTCTGTTTCTACATCAGCTCCTACTGCAGTTTCTGATGTATCTATTGTACTTGTATTCGCACTATCATTAACTGCTGTATTTGCAACAGCACCGCCGGTTTTCTTGGCTAAGAATGCCATAGCCGCAGCCTTAGCCGCGTCCACGGCTGCAGAATCAGGCTTACTCTCTTGAGGATCATTGGTTAAATCCACTTGTGTCGGTTGCCCACCAGAGGTCGTCTTTACGTCAACCATCGGTTCTTGTGGTCGTTGGGGTGCTTTTACTTGGCGTTGTGTGGTGCTACCAGCAGCCTTTTTATAGTCTTTATAAACTTGCGTGAGGGCATCCACGATTTCTACGTGTACTGCATAGCCCAGTGTATAGGTGAAAGCATCAACCGCTTCCGCCAAGTTCACTTCATTGGTCATTACATTGAGATGTAATGTATTTTTAAAGGCCATGACCGCCTTGCTTTGGTCTACATACACTAGCTGACCTTGACCGATAACGGTAGAGGTCATATTGCGATTACTATCCTTCAAGTATTTAATGACATTGGATTGTACATTACGATACTCTTGAGCAGATAAGATTTGTTCACTAATGATGGCCTGTGTACTAATGCCTTTTTTACCGCGACCTTTAGCTTGGTTTCTTGTAGGTTTTCGGGAAGCCGTATCCCCACTGTTTGGCGGTGGCGCCATGCCAACGCCACCCATTGGTGGCGGAGCTATACCCACTCCATTCATCGGAGGAGGTGTACTACCTGGTGCTCCCATCGGTGGTGGTGTCATGCCTACGCTGCTTGGAGGTGGCACAGTGCCAACAGCAGTATTTTGAATACTACTCATGGAAGTATTCTGTACAGCAGCATTATCTACAGGAACAAAGCTGTTCGCATAGCCGCTAGGTGGACCAAATGCATTAGCACTATAAGCTGGTGTAGGAGCCGCTGGGCCTCGTTGTTCCAATTGAGCCATGCGGTTCAATAAATCATTTCGTTCAGATCGCTCAGCACTTTCTAGAGCATATACACGGTCTTCTAAGCTTTCATCAACAGAGCCTAATTTAGCGCAAAGCACAAGTAGACCCATTTCAATGATGGTTCGTGGATTGTCCACTTGTTTCGCATCATTCATGATGGATTGAGCACTGCGCACATATTGGTTAAGTTCATTGAAATCAACGCTATTGGCCTGAGCTAGAAACTCATTCTTAAAGGCATCGTATACCTTGAGCTCATCTGCATCTGGAGCCACCTTACCAACGAGCAAGGCGCGCACATGTTGAATAAGAGCTTCCATAATCTGCGTCGCATCGCGACCTTCCGCCAATGCATCGTGAACGTAGGATAATACTTTAGGACCATCTCCGTTACGCAAAGCATCTAGGAAGTGAATAATCCATTCCTTACTTACGAGACCGATTAACTCTTCTACCACTTGCGGTGTAATAGAGCCCGTTGCCATACCTGCACATTGGTCTAGAATACTCAAGGCATCACGCAAACCACCATCTGCATGAACAGCGATAAGCTGAGCCGCCGCAGAATCAAGACCAAAGCCTTCTTTTTCTGCTACGTAAGATAACCGTTGTGCGATGTCATCAGAAGTAATGCGTCTAAAAGTATAGCGCTGACAACGAGACACGATAGTAACAGGCAATTTTTCAATTTCTGTAGTGGCAAAGATAAACATCACATGAGCAGGAGGTTCTTCGATTGTTTTTAAAAGCGCGTTCCACGCCTCTGTAGTGAGCATGTGGGCTTCGTCTATGATAAACACCTTTTTACGCCCCTCAACAGGCATAAATTTGACGCTTTCACGAAGAGCACGAACCTCATCGATACCGCGATTTGATGCGGCGTCAATTTCAAGAACGTCCATGGACTGGCCGCTCAAAATTGATTTACAAGCACTACATTCGTTGCAAGGGTGATCCGTTGGGCCCTGCTCACAGTTAATAGCGCGCGCAAAAATCTTCGCCATACTCGTCTTACCAGTCCCCCGCGGACCGGCAAATAAATAGGCATGAGCTACCTTATCCTCCCGGATAGCGCGCATCAACGTATCAGACACCTGATGCTGACCAACTACATCGGTAAATGTCTGCGGTCGATACTTACGATATAGCGCAATATATGCCATTGGAACACCCCCTTTTTCCGAAACTTACAATACTTTATTATACCATATTCAAGAAAATCTGACTTCTTTAACATAGTCCTCTCCACATTTCCAAAATGATATGTTTATTTATAAACTTTGTAGATATTTACTAGTTAAAATTCCATCATATAGTTCACAATAAAACATCGTATAGTACAGAATAAAATATCATACATTCCTATATTAGACATAAAAAAAGCGGCCTCACAGGCCGCCTTGCAATATTCGATCACGACAGCCCCCGGGGTCCCCGTGGCACATGAAGGTTACCGCTTAGTGCTGCTACCTCTCAGTCCTGACACGATTCACAGGCCCCCATTGCACAGGCCCGAGAACTGCCATGATCCAATATTGCAATATAAATATTATACATGAAAAAGCCTCTATAGTCAAAGCTATAGAGGCTTTTCACTGTATTCTTATATAACAAAAATTAACTAAGGAGAAATATATTATGCATATTTTTCTTTAAATGCAGCCAGTTGTGCTTCTTCTAAGGACAAGCCTTGTTCTTTGAAGCGTTCAATAGCAGCTTGCATTTCTTCGTATGCTACAGGTACAACTTTTGTAAATCTGTTTACAAAGTTATTCCAGTTTTCAAGGATGTGACGGCCTTTAGCGGAGTTAGTATGCAATACATGTTGTTCTACCAGTTCTTTAATGCGTTTAAGGTCATCATTATTGGCCGGACGTAGTTCTACGAGACCTGGATTTACATAGCGTTCATCGCAATCGAGGATGTACGCATAGCCACCGGACATACCTGCTCCGAAGTTACGGCCGATTTTACCAAGTACGAGTACTTCGCCACCGGTCATGTATTCACAGCCATGGTCGCCGACGCCTTCCACAACGGCAGTGATGCCACTGTTACGAACGGCGAAACGTTCACCAGCTACACCGTTGATGTAGGATGTACCAGAGGTTGCACCATAGAAGGCAACGTTACCGATAAGAATGTTTTCGTCAGCCTCAAAGATAGATGTTTTCGGCGGATACACAGTGATTGTACCACCAGATAAACCTTTACCAAGGTAGTCGTTCGCATCGCCTTCGAGTTCTAAGGTCATACCTTTAGGGATGAAAGCACCGAAGGATTGGCCTGCAGAGCCTTCAAAGTTCAACTTGATTGTATTGTCTGGCAAGCCGCTTTCACCATAACGACGAGTCACCTCAGAACCAACCAAGGTACCTACAACACGGTTGATATTAGTGATAGCCAATTTAGCGCGAATCGGTTTTTGGTCCTCAATAGCAGGACGGCACATACGCAAGAGCTTGGACATATCCAAGGTGCGTTCCAACTCGTGATCTTGGTCAACCATGTGCATATGACCTACAGAGGCATCAATGTATGGACGGAACAATATGCGTTTAAGGTCAACGCGGGACAATTTGAAGTTATCGTCTTGAGATTTTTGACGCACAAGATCGATACGACCAACGAGCTCAGCTACGGAGCGAATACCTAAACGAGCCATGATTTCACGCAATTCACGTGCGATGAAAATCATCAAGTTTTCAACATATTCAGGCTTACCTGTGAAACGAGCACGCAATTTTTCGTCTTGTGTAGCTACACCATAAGGACATGTATTAAGATTACATACACGAGCCATTTTACAGCCTACCGCTACGAGAGGCAATGTACCAAAGCCGAATAACTCAGCACCGAGCATGGCTGCTACAGCCACATCAAAACCAGTCATCAACTTGGAGTCTACCTCTAATTGAACACGGTCACGTAATCTGTTGAGCATCAAGGTTTGATGAGTTTCAGAGAGACCAAGTTCCCAAGGTACACCTGCATGTTTTACAGATGTGCGACCTGCTGCACCTGTACCACCATCGTATCCGGAAATCAAGATATTATCTGCTTTTGCTTTCGCAACACCAGCAGCGATAGTACCGACACCTGCTTCAGAAGTCAATTTAACGGAAATACGCGCATCTTTGTTAACACATTTCAAGTCGTAAATCAACTCAGCCAAGTCTTCAATGGAGTAAATATCATGATGCGGTGGTGGAGATACGAGCTCAACGCCTGGAGTGGAGTGACGAGCCTTGGCAATTTCAGGATATACCTTTTTACCTGGTAATTGACCGCCTTCACCTGGCTTAGCGCCTTGAGCACATTTGATTTGCAATTCTTTTGCATGAATGAGGTAATTTGCGGTTACGCCAAACCGCCCAGATGCAATTTGTTTTACTTCGGAGTTCATGCTATCGCCGTTTGGCAATGGTTTAAAACGATCTACATCCTCGCCGCCTTCACCAGAGTTAGATGTAGAACCTAAACGATTCATTGCGATGGCGATAGCTTCATGCGCCTCTTTACTTATGGCACCGTAGCTCATAGCACCAGCTTTAAAGCGTTTTACAATGGATTCTTCAGGTTCAACCTCTTCGATAGGAATACCGCCACCTACAGGATAGTTCAATTCCATCAAGGAACGCAATGTAACGTGGTAATCGTTGCGAATCGCTTTGGAGTATTCTTTATATTTTGCGTAGTCGCCGTTGATAAGAGATTCTTGTAAAAGTTCGATTGTCTTAGGATTGAATAGATGCTCTTCCCCATCTTTTACAGGACCATACCAACCGCCTGGTTCCAGTACTGTTTCATCGGATTTGAAAGCACGTTCAAAACGAGCTAATGCTTCATGTGCTACACCACCAAGACCAATACCGCCAATACGTGTTGGTGTATTTACGAAGAACTTATTAATGAAGTTAGTATTCAAGCCCAACGCTTCAAAGATTTGTGCACCGTGGTAGGAACGAACTGTGGAAATACCCATTTTGGACATAACTTTCATGATGCCACCTACAGCGGCCTTGATGTAGTTCTTTTCTGCCTGTTCTGGTGTAATATCGCCAAGGCGTTTACGAGCTTGCAAATCGCGAACTGTTTCAAGCGCCAAGTATGGGTTGATAGCTGTTACACCATAACCGATTAATGTACAGAAGTGATGAACTTCGCGTGGTTCACCAGATTCAAGGATGAGGCCAATTTCTGTACGCAACACTTTGTTAATCAAGTGATTGTGAACAGCAGCTACAGCCAACAACGCTGGAATTGGTGTATGATTTTCATCGACACCGCGGTCGGATAAGATCAACACATTTTGATCTGTACGAGCTACTTCTTCTGCCTTTTCGCATAAATCATTTAGCGCATCGCGCAAGCCTTCAGCACCCTTAGTAGGATCGAAGAGAATTGGCAAGGTTACGGATTTCATGCGACGACAATCAAGAGCTTTGATGGACGCCAACTCTTGGTTCGTAAGGATTGGTGTGCGCATAGACAGCGCATAGGTTCCTGCTTTGTTAGGCTCTGTTAGATTACCAGAGTTACCAAGCATAACCCGTGTAGATGTAACCATCTCCTCACGGATAGAGTCGATAGGAGGATTTGTTACTTGCGCAAACATTTGCTTGAAGTAGCTATATAGCAATTGTGGTTTATCGGACAAGATAGCTAAAGGTGCATCGGCACCCATAGCACCTACAGGGTCTTTACCATCTTTTGCCATAGGCACAATCATGCGCACAAGGTCTTCTTGAGTATACCCAAAGGCTTGTTGCTCCTTGAACAAATCCTCTACCTTTGGAATGGTACTTTCATCGGCCTGAGTAATTTCAGATAAGTGAATGACGTGTTCTTTTACCCATTCATTGTACGGTAATTCAGTAGCAACGCGATGTTTGATTTCTTCATCGGAAATGATGCGTTGTTCATCTGTATCGATGAGAAGCATTTTACCTGGTTCCAAACGGCCTTTAGCGCGGATATTTTCAGCATTTTCGTTTACAACGCCAACCTCGGAAGCCATAATAACGCGGTCATCTGTTGTCACATAGTAACGAGCAGGACGTAAACCGTTGCGGTCAAGGACACCGCCGATAACTGTACCATCCGTAAATCCCATAGCCGCAGGACCATCCCATGGTTCCATCATAAAACTATTGAACTCATAGAAATCATGTTTTTCTCGGCTCATGAGGTTATTGCGTTCCCAAGGCTCAGGAATCATCATCATAATCGCATGAGGCAAGGAACGGCCTGTCATGTGCAAGAATTCCAATGTGTTATCAAACATAGCCGAGTCAGAACCGCTATCATCTACTACGGGGAATACCTTTTTGATATCTGGGAACAATGGAGATTCCGCTTTACCTTCACGAGCGTTGATCCAGTTTACATTACCGCGAATGGTGTTGATTTCACCATTATGAACTAAGAAACGGTTAGGATGTGCCCTAGCCCAGCTTGGAAATGTATTCGTACTGAAACGAGAGTGCACCATTGCCAACGCAGATGTAAAGTCAAGGTCGCTCAAATCAAGGTAGAAGTCTCGCAATTGACCAGGTGTTAACATACCTTTATATACGATTGTTTTAGAAGACAAAGATGCGATATAAAAATCGCTAGATAATTCCTTGCTCAATGGAATGATGCGTTTTTCCGCCAGTTTACGGATGATATATAATTTACGTTCAAATTCCTTATTGTTAGTTACATCGGGACCTTTGCCGATAAGGATTTGAATCATCCAAGGTCGAATCGCAGCTGCCTCTTTACCGACCTTTGTACCATCAACCGGTACTTCACGCCAGCCGAGGACAACTTGCCCCTCTTCGCGTACGACCTCTTCGAGAATTCGTTTTTGCTCGTTACGGAGACTTTCATATTTATGAGCAAAGACCATACCTACGCCATATTCGCCAGCTGCAGGCAGTTGTATACCAAGCACTTCGCACTCACGCTTGAAGAACTCGTGCGGAATTTGTACCAAAATACCGGCACCATCCCCTGTGTCCTTATCGGCACCGGCACCACCACGATGTTCAAGGCGCTCCAAAATGCGCAAACCATCGTCGATAATATCATGAGATTTCTTCCCCTTAATATTAACAACGAAGCCCATGCCACACGCATCCTTTTCAAATTGGCTGCTGTACATGCCATTGGCTTCGAGTCTAGCTTGATCTAGACGTTGTTGCTCTATTGTGCTTTGCTTCATATCCATAACGTGCACTCCTTCATATCACTTGATTATTCCAAGCACTGCGGCATCGTTCCGTTCGGTCTTGGTAAAAGTATAACTAACAAACTATTTCTCTATAAAATTATCAATTTAACATTCTATAGAATTTTATGTCTATACACAGTATACTCCTGTCCACTGTGAATTGAAAATATAAAAAAAACATAGTCTATGCTTTTCATGCATAGACTATGAGTTTTTATCACTATTGTTTTTTGTATACAAGGATACAGGGATAATAAGCATCTCGTCCGATAGATGCGATAGGCATATTATTTAGAACAGAAAAATCAACGGTTATTATTCTCGACCAAAATTATCCCCTACTTCACAAGTAATCGTGATAGCTTCGTCCTTACCATACGGCACGAAGGTTAGCTCCGATGCATGTAAACATTGGCGTGTATAAGGCTTATTGCGCGTACCATACATAGCATCACCTACGATAGGATGACCAATGTGTTCCATGTGTACGCGAATTTGATGAGTTCTACCAGTCAATAACTTAAAACGTAACAGAGTATTGTCTCCCTCATGATTAAGAACAATATATTCTGTTTGAGCAGGCTGCCCAAATTCATCGATAACGCGGCGATTATCAAATACTGGATCGACCCCGATAGGCGCATCTACCATACCATCCGCATCAATACGCCCTTCTACAAGGCCTGTATAAATGCGGTCGATACGACCTGCTTGTAGCTCATCCGTATAGTATTGTTGTGCTTCTTTTGTTTTACCAAAGAGAATGCACCCCGATGTATCTCGGTCGAGGCGGTGCACAGGTCGAACCTTATGAACTACGTTTTTCTTCGCATAATACCCTGCCACATAGTTACTCAATGTACAAGACTTCGTTTGCCCTGCAGGATGAACGAGCATAAAGGGATCCTTATTTACAACTAACGTATGCGCATCTTCATAGAGAACTGTAATCGGTCCCTTTTCTACATCAACCCCATAATCCTTATCTTGTGGTAACTCCAAGGTTAATACATCACCCTTTTTAAGTGCTCGCTGCGAATGAGCCACACGGCTATTAACTTTTACCCGTTTCTTGCGAAATACCATTTGGATATCCCGAGAGGATAGGGAAAATCGTTCCTTTACATATTTAGAAACCGTCAACTCTGTCGGTTCTTTCACCGTATACGTTTTCCAGCTCATATTACCACCATTCGTTAATATATGTTTTTTGTTCAGGATAGAGAATATCGAAATAGTCTAACCATTCTTCACTTACTGAAAGTTTCCCTTCAAAAACAAGGTCTCGAGCCGTAAGAGTGCCCATTAATAACTGGCTTAATGCACCGACCTCAACGGTAATATCCACTTCACCATCAAATGTATCAGAAATCTTTTTAACGGATGGAGTTAATGCACCGCCATATTCCACTTCATAACGGCCTTCGTTCCAGCTGCAAAGCCCATCTTTTACTGCAAAGGTCATTGTTATAGGCATCATCAATGCCTCTTGATTGACAGGAATTGCTTCGAAAGCAGCTTTTACATCTACAATACGACTCATCATATATGGCATGGTAGCGTGGCCAGTTCTACCATCAGGATAGAAGCGATAATATGTATCGTGAAGGCCTTCATTCCAACGGATAGACGTACCTTGAGAACGGTGATTATAGAAATAATTTAATAATGCACGTTGTGCACGGCGTGTCGTGTAAACCAGCTCAGTAACAGGAATTTCAGGCTGACCTAAACGATACACTGCATAGCCTTCAATGACATGGTCATCGTTGCGCACTACAGCAACATTTACACCTTCTGCAAAGAAGCTGCCTAACAAACGTTTCCATTCCTTTTCGCCACGTTCTGCGTAGCCAGAAAGACGAGCCGTATATGTTTTATATATTGGATCTAACAAAGTCCATTGATCTACGCTATTTAGTAAGCCAAAGCTCAACGTTTTATCTGTCATAGGGCGCAAGTCTTCTAGCGACATGGTGTTCACCCATTGATGAGCATAAAGTTCCCAACCATATTGCTGATAGAACGCTGCCTTGGATGGCATCAAAATCGTCATAGCTTGACCGCGTTTACGAAGCTCCTCTAGTGCAGCAGTTAATAGTGCACCGCCTACACCACCACGGCGGGCTGCTGGATGCGTTGCAACGCCTACCATATAGCTCGTAGGTAATACGGCACCACGTACATTAAGATTATATTGACGCAAATGAACAGTGCTCAACAATTGGTCCTGTTCTAACCCGACCATTGTATTTTCTGGTTCATAGCAATTTGTAAAATAATATTGGAAGAATGGATCTTCCTTTGGTTCAAAGCAGTACGCCCATAGATTTTCCACATGAGGCGTATCTTGAGCCGTCGCAATTCTAAATTCCATAATTATGTCCTCGTTATATCATAAGAGCCGTTATCTATCTGTCGCGTCACAGCATATAATATCTAATCTGATCTAATTTAAGCACATCATATCGCCATATCGCCATATCGCCATATCGCCATGATGATACGATAATTACATTCAAATAGATAGTCTAACAATTCTATTATAACAAAATGAGCTATGAAGCACATCGACTTCATAGCTCAGATTTTATTTACCACCTGTCGCATTATCTGCTTCGTTAGCATATACTGCGTCATATTTTTCAGCAAAATGATCTGGGTTATAAGATTCTTTTGCTTGACGAAGACCAGGCAAGCCCATATCTTCTTCACGGTTGATGAATTCTACTTCGCTAAATTCATGACGAATGAATTCATTATTGATAGCTTGATACAAACCACGAATATCTGGATTTGCTTTTTCAATGTGAATCAAAGCAATTCTGTCATTGAGAAGTTCACCGATACTAAAAGCCTCAACACGGCCGAATAGTTTAATGGCACCGCCCTTAAGGCCCAACGCATCCCAGTTATCAAATAACAAATTGATGGCTACCAATTCATCTTCGATACCTTCTTCGTGATGCGTTTCTACCCAAGATGCTGCCGTTTCACGACATAATGGGATAATATCATCTGTAATTGGCACATATTCATAGTTAGAATATTGCATGCGGAATTGATTTAAATGGTTTTTCTTTTGACGGAATTTCTTACCAGACAAGTTGATAAGATCTTCGGACTTGTAAATATATTCGTAATTGTCGCGGTCAGGTGTGAATGCATAGCGACCAGGACATAGGTCTTCCATGCGTTCTTTTACATCTTTGCTAACGCCTTTAAATCGGAACGGCAATTTATTTTCTACGAACCATTCTTTAGCACGCAACAAACCATCAAGGAACTTTGCATCTTTACCAGCAAATGGAGGCAATAGGAATGGCTCACGCTTGCCACCACCTTGGATGTACAATACGCCATTCTCTTCAGCCCAGCGAATACCGTACGGATCTTGCCACATAAACAATGTAGTAAAGCAATTATCGGATGCTTCATAATGATGTTGTTCAAAATATTTGTCGATTAATGGTTTATCTCGCAATTCAAAACGTTTAAATTCTAAAATAATAATCCCTCCTATCAGATTCCTCTTTTGAGGTTACTTTCACAATCTGTGAAAGTTTTGATTCCATCACATTTAAACATAATCCTAACAATCTAGTACTAAAATCTTAGGTCTCATAATTACAATTTTACAGATTCACCTAACACAAAGGTGCCATCCGTCGTAATAACCTTATCACCTTCGTTTAAGCCAGAAATAATGGCTACGTCATCGCCTTCAGTGATGCCTACCTCAACAACACGTACATCAACTGTATTATTCTCAGTCAATACATATACATATTTCCCATCTTGATTTTCCCGAACCGCCTTAGTTGGAACGGTCAGCATCTTGGCTTTCACATTAGATTCAATAACGAGTGTATAGAATTCACCAGCCTTGATTAGGCCTTTCTCATTATTGAAAGTGGCTTTCACAAGAACACTTGGCACATTTTCAGGTTGAGTAATATCTACGTAAGTCAATTCACCTGGTAATTCTTGGTCACCTACCTTGAGAAGTACCTTCATGCCATTCTTCGCTTCAGGTGTACCTAATTTCATAGCCGCATCACGAGGAATGCTGAGGGATGCAACCATCGGCGTAGATTGCTGAATCATCATAAATGGACGGTCTGCAATCGCCATTTGACGGTCTTCGTTATAGATAGATGTTACAGTACCTGCTATAGGAGCCACGATTGTAGATGCCGCCATCTGAGCCGATACTTGTGCGATTTGTGCCTCAATGGCTGCCGTATTGATGCCTCCGCCACCACCGGTTGTAACTGTTGTAGTTTGTGGTTGAGATCGTTCCAAAATACGATCATATTCTTTTTGTGTGATTATGCCCGCTTCACGCATGCGTTGAGCCTGTTCCAGTTGAGTACTGTCTATAGATGCTGCAGTCGTAGTCGTCACAGCTGTGGCATATGATTGTGATTGGGCTTGCGCTAATTGTCCTTGCAAGGATGCTAGCTGTTGTTGTAAAGCCGATGTATCTACAGTTGCCACAGTTTGACCTTGCTGTACTTGATCGCCTACTTTCACGGCATACACGACCTGCCCCGTCAAGGTCGGCGTTATCGTCGCCTTATTAAGGGCCGTTACATTGGCATCATTATGAATCTGCAACGGCATATCCTTGTACGTTACCTCTGCGACGGATACGGTTTTCGTACCACATCCCGCAATAGCGAGTGTCATAATCATAACGCCAAGGATAGCAATTACAGAGCAGAAACGATTTATTTGCATTCTGTCACTTCCTATCATATTGATTTTTATCAATACCTTAGTATATCATAAAATCAGTTAGAATTGTATGAAAGCTAATTCCTTTAATTTATGAATATAACGGAGGTTCTCATGGAAGAACGGATGGACTTTAGGATTTTAAATAATGGTAGCTTTATTCCCTCCATCGGTTATGGTACCTATAAAACAGGTACCGAAGGAGAGACTGAACAAGCTGTTTCCAATGCACTTAGCGTAGGCTATCGTTTACTCGATACGGCCGCCTATTATGGCAATGAAGAAGCCGTGGCTAAAGGAATCAGAGCATCTGGTATTAAACGAACAGATATAATCATCACTACTAAAATTTGGCACACTGATGCGGGCTACGATAATACGATGCGTGCTGTTGAAAGCTCCTTAAAGAAATTAAATACCAACTATATTGACATCATGCTGGTGCATCAACCACTGGGTGATTACTACGGTTCTTGGCGCGCCATGGAAGAATTATACGATCAAAATGTACTTCGTGGGTTAGGCCTATCTAACTTCTACGAGGATCGCCTCATTGACTTGTTGTACCACTGCAATGTAAAGCCGGTGGTCAACCAAATCGAATGCCACCCGTTCAACCAACGTCAATCACTCTTACAATTGATGAGAAAGCATCAAGTTGTAGGCATGGCATGGTCTCCATTTACCCGTGACCGCCAACCGATTTTTGACCATCCAATCATCAAAAGCTTGGCGGAAAAATACGGTGTTTCAAAACATCAAATCATCTTGCGTTGGCACATCCAACAAGGCATCATTCCATTGCCAAAGGCAAATAACGTGAGCCATATGGAAGCTAACTTCGATGTATTCGATTTCAAATTCACCAACATCGATATGGACGTTATGGAACTACTAGACCAACAAGACTTCTTGGAAGACCATCATACTGCGCCAGGTCTTGAAAGACTTTTACAACTAAAATAAAAC
>PVML01009445.1_pt1 | contig 13647 bp, 8 predicted proteins | sample 1853371 | NCBI WGS metagenome assembly PVML01 (sample SAMN08533508, study PRJNA380276) | Human gut metagenome, whole genome shotgun sequencing project. | isolation source: participant 1, chromium library | host: Homo sapiens | collected 2017 | reverse complement strand
TAGTGTAGCGGATTTATTATATTTATGTCATATTTTCACATATTTCTGATTTCTGCACCAGCTTGGTGCAGCTTATGAACCGACTTTATCTTGCGTATTTTCTTACGTATTTTCTTCCTCTATTATACGTATTTTATGTTGCTGGTCACACTGTTCGGTGTGAACAGTAACGATTTTATATAAAAAGTGTAATCTGCAGATTCAAACCTCTTTTAAAAAATGCGATTTTGTGGTAAAATAGCAAAAAAGAAAATGCGATTTTGTGGTAAATCGTTGAAATAAAAAATGCGATTTTGTAGTAAAACATCAAAATAAAAAATGCGATTTTGTAATTTTATTAGGAGAATGTCATGTTTAAGCGAAAAATATATGATAAATTATTGCAATGGAAAAAGGATTCCGATGGTAAAACAGCACTCTTAATCGAAGGAGCCCGTCGTATAGGCAAGTCAACCATCGTAGAGTCATTTGGACGAAATGAATACAAAAGTTATATAATCATTGATTTCTCAATCGTCTCAAAAAATATACGTGAACTGTTTGAGGATATTTCAGATCTGAATTATCTGTTTTTGCAGTTGCAGCTCCAATACAAAGTCGATCTCTATGAGAGAGAGTCTTTGATTATTTTCGACGAAGTACAATTATGCCCCCGCGCAAGACAGGCTATCAAATCACTTGTAAAAGATCACCGATATGATTATATAGAAACCGGTTCTCTGATTTCTATCAAAAAAAACGTACAGGATATACTTATTCCAAGCGAAGAAAGAAAGCTAAACATGTATCCTATGGATTATGAAGAATTTTTATGGGCTTTGAATGATGAAACAACTATCCCCCTAATCCATAAGCTATTCGATTCTCAAAAACCCTTCGGAGAAGAGATTAATCGTAAATTGATGCGTGATTTCCGTCTTTATATGCTTGTCGGGGGAATGCCGCAGGCAGTTGATGAATATATCAAAACCAATAACTTCCGTAAGGTTGATGACGTAAAGCGTGATATTCTGAATCTTTATGAAGATGATTTCAAAAAAATAGATGCCACTGGAAAAATATCTATGCTTTTTGATGCAATTCCTGCGCAGCTAAACAAAAATGCTTCGCGATATCAGGTATCAAGCGTACTGACAAACAATCGCGCCGATAATACACTGGAACTGATTGCAGAGTTAAAAGACTCAAAAACTGTTTTGGTATCATACCATGCAAATGACCCAAGTGCCGGTATGTCAACCAACAAAGACTTAACCCGGTTTAAACTATTTTTATGCGATACCGGGCTGTTTACTACATTGATGTTTAAAGACAAAGATTTCACAGAAAACATAATTTATGAAAAATTGTTAAATGACAAGCTAGGAACTAATCTAGGCTATCTTTACGAAAATGTAGTTGCACAGCTTTTAACGTGTAATGGCAACGAATTATTTTACTATACTTTTTTTAATGAAAGTTCACGCCATAATTACGAAATAGATTTTCTTATTGCCAAAAAAAATAAGGTTTGCCCTATTGAAGTAAAATCCAGTGGCTATAAAACCCATAAGTCACTGGATGAATTTTCAATAAAATTTTCAAACCGTATTCTTCAAAAATATCTCGTATATACAAAGGATTTCTCAAAAGACAAAGACATACTCTGTCTGCCTGCTTATATGATTTCGTTTTTGTAAGAAGAATACTTTTTAAATATGATTTTAATACACACACTTATATGGAGGATTAAGACATGAAATTTATATCGTGGAATGTAAATGGACTGCGCGCATGCGTCCAGAAAGGTTTCCTTGATTTTTTTACCAGTATAGATGCGGATTTCTTTTGTATTCAGGAGTCCAAGCTACAGGCGGGACAGATTGACCTTGACCTGCCGGGCTATCACCAGTACTGGAATTACGCCGAGAAAAAAGGCTATTCCGGCACAGCCATTTTCGCCAAAAACAAGGCATTATCAGTATCTTACGGCATAGGCATTGAGGAGCATGATAGGGAAGGACGTGTCATCACACTTGAATATGACAATTTCTATCTCGTAACCTGCTATACTCCAAACTCACAGAATGAGCTGAAAAGGCTGCCGTACCGTATGCAGTGGGAGGATGATTTCCGTGAATACCTTAAGACTCTCGATGCCAAAAAGCCTGTCGTACTGTGCGGTGATCTGAATGTCGCACACAATGAGATCGACCTGAAAAATCCAAAAACAAACCGCAAGAATGCAGGTTTTTCAGACGAGGAACGTGCTAAAATGACAGAGCTTTTAGGTTCCGGTTTTACCGATACCTTCAGATATTTTTATCCAGATGCCGAGGGTATATACTCCTGGTGGTCATACCGTTTTAAGGCACGCGAGAAGAACGCAGGCTGGCGTATCGACTACTTTATCACATCAAATCGCATCAACGATAAGCTTAAAAAGGCAGCAATCCATACCGATGTGCTCGGTTCAGACCACTGCCCTGTTGAGGTTGATATTGAATTTTAAATTTAAGGTTATGTATTTTTACAATCCCTTATGCAACACTTTCTTCTCAAGCTTATCCCCATCCAGGGTATACTCAACAGCATTATACGCACCGTCTCTGTATGCGAACGTCTCATTGTCATCCTGATAATGCAAGAAGCTGCCCTTGCCCGAATATGTCAGTATACTGATCTTATCCTCTGTAATGTCCTCTGTAGAGCGGATTTCTCCGTCTGCTACAGGGATAATGGCTCCTGCTTTTATGAAGACAGGTACTTTATCAAGTGGTGCATCTGCTAAAATATATCTGCCGCCACTGTATTTTTCGCCTGTGTAGTAATCATACCAGTCGCCGTCAGGCAGATAAACCTCTCTTGCCTCCTTGCCCGGTGCGATCACAGGTGCAACCAGTACAAAGCTTCCGAGCATATATTCATCGGAAATATTTCTCACATGCTTATCTGCAGGATACTCGTATACGAGTGGACGCACGATAGGTGCTCCTGTCTTTTCACACTCATGTGCCAGATCATAGATATATGGGATAAATCTGTATCTGAGCTTTACTGTCTTTCTGACTGCATCTATCGTAGTCTCGTCAAACTGCCAAGGCTCCTGTCTGCGTGTTCCCATCGCTGAATGATTTCTGAAAAACGGCACAAATACTGCTGCCTCATAAAATCTGACAAGAAGCTCCGGTGTAGTATCACTTCCGAAACCGCCTATATCGCTGCCACACATGGCAAGTCCGCTGACTGACAGATTGCACACCTGCTCAAGTGAAAGCGCTATATGCGCCCAGATGCTGTGATTATCTCCGGTCCAGCCACCGCAGTATTTCTGGCTTCCGGCATATGCAGCCCTGGTAAGTACAAACGGACGTTTTCCACCATCATTTTTCGCAAGTCCCTCATATGTGGCTTTTGCCATAAAATGTCCGTAAATATTGTGAACCTTTTCATGTGCTCCATACTCAAACTGCACATCATCCGGCAGTGGTCCGTTGAAGCTTGCAGGCTCATTCATATCATTCCATATGCCACTGATACCGTGCTCGAGAAGTATCTTTGTCTTGTCTCCCCACCAGCTTCTGACGCTTTGCTTTGTGAAGTCCGGAAATACCGATGTTCCCGGCCAGACAGCATTTTCATATACACTGCCATCTGTATCATGTGCAAATGCATCCATCTCCATTCCCTCTTTGTACATGAAATAGTCCTCATCCTTTTTCACACCCGGGTCAATGATGGATATGAGCTTTACACCCCTGTCAGCAAGCTTCTCTGAAAGGCCCTTTACATCCGGGAATTTCTTGTCATCAAAGGTGAATACCCTGTAGCCGTTCATGTAATCGATATCCATATGTATCACATCGCATGGGATATCAAGCTCGCGGAATTTGTCAGCTATATCAAGCACCTCATCCTGTGTGTAATAGCCCCAGCGGCTCTGATGGCTGCCGTATATCCATCTCTGATAAAGCGGTGTGGTGCCTGTCAGTGATGTATAAAGTCCTACCACCTCTGCCATATCATTTCCCGGCATAAAATAGTAGTCCAGCTCGCCCTTCTCATGCTCGACAAAATAGTAATCTGTGTTTTCATAACCGAAATCAAAGGTTGTCTTGTAGGTATTATCCGCAAAAATTCCATAGCAATATTCATCGCCCAACACGATAAAAAATGGTATGGATTTGTACAGCGATTTGAAGCTATCCACATGTGGCGCAGGATCATCCGTGTTCCAGTTTACATATGAATATCCACGCTTGTTGAGGCATCCCGGCTTATCTCCCAGACCGTAAATAGCATCATCCTTTCCAAGCTTTTTGATGATGGTAACAGAGTCAGTTTTTTCTTCATCTTTTCCGACAGTATGTCCCTCAAGCTCTGCGATGGCAAGATCCTCGTACGGATTCTTCTCACTCTTTTTGCGTGCTTTTTCATAATCTGAAAGCACAAGCTTCCCTTTGTAATAAATATCAAGCTTCTCGTTATCCTTCACATATACAGTAATATTCCTTGCGCTGATGACTGCTTTAACCGCTGCATCGCTTACACCGGCTTCTGCTGCGGTACTCTTGGCATCAGACGTATCCTTGCAGGTCACGTCAGGTGTGGCAGCCTTCGGAATAAAGCCCTCCTCTATTGCAACACTTTCGATGCCGGGTTTTTGTGCAACATGCACTATGTTGTTTTCAAATATGGTAACAAACAGACTGCCGTTCTCGTAGATCAGCTCTGCTGTGTTGTCCTGTATTTTACAGTTCTTATATAAATTTCCCATTGCATAATCCTCCCTTGAATTATATAGTTTCTCCTGATGTTTCTTATAAAAATACTTCCGTTTACTATAATAGTATCATCCATTTTTAATTTTTACAACAAAGAAAGTCACCGGTCACACCTAGTATGACCGGTGACTGTTACTGTTCACATCTAACAGTGTAGCCAGCAACTTTCTACAAAATACAAATTTAAAATCAATAGCCTCAGGCTGTAAGTATCTCTGTCAATACACCATACAGCTCTGTATCAAGCTCCTTTGCCTTGAGCTCTGATAAAATCACTGTTGTTTTCTTTCCCGATGTAATAAGACCGTAGATTTCATCCTTTAGCACAAAGCCTATCTCTGCCTGATTCAGGAAATCAAAGCATCTTTTTTCGAGTTGATTATCAAGCGCTACTGTGTCTTTCGATATTGCAACGCTTATTTTGCTCGCTGTCGATGCATTTACAGTAACGATGAGCTTTCTGTTTTCTTTATCATATTTATTCTTTGCCAATACCTCTTTACCGTCCACGGATACCTTTACCTTATCGGCTGCTGCCTCGGTTCTTCTTTCAAAGACAAGCTTATAGGTTCTGTTGTCAGGTATTAATGATGTATCTCCATCTGCCGGAGAAATGACAAACATATCTTTATCCGCAGAATATTTCATAGCTGTGGTCACACATCTGCCATCCACATATCCGCAGGATTCATTGTCATCCTCGTATAGCTCAAACTCACCATCAGCCTCCGGGAATACCCTGACACATAATACATCAGGATTTTTGATAACAGATCTTGCATCAAGCTCATCAGCATCTGCACACACAAGTATGCCTCCCGCCTTCGCAAACACCGGTATGCTGCTCAAATCCCTGTAAACCTCCAGCATTCTTCCACCATCATAGCGCATGCCTGTATAGATATCATACCAGATGCCCTCCGGGAACCATACTTTGGTTCTTGCCACATTAAGTCCCTTAATACGTGGAGTTGTAACAGGTGCTACCATAAGCTGGCTGCCAAAGAAATACTGATTCTTTACCTCATAAGCCTCTGCATTTTCAGGATACTCATAATACATAGGCTCAATCAGCGGCATATTCTCGGCATAGCTGCGATAGTTCATAGTATACAGATACGGAATCATACAATGCCTCTGTCTGAGCGCTGCCTCCATCGCTTCCTCAGTCTCTTTTTTAAATCGCCACGGCTCCTTGCCGTTAAATTCGCTGCATGAGCTGTGCAGACGCATTATCGGAGAGAATATACCATATTGTGTCCATCTGGCTGTCAGCTCATCATCCTTGTAGCCAAGCATATGTCCGCCAATATCATGGCTCCACCATCCATATCCGATGTTTGTCGCTGTCGTTGTAAAATACGGTTGAAAATCAAGCGACTCCCATGTAATATGTGTATCTCCCGAAAATCCAATCGGATATCTATGGCTTCCCGGACCTGCATAGCGCGAAAATGTCATTGGACGCCTGCCGTCTCTTTTATTATCGAGATAATGAAAATGATTAAAAATCCATAGCGGATCCAATCCTTCAACCTTGCAGTTGCTGCCCTGCTGCCAGTCAATCCACCAGAAATCCACACCTTCAGCCTCTCTCGGATGGTGAAGATACTTAAAATATGCATCCATAAACTTTGGGCTTGCCGGATCACATACAACCGGGTCCTCATTTTCATAGTCCACGCCCATTTCCTTTGCCATATCAACATACATTTCTTCACAGCCCTGCACACCATCCGCAGGGTGTACGTTCAGGGTAGTATGCATTCCTCTGTCATGGAGCTTTCCAAGAAAGCGCTTCGGATCCGGGAAAAGCTTTTTGTTCCAAGTATATCCTGTCCATCCGCTTCCGTATTTAGGGTCCACATCAACCTGATGCCAGTCCATATCTATTACAGCTACTGTGAATGGGATATTCTTTTCATCGAATTTGTCCATCAGCTCCATATAGCTTTCTTCTGAGTATTTATAATATCTGCTCCACCAGTTTCCCAGTGCATATCGCGGAAGCATCGGGGTCTTGCCGCAAAGCCTGTAAAAATCATTGAGCGCCTGTTTATAATCATGTCCGTATCCAAAGAAATACAAATCAGACACACCTTTTTTTCTTGGCTCAATCCATCCATCGTCAAGTAAAATCTGTGATTTACTGTCATCAAGAATTGAATATCCAAAGCGTGAAACGACACCGTGTCCAAGCTCAACCTCTCCGTTTACGTCATCAAGTGTACGCGCTGTACCTTGCAAATCATGCACCTTCTCGCCATAATGCCAGATGCTGTGATATGCGCTCAGGTTTCCCTTAATCTGTATACTCAGTCCGTGTGATGAGAACTCCTTCTCATTATATATCAGGTGCAGCATTGATGTATGAACCTCAATTCCATCAGCGTTACGCACCACATGATAGCCGGTCTTTGGAAAATCCCTGAACAATACTGTCTGTGTTGCCCTATCCTCGAATACGCCATCTTCACTGTATTCCAGACGGACAAGCGCCTCTGTCAGGAATGTAATCCTGTATTTTTCACCTATTATCATATTGTCCGATAATGCCACCGGACTTGTCTTTACTCTGTATATTTCCTGCATGAAATACTCCCTCTCATATAAATTACGCTATCCCTTGACAGCTGATGCCGCAATTCCTGCGATAAACTGCTTCTGGAAGAACAGATATATCAGTAAAACCGGTATGATAGATATTGCCGTTGCCGCAAAAAGTGCGCCATAATCTGTTGAATACTGTCCGTTAAACATCTTAAGACCAACTGCCAATAGCTGCTTTTCCTTGGTATTGATTACAAGATAAGGCCACAGATAGTCTTCCCATGTCCACAGGAACTGAAAAATGGCTATACTTGAAATTCCGTTTTTTGCCATCGGAAATATAATCCTGTGAAAGATATAAAACTCATTAGCGCCATCCATTCTGGCAGCTTCAATAATCTCATCAGGAATGGTCTCAATGTGCTGCTTCATCATAAATATTCCAAATCCGCTGAACATAGCCGGAATAATAAGTGCCTTATAGCTGTCCATCCATCCGAATTTCTGAATCATAGTGTATTTTGGAATAATTGTTACACACCATGGAATCATCATAGTAGCCAATACAAAGCCAAATAGGATATTTCTGCCCTTAAACTTATATTTGCTTAATACAAAACCACAGATTGTACTGGTGTATACCACAAGCAGGGTTACAACAATCGTGATAAACAAACTGTTTCCAAAAAACCTCATGAAATTGAAATGCGAATTCATGCTGATGTAATTGTCTATTGTAAACTCTTGTGGAAGCAGATGTTGCTGCAACGCCATTATTTCCTTATTCTGCTTAAATGATGAGCATAGCATCCATATAAACGGATAAACTGTAACAATGCCCAATAATAGAAGGAATACATTTAAAACTATACTGCTTACTTTTTTTCTCATGATATTCTCCTCCTACTCTTCCTTGCCCGATACTTTGAAAGAAAGCACGGTAAGCACTGCGGTAATCACAAAAAGCACAAATGAAAGTGCTGATGCATATCCAAAGTTGTATTTGACAAAGGCCTCATCGTAAATAATGTAAGAAGCCAGATATGTTGATGTTCCCGGTCCACCCTCTGTCATGATGAGTATCTGAACATATGCCTGGATATACGAAATAATTGATGTAATGACTACAAAAAGTGTCATAGGCTTAAGCAACGGCAATGTAATGTATCTGAATTTCTGCCAGCCACTCGCTCCGTCAACCTGTGCTGCCTCCATGACATCTGCCGGAAGTGAGTACAGGCCTGCCATATACATGACAACCGCATATCCAAAATCCTTCCAGATGGTCATTATCATTACTGCAATCAGAGCAGTTTTGGGATTCATCAGCCAGTTGATATCGAGCCCGAATATTTTGTTGATGGTTCCGATCTGTGGATTGTACATGAACTTCCATACAAATGCCACTGCAACCATAGGCGTTACTACAGGCATATAGTAAACTGCCCTGAAAAAACTCTTATGCTTTATAAGCGTTGAATAAATAGCATACGCGATTCCCAGTCCCAGACCAACTCTGAAAACAATTACAACTACCGAAAAAATTACGGTATTGAACATTGATTTACCGAACAATTTGCTCGTGAACACCTGCTTATAATTTTCCAGACCTAAATACTTGTATGTTCCGCTTAACGGGTTCCACTCATGAAAGCTTCCTGCAAATGCTATACCGATTGGTATTATCAAAAATATTGTAAAGAAAGCTACCATAGCTACAACAACTATGTTTCTTAAAATTATTTCACTCTTACTTTGTAATGGATGTGATTTTTTAAACATTAATAATCCTCCGTAGTGAATCTCTACATGTTATTTTGCAAACTCATATAGATTCTCGACTGATTGGAATGAACTGCTCTTCATATCCTTTATAATATCAGCCTGTGCCTTGTCTAAAGCCGTATCAATATCTACTCCATTGTAGAATATATCCTCTCCGGCCTTTTTCATATCCTCCTCAACACATGAAGGCATCGGACCCGGCCAGATGTAGTGGTCAATGTGCTCTGCAAGTACCTTAAGCGATGGGTTTTTAAGTATTTCCTCATTGTCTGCAAGGGATTTCTTTGCAGGGAAGGTACTCATAGCAAGATTGAAATCTACCTGAGACTCATCATCGCAGAGGAAAAACTTTACAAAATCCTGTGCAACTGCCTGCTGATCCTTTGGTGCTTTTTTGTTTACACCGAATGTTGACTCACCGTTATATCTATTGTATGCATATGGATTTCCGTCAAATGTAGGAATTTCAAATACGCCAAAATCTATATCGCTCCATGTGGTCTTAAGTGTATTGTAATAATGTCCCCACTGAATAACCATTGCCGACTGTCCCTGTCCAAAGCTGTCTGCGCAGTTCTCGCCAAAATCCTTTGAACCAATCTGATCCTTGTCGTACATATCAACAAGCATCTGCATTACCTTCTTCATGGCATCTGAATTGACATTAGGTGTCTTTCCATCCTCCTTAAAGAGGTTCTCACCAAGCTGATAATTAAGACCAAGCAGGTAATTCTGGTGGAAATCATTATTGAAATTGAGTCCGGCCTGGACTATCTTGTCTCCGTCCTTGATGGTAAGCTTCTTTGCCACCTCAATCATTTCATCCCAGGTCTTTGGAATATCATCATCTGTTAGTCCGGCTTCCTTCCACATCTCCTTGTTGTAATAAACAGAGCCTGTCATCATTCCGTAATCAATGTAATAAACCTTACCATCAATCACATGAGCGCTCACTCCATTGAAGTCCTGCTCCAAATCCTCAACAGGAATATCAAGCGGAGCCATATAGTTGATAAGATTCTCATGATAGCTGTTATGTACATCGAAGAGTGCCGGTCCGTCCTCACCATCGAGTGCCAGAGGAAGCTTTGTCCAGTAATCTTCCCATGGATTATCCACCAGGTTTATAGTTACATTAGGATGAATAGCTGTGTATCTGTCAATAACCTTCTGAAATAATTCATCGCTTCCCCACTCCCACAGGTCAATTGAGATATCCTTTCCATCATTAATCTCAACCGAAGGGTCATACTTCACCGTATCGCCAAATGGCTTTGTTGGTACCTTTATGTCCTTTTTAGCTGATGAAGCCGATGAGCTGCCACAGCCTGTAAGCGCTGTCACTGCCATTGTAGCTGCCATAACTGTTGCAATAAGTTTCTTCTTCATAGAAATCCTCACTTTCTTAATTCAATATCCTCTTTTTCGTTCAAATTAGTTTAGCGCTAAATCTAACTATAATCTACCACCACCTTATACATTCGTCAATAGTTTTTTGTTTTTTTATCACTTTTCATATTATTTTCATATGTTTTTTGTGCATTTTTACATGTAAATTAGGGTTTTGTCTAAATATTTGCAAAAACCGATTGCTATTTGCAAAATAAAAATGTATACTTAAGATAATTTATAAACCCATATTTTGAATCATATTCGGTTTATGTATAAACTCATCATTGTTTATGTTCAAACATATTGTGGTTTATGTATAAACTTTATAGTAAAAAATTATAATACTGAATAGAATGGAGTTTAATATGACGCTTAAGGATATTGCCGAAATGGCAGGTGTGAGCACAATGACCGTCTCAAACGTAATCAACGGAAAGACAAGCCGTGTTTCACAGAAAACAAGGGATAAAATCAATTCAATTATAGAGGAATATAATTATGTTCCGAATATGAACGCAAGAAGTCTTTCAAACAATTCCTCACACATTATCGGAGTTGTTACATTTCTGGAGGATAAGGATTATGCTTCAGGATACAATTATTTTGAGAACCCATATGTCAGTACAATGATTGGTACGATAGAGACAGAGCTTCACAAAAACGGATACTTCACCATGCTTCAATCAGTATCCAGAAGCTCCGACATATTATCTTTGGTTAAGAACTGGAATGTCGATGGGATGATTCTGGTTTTCCCCACCTCTGCCCAAAATCTTGAAAAGCTGATGGATGCAGCCAACTGCCCTATTGCTACCTTTGACAGCAATTACTCTCACCCTAATCTCATAAATGTAATATCTGATGACGAAAAGGGCTTATATTTGTCAACCAAATATATGATAAATCACGGTCACACCGAGATTGCATTTGCAGCTGATTATGAGGGAAATATCGTCCTCACCAAACGTTTTAACGGATACAAAAAAGCTTTGGAGGACAGTCATATTCCTTTCCGTCCTGAATATATTTTCAGCTATCCACCTTCATATGAGGGCGGTATCGAAGCCGGCCGTGCCATTGCAGGCAGCAAGTCACCAATCACAGCAGTGGTAACAACTGCCGATATATGTGCTATCGGCATCATGGAGGGTGCGCGTCTCGGCGGTTACCGTGTCCCGATTGATTTATCTGTCATAGGCTATGATAATTTGAATCTATGCCAGTACACCGTACCGAAGCTTACATCGGTATCACAAAATGTACCAAAAAAAGCCCGGCTTGCAACCGAGCTTCTCCTAAAGAAAATACATGACAATGAATCAGACAGTAATTTGGGTGAGATTATGGATGTTGAGATTGTTGACAGGCAATCCGTCATCTCGCTTTATTAAGCCGATAACCGACCTACTCCCTGTGCACACGCTTGTTTTCATACATTTTCCATTATCTTGTCAAATCCTTTACCCACTTGTATTTTTTAAAATGTATGAGTGTCCACGGTATCTTTCCAACCTCATCCACGCAGGTGCACGCATATACCACAACCACCGGCCAGTTCAAAAAATATGTGCCTGCAACTGCAAGCGGTATTGCTATGCCCCACATCGTCACAGCAAGAGAGTACATATCAAACATCGTATCTCCTCCCGAACCAAAGACACCGTTTATGATGATTTCATTTACCGATCGTCCAATCATGTAGAAGGCAAGTACACCGAATAACTGCTTCAGATACTCTGCAGCCTGCGGTGTGAGCTTTACAAAATGTAAAATCACCGGTGCTGAAACCGCCATAAGCACTGTCATAACAGCTCCACACAAAAATGACAGCTTTGCCATTCTGATGCCATATGCTTTTCCACGCTTTAAATTTCCTGCGCCAAGCTCATTTCCTATCATAATGCCTGCTGCACTTGATATACCTGCACTGAGACAGCAAATGATATCACGCACAACCGCTGCGACGGAGTTGGCCGCTGCCGCATCTGTTCCCATGTGTCCCATAAATGTAGAGTACGATGTAAAGCCTATTCCCCATACAAGGCTTGCTCCGAGAATCGGTCCGGAGCACTTCATAAAATCTGCTGACAACTCCTTGTTCCTTGCAAAAAGCTCTCTAATTTTAAGCCTGATATATCCCGGTCTGTACGAAAATGTGATTGAAAGCATAAGCTCCACTACTCTTGATATAAGTGTGGCAAGTGCCGCTCCCCTCACATTCATGCTCTCGATGCCAAATGCACCATAGATAAATATGGCATTGAGCATTATGTTTATAAGCACTGTAATTGAGCTGACTGCCGCCGCAGTACCCGCGTGCTCTGATATCTTCATCATGACTATATAACACTGCGAAAAACCTGTTAATAAATATGAAAAAGAAGCTATTTTAAGGTAGCTTACACCATAATCTATAAGCACCGGCTCGTTTGTGAAAATAAGCATCAGATATCGTGGAAAAAATGCACATGCCACGAAAAACAGCACCGATACTATGCCACATATCCTGATTGCAAGAGCGAATATGTCATCGAGCGCCTTTATGTCCTGCTTGCCCCAATACTGCGCCCCGAGTATTGCAAGCCCTGCTGTAGCGGCTGAAAGAAACATGTTCTGGATGAACTGTATCTGTGTGGCAAGCGAAACCGCTGACATATAGTTCTGGTCCAGTCCTCCAAGCATGAAAGCATCCGCCACAGCCACCAGCGCCAGCATCAGATTCTGCACCATTATCGGGACCATGAGTGTCCACAGCTTTTTGTAGAAATGTGTATCAAATTCTATTGTTTTCATGTATCTTTTATACCCCTTGATTACTGATTATTATCCCAAATACAAACAATTATATATGGTTGCATTGGCATATGTCAAATATATACATAATATCTGCAGATATTTCATCCAAAAAAGTGTGCCGCTATCCCCATCATCGGTATAGTGTGCAAGGTTCGTAAACCCCTGTTCTTTTCTATAAATGACCATAAAAATGACAGGGAATGTAACCCTGTCATAAAGTCAGAAATTGTTCCTTCACTTATAGGAGAAATTCGAGGGGATAAACGGAACTGTTTTTTTCTAAACAATAGTATGTAAATGTTTACGACAAACTTGAATTGAGATTTCACCTGTTTTAAGAGATTTAATAACTGTTATATTT
>PVML01021001.1_pt1 | contig 13655 bp, 7 predicted proteins | sample 1853371 | NCBI WGS metagenome assembly PVML01 (sample SAMN08533508, study PRJNA380276) | Human gut metagenome, whole genome shotgun sequencing project. | isolation source: participant 1, chromium library | host: Homo sapiens | collected 2017 | reverse complement strand
AACGCTCCCACAACCGACTTCATCAACTGGGACAAAACATGGCTCACCGGCCTCTTATTTTCAAAGTCCAGGTCAAAGGCGGACTTGGCCACCCCGTATATGGTCAGCACCACCGCGATACACACTCCCGAAAACGTGATAATCCAGAAGGCGTTGCGCACCGCATCCATGTTGAACAGAACCTCCAGAAGGCTTCCCTGTATGACCTCCCCGCCTCCGGGACCGTTTGGGTAGTAGGTCACAGGCTCCAGACCGATAAAAATACCGAACGCCTTTTCCAGGTAATCAACAACGGACAGAATAAATTTCAGTATCTCGTAGTACAGCGCTCCGTATAGAAAAAACATGATCTTCGTATACCAGTCCCACGCCACCTGCAGAATCGGCAGCACCACCGGTCCCAGAACATACTGGAATATGTATCCCAGACCCGCGCTGATGAGACTGGAGACGAAACTGAACACAGGAGTGAATATATGGTCCATCACCTGCCCAAAAACCCAGTCAAATATTCCCAGGTAACACATTTCCATATGGCTTCACCTCCTTTGTCATCCATCGTTTTCCGATCCCTGCGTTACCTTTTGGGCCGCGCCGCTGACCGCCTGACCGGTCTTCTGTCCGGCGGATTTCAGGGCTTTCTTCGCTCCGCCCGATACCGCTTTCCCGGCCGACTTGGCCACCGCCTTCCCGGCCGACTGAGCCACCGCCTTCCCGGCTGTCTGGGCCGCTACCTTGGCGCCCACCATAGCCGCGCTTCCCGCACCGGCCGTGGCAGCTCCCGCCGCCACCGTAGCGCCTGTTTCCACCGCCTGTTTCGCCATCTGGGCCGCCTTCATACTGACCGCCATAGCCAGCATCACCGATTCCTTAGAATCCTGGGCGGCCTGTGGATTCAACAGCTCCAACACCATGGTCTGGCTTTTGTAAATCGCCAGAACGCCCCCCATCATAAACAGCAGCTTCAGCAGCGAATCGATCAGCGACTCTTCCAGGCTGGGGGAATCGACGTCATAATCCAGGCCCAGAGAGTACATGATATCATTCATCGAGGAATTGCTTCCCATCCCCGCAAGCCCGCTTTTGGACATCGCTTCATCGATGCTATTCCCGCTCCCCCCACTTGACGCCGTCCCCGAACCGATCGACGCTCCCGCCTCAGTAACCGGTCCGGTCGTCAGGTTTTGATAGACCATCGAGGCGCCCAGATTCAGCTTGCTGCTGAAAATGATCGGAAGCAGCAGAAGAAAAATTTTCAGTGAAAATATCACACCGAAGCCGGACAGGAACTTTGCCACAAACATTTCGCGCCATCGCTTGAACATGGCCCCGTCGTCGGCAGGAATGGTCGCGACGAAAAACGGAGACACAATATACAGCATGAGCAGCTCCAAAAGCCGCCGGATGAACTGGATTACCAGGCCCACAAACATGATAATCATAAAGATAACCGCCACATATCCCATGATATAGTCAAACTTGGCCGGCGTAAAATCCATACCGGAGTCCAGCAGATTTTTGTAGTCCTTTTTCCCGGACAGGTACTCCTTACGCAGGTCGTCTTCCATATCCGGTTCCAGGTAATTGTCCTCAAACTCTCCCAATCTGGTCAGGAAGCTTCCCAGATTATTGGGATCCTTCCGCCCCGCCCGCAGGCTGGATATAAGAAACACATAGGTTCCCGTGCTGGGCGTTTTTTCGAACCCCTTCTGGTTCATCACTGCGTCCTGTACCTGAGTCGTCACGGCTGTGGAGATCTGCAGCAGAAATATGCAGAAAAACGGCACCGTCAGAAATGTCACCGCCGCCTTCATGGCGCTTTTCAGCACATGGGAGATGGGGTTTTTATTTTCCAGGGTCATGGAGGAGATGGATCTGGCAACCGAAACGATGGTAAAGAGCAGGCAGAGACACACCGCAACAAACGTCACCATCAGAAACGCCCGGCTGACCACGTCCAGCTGGAACATCATCTCCATCAGCGTCATGGGCCGGTTGTCCACGATCACCTTTTCTATCCCAACGAACACGTTGATCATGCCCTCGAGCCCATCCAGTATCCCGCATAAGCCCACTAAAATCAGATAGGCAAGGTAGGAAAACTGCTGCGCCAGAGAGGCGATCACAACTTCCCCGAACACCGCCAGGATGTCTGTGAGAACCGGAGCGAACACTTTATTAAACAGAACGTTCAAAACCAAGTAAAAGCTATCCAGTATACCGCCGGCAATCTCCATAGAAACAACTCCTTATCGAACCGTAAGGTTCTTCTTCTTGCGCACCAGCATCACCACGGCCGCCGCTATCCCCGCCACACAAAGCAGAATTGCCGTCAGCGCGTAAAAATTCATATGGTAGCGCAACGTAAATTCGTTTACCGTCACATTTCCGGCCCGGTCCGTAACCGTGAGGACATATTTTCCCGGTCCGGTCACCTCGGCGCTTGTAAACTCATAGGGTTCTTTTCCGTTTTTGGACAGGGTGATCGTATTGATATCATTGGCAAGGTATGTGATGGCCGCGCTCTGCCTCCCCACTTCCACCGTCACCTCCGGCGGCTGGGTGTCCCGCTCCAGCTTCAGGGAAAAGCTCTCTCCCGCCTGTCCCTCCAGCTCCAGCTCATAGCTGCCGTCCGTTGTCATGGCCAGGGCGGATCCGTTTCCCACATCCAGCCCTTCTCCGTTGAATGTGGCTTTTGTGATCCGCAGCCCCACCGGAGCCGTATAGGAATCCCGGTTGACATACGAATTGATGATCTCAAAGTCAAACTCATAGTCCCCGGAGACCAGCCGGTACTGCCCAAAGGCCCTGAGCTGGCGGCTTGCCTCCCACTCCAACTCCTCCTCGCCCAGAAACAGCCCGTACTCCTCCCCTGAGCGGATCTCCACCGCCTGAGTGACCGCCATGCCCTCCGGTATGTTGCTCAAAAACGTAAAGCCGTTTTCCAGCGTGACCTGGTACATGGATTGGTCGGGCAGATACTCCTGGCTCCGTTTCACCGCGCCGGCCTGTTCCCCGGCGGCCGCGGTCTGTTCCGGCTCCCCATCGTCCCCGTGAAGAGAGGCCCCGGTCTCCGCCGCCTTTGCTGTTTCCGGGATCTTCTCCGGTGCCGGCGTCTCTTCCGTCTCCTCCGGGCGTTCCGGCTCAGACGCTTCCCCGGTCTGCGAACCGGCTGTCTCCCGGGTCCCGGATGGAATCACATCCGGCAGAAGTCCCATGCCTTCCGGCAGACCGGCTTCGCCGCCGGCCTGCGCTGCGGCCTCGGGAGTCTTCTCGTCAATGCGGAACCGGAACACTGTCCGGTACTCCTTCTGCTCAGAGAGCGGCACATTTTTGTCCTCCACCACGGTGATGCGGATCACATAGGTTCCTCTCCCGGACACCGTCTGGCGGGAGGCGTAGGAAAACGGCACCCCGTCCTTTTCCGCCGTATAGTCCACGCCCGCCGGTATCTCCAGATACACGGGCTGGTCGGTGACTCCCCCGTTGGCCACGTTGGAGTACAGAAAGTATTTGTCCCGGATGGACAGCTCATAGAGGCCGAAATCAGCGTGAAAACGCTCGCTCATGGTCACATCCTCAATGCCGGGGCCCTCCCCTTCTTCCATTTTACTCTGGTCCGCATACGCCGCGGCTCCCGGTCCGTTCGCCGCGTCCGCCTCCGGATCCTCCTCTTTTTCCGACTGGCTGAAACCGAACCGGGAGGAGAATGAGGAGGCGGATTCATCCGTCTTCCCCGCCCCCGGCGACGTCATGGCAAGGCACCCTGATAGTAATCCCGCCGCAATGATCAGTCCCGTTTTTTTCACTCGAACCATAATCCCTTATCCTCACTTTTCATTCTCAGGCCATACCCTGAAGGCGGTTTTCCCCGCTGCTTTCCACTGCCTGCTCTTCCTCCTGCTCCTGCTGCTGCATCTGGATGATGTAGTTTCGCTCCTCCAAATCGTAATAAACCTCGTCGCCGAAGAAGGCGTTCATTCTCACATCGCTCAAATCCATGGTCTTCATCTGGTACAGCGGGCATTTGTAGCTGGGCGTGAATTTAGTTTTCAGGGGATAATTTCCAAATGTTACGATGATTGCGTTTCCGGTGCTGGTCTTGTTGTTCAGCTTCTGTAAGTCGGAGGGATAGATAAGCGGCCTTGTCTGTACCTGGCTGGACACGTTGATTCCGCCGTTTTTATCCCCCACTGTGGAGGAAACGCTCTGGGTGGACACCGTCTTGTTGCCGCACAGCTTGGAGAATTCCTCGCAGGTCTCTATATCGTTGGAACCGATAAACATCTTCAGGCCGCAGTTGCTCTTGATAATGTTGGCGATGGTCTGGCCGTAGACATTGTCCAGCTGGGCGTAGGACTGCACCACCATGTTGAACCAGATTTTCCGGCTCCGGCCCACGGTGATCATCTTGTCGAACTTATCGATCTTGGGCATGTTGCCGAACTCATCCAGGATGAAGTAGACGTTCCGGGGAAGGCTTAAGTCCTCTCTTGCCGAGGCCACCTTGATCAGAGCCTTGTAGATACAGAGGACGAACACGGCCGCCAGGGCGTGCCGGGTATCCTTCTCGTCCGGGATCTTTAGGAACAGCGCCGTCGGCTCGCTGGCGAATTGCAGCGGATCGATATCCGTGGCCGACGTCAGGGAGCAAAGCCCTTCGTCGTTGAACATGGACAGCTTGTCAAAGGCAATGGACATGTAGCTGGCAAGAGTGGTGTCCGCTGCGGACAGCACCTGTCTGGACAGCCCCACGGATTTGGAAAGCTTGGGCCTTCCCATAAAGTATTCCTTCAACGCCTGGAACTCGTTCTCGGAATTGCTGATGGCCTTGTTGATATTAAAGAAACAGAATTTCTCCCTGGTCATCTCCAGCTCCGGGTACTCGCTGTCCTCCAGCATAGCCAGGCAGACCGCCATGATAATGGACCGGGCGCCCTTCTCCCATACGGGGTCGTCCTTGGACTCGATAGGGCAGATCACGCTGATTAAGTCGTTTAAATCCTCGTACAGCTCATCGTATATCTTCTGCTTCTCCACCTTCACCACCGTGATCAGCTCCCGCCGCACGGCGTATGCCTTGCCCTTGTACTCGTACCACACGTCCCCGTAGGCCCCGATGTCGTTGGCCAGCTCCAGGCCGCTCTCCCGCACATCGGATTCGCACTGGAAGATCCCCTTTCCCGCCTCCAGATACAGCTGGTAGCGGTCGTAGATATCCCCCAGGGGATTCCAGCGGAAGGAACTGTAGGGGTCCCGCAGGTCCAGCACCATCACCTTGTATCCCCGCTCCGAGAGCATCCCGCTGTGGAGCTGGAACAGCTCTCCCTTGGGGTCGGTGCAGATCATCGAGGACCCGGCCGAGCTGCGCCCCAGAATCTGGATCATGGGATTGATAAAGGTGGTGGTTTTGCCGCTGCCCGTCGCACCGATCACCAGGCCGTGCATAGGGCTGGCCAGATTCAGCTCCAGCTCCTTCTTTTTCTTGTTAAATACGGCGTATACCGGGATTCCGTCCTTTTTCGACTCATTGATCTTTGTAAAACGATAGGGCTTAAAATTGGAATCCCGCTCCTTGTCGGTCATAAATCGCGAATTTTCCAGGGAACTGTCAATGTTGTCGTCTTTGCCCTTGAGCATACGCTTGGCCTGCTTTGCGGTGGGCTTGTGGAAAACCAGGTAGAGCATAAAGACCATCACCGACACGATCAATCCGTAAAGCCAGGTGCTGCCCTTAAGAAACAGTCCCGGATTCCAAAGCCCCGCCCAGTTTCCCGTCATGGCGGCGGGCACGAGCTCAGTCAACGCCATCGCCGTCAAATATCCAAACACTATAACCATCACAAGGCCCCCAAGGGCCATTCCCGCTATCTTTTTTATCATGCCGCGCCTCCAATCCCCTGCTCCGCTTTTGCTAACTCTCTGCGTATCTGTTCAGTACCTTCACAGATACGAGCAAAAATCCATTTAAAATCGACTTCGTCGATGGGATTTTTGCCTGCAAGTTCAGATTTCGTACGGTCAGCGCAGCAAGTGCGCAGACCTACTGAACAGCTAACTCTCTGCCTATGAAATCATGGTATTATAATCCACCTGCCGCTTCAACCCTTCGGAACCGAAAGTCATTTTTTACCGCCAAACGTCATTTTTCCCTCCCCTTTCGCACCGGATTCCCCGGAAGTCACCGGTATCACCACCGACACTTTAAAAATACGGTCGCCCGGCTCAAATTCCGCCAACCCGCCGTATTTTTTCACAATGGCCTTCACGGATTCCACCCCGATTCCCATCCCCGTCCGTTTAGAGGATCGGAAATAACCGCCTTTGTAGGAAATTTGGCCGTTATAGCTGTTGTCCAGCAAAATGGCGAGACGCTGACTGTCCTGGATGCATTTCAGGTGGATAAACCGCTTTCCCTCCTCCTGCCGTTCGCAGGCCTCCAACGCATTTTCCATCAGATTCCCCACAATCACGCACAGCTCGTCCCCGGGCAGCACGGCCCGTTCCGGCACGCCGGCGCTGATCTCCGTCTCAATCCCGGCCCTGGCTGCGGCCGCCTCATAGTGGCAAAGCACCGCATCCAGCGCGTAGTTGTCCGTGTGAGTGACCGGCTCCTTAAATGCCATGGACGGCGTCAGCTTTCTCAGGTATTCCCCCACCTGCTCCGTATTCCCCTCCTGATACAGCGTGTTCAGAATGCGGATATGGTGGCGCATGTCGTGACGCAGCCTGCGGGTCTCCTCGATTCTGGCGTTGAGCTGGCGGTAATGCTCCTGCTGCATGGACAGCTGCCGGTTCATCCGGCCAGTCTCAACCACAAATACCGCCCTGCTCCGGTAGGCGTCCACCATGTCCTGCCACAGGATACTGAGCAGCCCCACGATCAGGATGATACAGCCAAGGACCATAAACGGCTCACCGATCACCGGTTCGTAATACGGAAGCAGCTGTTCCATAAAAATGACCGAGGTGAAGGCCACCGCCATGACCAGCAGCGTCTTGGCCCGCTCCATCTCCTCCACCAGCGCCCGTTCCGCCACCAGGATCAGGTAAAATGCCACTGCGAATTTATACCATTCCGTGAGATAGTGGAACCAATCGGCCACCACGGACGGGATGTATTCTACAAAAAAGCTGAGAGTCAGGGACAATATGCAGAATCCTCCCATGACGGCGGACACAACTCCTCCCCGGATTCGGTACAGGTCATTTTCCAGTATCACCGCCAGCCACAGCATGGAGAAAAAGGAGAACCGGCTGATCGCGTGCCAGGGCAGAATCTCCAGCGGATATCCCGACCGGATCAGCGGCCAGACCGCGTAGCCCACAAAGCACTGGCAGAACAGAAAGAACAGGAACCCTCTCCACCACCGGATCTGGATCGCCAGCTGGAGGGACAGAAGGGAGGCCACGCAGGCCAGCACCATGGTCACCGCCTTGACGTACAGGTTGACCTCCCGCAGCCTTGCCACCGCCTCGTAGCTGCCCAGGGTGGGCGGCGCGAACATCCACGCGTGGATGGAGGCCAGATCCGCGACCTGAATTAAAATCTGAATTTCTCCCGTCTCCCGTATGGGAACGATGGCGCTGCGGATTCCCGGCCGGCTTTCCTGCGGGTCCCCCCACTCCATGGCCAGCCGGTCCTGTATGTACATGCGGCTGGACGCGGAAATCTCCGGCATCTCAAGGGCAAATACCTGCTCGGTCTCAGGCAACACAAGGCGCAGGCGAAAAGTTCCCCTGATCCATCCGATTGCGCCTTCCCGGCTCATCACGCCATATTTTCCCAAATTCACAAATTCCGGTTCCCGGCTTTTTCCGTCCGCAAAGTCCTCCGGGCCCAGAAGCTCCCCCTCATAATACTCCCATCCCTTGACCAGCCACCGCAGCCCGGAAGCCGCTTCCCCCTCTCCCGAAAGATCCATGATTCCACAGGACGGTTGGCCGGCCTCCCCCATATACCGGTTGTTGTAAAAATACAGAACAAGAATCACCGTCACCGAGAAAATGGACACGGCCAGCATCACCAGAATCGGGCGAAGACTCTTAAAATCAAACTGTTTTATCATTTTCCCTCAACTCCCGCAGCATGTATCTGAGATAGTCCTTTTTGATCTGCGCCCGGCCCCGCACCCGCATGGGCAGATGCTCGCCGTTCTTTAACACCAGGTCCATGTCCCCGGCCTCCCTGATCCAGTCCATATTCACATAAATGGACCGGTTGCAGCAGAGAAAGCGTTTATCCTGCTTTAGCTGATCCGCCAGGGAGGAAAAGGAAGAGACAGCCTCGATGACGGAATCCACGGTGTGGACCAGGGGCATGCGCCGGATACACTCCAGATAGAGTATCTTTTTTAAGGGTACGGCTGCCTTGATCCCGGTTTTCAGCTCGACCTGAAGCTCCCGCTCCCCGCTCTCATTCCTGCCGAAGATCCGGTCCAGGGCCGCGCTCAGTTCGCCGTAGTTCAAAGGCTTCATCAGATAATAGGCCGCCTGTACCTTGTAGCTGTCCACCGCATAGTCCGTGCTGGAGGTGAAAAAGACCAGATGGCAGTCCCCGTCCATCCGGCGCACCCGAAGTGCGGCTTCCATGCCGTTCATTCCTCCCATATAGATGTCAAAAAATATAAGGGAATAACGCCCCGGGCCATAGGATTTCAAAAAAGCCTCGGCCGAACTGTACATGTCCATACTGAAATCCATCCCACGCCCGCCGAAATACTGTTTTAGCATCGTTTCCATCGCAGTCCGATCCTGAAGGGTGTCGTCAACCACTGCTATGACCATAAAAATCCCCCTTATCTTCTGTCATGTTTAAGTTTAAAGTGCCAGGAGCACCGAACCCCAAACGGGGATATCGATGCTCCTGGCACTTTTTACTTACTTGATTCTATTTTATCATACTCGCGCAAAACACGGGCGTCCTTAACAAAATTTAAGGCCCGGGATTCCGGGATCCGCTCACCGCCCTCAGGCGGATTTCAACCCGGAAGCTGTCCTCATCCCTCTCTATTTTTAAAGTTCCTCCGTTCCGCGCGGCCACCTCCTCCATCACGCCCAGTCCAAAGCCGTGGGACTGCTTGTCCGCCTTGCTGGTTCCCGTTTCTTCGATCTCTCCCGGGACGGCGGAATTGGCGCAGCGGATCACAAACTCCCCGTTCTCCAGCTTCAGCTCCAGGTAAATCCACCGCTCCCCGTCTTCCGGCAGACGGCCGCAGGCCTCCACCGCATTGTCCAGCAGATTCATGAACAGCGAGGTAATATCATCGTTTGATACGTCCACGGCTCCGTCCAGCCTGTGGCCGTCAATTTCTATATAGATTCCTTCCTGGGCCGCCCGGGCCGCCTGTACGCCCAGAATGGCGTCGATCAGGCTGTGGCCCGTGTACTCCGTGAACGTGGAAATTCCAAGGGTGGGGAATATCTCCTTCAAATACGTCCTGAGCTGATCCACCTCCCCCAGATCCGCGTAATGCTTCAGCAGCGTATAGCGGTTGCGCGTCTCGTGAAGCTGTTTTCTGGTTCTGGCAACGTAGTCCTGTTGGAGAGCGGCGTACTTTGCCCTGGCCTCCAGCTGCGCCCCGGCAAGACTCTGCTCCATCTGCAGCGTCATCTTTTCCTTAAATGTCAGAAGCATGTCAAAGCAGCCGATTCCCGCGATGAGGAGAATCAGCACGGCCCCTGCAATCTCTACAAACCATCCGGTAAAGACCGGTTCATAAATTGGCAGCAGCTTGTCCATAATCAGCGCCGACGCAAATACGCAGTTTCCCGCCAGCATGGGGAGGGAATAAGGCGCTCTCCGGCATACCGCCCAAATGCTGGCTCCCAACAGCCAGACGGCCGTAAACCATTTGAAGGCAGCCAGAACATTTCCGTAGGCGTAAAGCTGCCAGGCCGCCGTGACGGGCACAAGGGGCCAGACCAGCACGCTGAGGCAGACAAGCGCCCCCAGAATCCAGGCGGGCAGACAGGCCTTTTTGGGGAGGCCGCAGATGCGACCCTGAATCCACATCATGGAGACGCAGATTCCGTAATAGCAGAAGCGCTCCATCACAAGAAAGGCGTTCAGGCCCCGGCCGATCACCTGAAACACCGGCCAGGCCGTGCTTCCAAAGAAACAGACGCACAGAAGCGCCAACAGCCCGTAGGGCCTTGAAAACCGGCTCCCCACGCCGATGATCAAGCAGAGCGCTCCGATAAAGAGGGCCAGAGCGCAGCCCGCTCCGTGGATCAGCAGCCGCAGGGCCGAGGTCCCGGCCACCAGCTCCGGCTCTCCGAAAGCCGGCGGGTATACCATACCGCTGTAGAGATGTCCCTGGTCCTCCACCTCAGCCACAATCTCGATCCGGTCCCTGGCCGTAAAGGTCACGGCGCTCATGGACCGATTGAGCTCCGGTTCCCCCATGCCCACGCTCTGCACCAGCTTCCCGTTGACCCACAGGCGCCACCTGGAATAAATAGGAGTCATTTCCAGGGCATACTCCCGCTCCGGTCCATCGGTGAGAATCACCGTGCGGTAGGTTCCCCGGCCGTAAGGATTCCCGGCCGGGTCCCCCAGGTCGAAGCCCCCGTAGCGCCCGATATAAAAATATGCGTCCGGCGCGTAATCGCCGATCTGGTCAGGCGGAAGAAGCCGTCCCTGGTAAAAAGACCATCCGTCCGCAAGGTAGAACATGGGATTTTTACGGTACCATCCGCTGTCCAGGCGCACGACGCCCATATTGGCCGGCGGACGCGGCCGGGTGTATTTATTGTCATAAAGATAACAGGACATAAACAGGATCAGAGCAGCGGACGCCGCCAGTACCATCAGGGCGATGGTTTTCAGTTGTGTTTTTCTGTTCATACCTCTCCTCCCCGGGCATGTGCGGTCAGTACAGCACAATCAAAAACATGGCCACTGCGGCGGACGTTACGGTCATACCGCCCTTTATATATGGCAGTTTTTCATCCTCTTCCCATTCAACCGAGTACACACCGGTGTTCTGAAGCCGGATATGCGCCCTGCCTTCCCTGTATTCCACCGGCCCGGTGAAGCCGTCCTCACCTTTACACACTGTGGTTCCGCCTCCTGCCAGCTCCTCGCACCGGAAATCAACCTGAAATTTTGAACCTGCAAATTCCGTTATCTCCCTATCACCAGCCCAGAACCGCACCTCGAACTGGTTCCCGGACAGCCGTTTCAGGCTGGCTGAAAATTTCTCATTCCCCATGAGTTCCACCTGCTTCAGGCCCTCCGAAGGGATCACCGCCCGGATTCCGTCCCCCAGCAGGGTAACGGACCGGGGATTGGCCTTCAGCTGGTCTTCCAGCATATCCTTCGACAGGACGGTCGTGACGCTGTCCCTTCCCCCGCCCTCTAAAGCCGCTTGCGCGCCGACGGCCTGGGCGCTGTCCTTTGTCGAAGTCCCGGGGGCGCCGGCTTCGCCGTTAAGCCCGCTGCCGCTGCTCTGTTCCGGCCCGCCGCCATTTTCCCGGTTCGGCTCACCGCCGATTTCCTGGTTTGATCCGCCGCCGTTTTCCTGGTTCGGTTTGCCGCCGTTTTCCTGATTCGGCTCTCCGCCGATTTCCTGGTTTGATCCGCCGTCGTTTTCCTGGTTCGGTTTGCCGCCGTTTTCCTGATTCGGCTCTCCGCCGATTTCCTGGTTCGATCCGCCGCCGTTGTGATTCGGGCCGCCGCCATTTTCCGGCTTCTGCGCGCCCCCGTCTTCCGGCCCGTCCCAGCCGTCGCCGCCGGGAAGCTGGTCTCCCTTGTCGTCCCGGTCGTCCCCGTCCCTGTCCCCCTGGCCATTGCGATCCGCATCGTGTTCAAAAAATGAAAACGGCACGGCCATGGACTCTCCTTCCATCGGTCCCCCGGTCACAGACAGCTTGAACAGATACCGGTTGTTCATCTCCAAGCCCTCCAGCGACGCCAGATCGGAAGTGACAATCGCCTCGCATCCCTGCATGTCCGCTACATCCCGCCATGTCTTTCCGTCGTCCGCGGAGCACAGCAGGCGGATGTTCTCAGCCCCTGTAATTTGCCGGAAATAGCGGAACGCCACCGTCTCTTCCATGCGGAATATTTCCTGTATATGCGGCCGGCCCGGCTCCACAACCCGAATGGGTACCTGGAATTCCGGCAGCTCCACAGCCAGCCATTCCGGTATCCCGGCAGGCCGGCAGACTACCGTGTATACCCCGGGCCTGCTGATATCCTGTGGAATATTCTCCCAGACAACCGCCATTTCCTGGCCAAAAGACGCCTGCATCCGGTCCACATCGTAAAACATATAACTCGCCCCCGAACCCAATTCCTGCCGCAGCTGTTCAAGAGTGCTTCCGGCCTCAAGGCTGATTCCATTTTCTTGCAATCTGGCATCTCCCATAGCCTTTCTGTGAATCGCCTGAGTCACCTCCGGAAACGGAACGAGCTCGGCCAGGTCGGCGCGAATCTCACCGGCGGCGCTCACCGCCTCTCCCTCCGCCGTCACCCTGCACCGTTTCAGAAATACGTCTCCTCCGCAGCGGACCCCAACGCTCTCTGCGCCCTCCGCCAAAATGTAAATCCCTTCGACCTGTATTTCCGCTTCGCTCTGCCAGTCGATTCCCACGCTCTCCGGGCCGGATACCCGTACGAATGCGTCTTCCCCATGAAACTCCGGCACTTGCCCGTCCTGCTCAACGCATAAAATCCCCACAGCCCCGGACCCTTTTGCCCAAATCTCTGCGCCGTTCTTCAACATAAGCTGGCCGCCGATCCGAAACAAGCCGCCGGTGAGATTCGCGCCGACCTGGCCGAGCTCGTTCCGTTTCAGAAATACGTCTCCTCCGCAGCGGACCCCAACGCTCTCTGCGCCCTCCGCCAAAATGTAAATCCCTTCGACCTGTATTTCCGCTTCGCTCTGCCAGTCGATTCCCACGCTCTCCGGGCCGGATACCCGTACGAATGCGTCTTCCCCATGAAACTCCGGCACTTGCCCGTCCTGCTCAACGCATAAAATCCCCACAGCCCCGGACCCTTTTGCCCAAATCTCTGCGCCGTTCTTCAACATAAGCTGGCCGCCGATCCGAAACAAGCCGCCGGGGCCGGGCTCCCCCTCAAACAGAATGGGGCCGGAGATTTCCAGCATTGCCTCCCCTGGAACCACAATCCCATATCCGTTCATATCCACCTGCCGGGCCTCCTCCGCCCGGATCGTAAAACTTTGTCCCGGCTCCAGCTCAATGTCCCCGGACAGACGGATGTCCTCAGCTCCCGACTCCAACAGCCCGCACAGCTCCTCCACAGAACCGCAGTCCGTATCTGCCAACAACGCGCTGGATGGGGTGGCCTCCTCGTCAAACAGCACCATGTCCGCCCACTCGTCCCACTCCTCATCCTCCGTCTCGTCCCGCTTTGCCTCATCAGGCGTGGCCTTCCTACGGGCGCTGGAATCCGTCGCCCGGGCATCTGCATCTGCGCAGGCCGCGGCCCCTGCCTCCCCGCAGGTCCCGGTCTCTGCATTCACTCTGGCTACGCCCGCTCTGCCCCCACCCGTGAAAAGCAGAACCATCAACAGAACCGCCGAACACCTGAAAATCCGTCTCCTCATCTATTCTCCTCTTATCATATCCGTATCGTACAATTCCAGGTGATACCCCCTGGATTTCTCGCTGACTATATCCGC
>PVML01017664.1_pt1 | contig 13722 bp, 10 predicted proteins | sample 1853371 | NCBI WGS metagenome assembly PVML01 (sample SAMN08533508, study PRJNA380276) | Human gut metagenome, whole genome shotgun sequencing project. | isolation source: participant 1, chromium library | host: Homo sapiens | collected 2017 | reverse complement strand
ATCACTGGATTCCCATAATACATTGTAGTTGTAGTTCCCGGTTATTACTTGGTATGTTATAATATATGATTTTCACGGAGGAATCCAAGACAGGCTGTAGTTCCCGGTTATTACTTGGTATGTTATAATAGCAGCACAGCTGATATTTACGACCTTATAGCTGTAGTTCCCGGTTATTACTTGGTATGTTATAATGCAGAATTTAAAAAGAACGGTGTTGAAATGCTGTAGTTCCCGGTTATTACTTGGTATGTTATAATCTGCTGATTTCGTCTAAGCCGTCGTCTGCTGCTGTAGTTCCCGGTTATTACTTGGTATGTTATAATACGGCTGCGGACGCGGAATTTGCAACGATGGCTGTAGTTCCCGGTTATTACTTGGTATGTTATAATCTCATAAGACAGTACGACATAGTGGAGTAGCTGTAGTTCCCGGTTATTACTTGGTATGTTATAATTCCCAACCTTTGGAACGCTTCGGAGCAGGTGCTGTAGTTCCCGGTTATTACTTGGTATGTTATAATCGATCCGCTTCTTCCGGCGTCTTTGCCGTGGCTGTAGTTCCCGGTTATTACTTGGTATGTTATAATTGAAGGCCGTTCAACTGAATGTTGAATCCGGCTGTAGTTCCCGGTTATTACTTGGTATGTTATAATGGATCAGAACGGATCCAGCCGCGACACGTCGCTGTAGTTCCCGGTTATTACTTGGTATGTTATAATTGTCAAAACGCAGCTACATTGATGCGACAAGCTGTAGTTCCCGGTTATTACTTGGTATGTTATAATTACAGGCTCCGGCAGGCGGATGGATAAAGGGCTGTAGTTCCCGGTTATTACTTGGTATGTTATAATAGGGAACGGAAAACCCTGCATAATCCAAATGATTATGCAGGGTTTTAACTTTCAAAAAACAAATAAAAAATGATTATAGTAGACGGAAAAAACACATTTTAAGAAAAAATCAAGAAATATGAAAAGCATTTTCCACTATATCCCTAAACAAAGCCGTACTTGCCTTACTCGGGCATACGGCTTTTCGCTTTATATCTATGCTACCTATTAAAAGGCCTTATTTTGATACTCGTTTTTAATAGCGGAAATGTTCTAAGCAATTCATTATTGAATATTTTCGATGTGTAACCATAGTTCTAACTTCTGTGGTTTAAATATTTAAATAGCAATTTTTTGTTGATTTAAATTAAAATGTACAAATTATTGGACAGTTAAAGTGCTATATCTTCAGTAATGAAAAATCAGCAGGGAAAACCCTGCTGAAGGAGAACAATATTCTCCATATTATATTTTCAATCCGCGTAGTAAAATACGACAATCTTTATTATAAATAATAACGTATGAATGTCAATTGGTAAAAATATTATTCTATAATATGGATAATATATTGACAAACAGGGTATGAAAGAATAATATGAAGATAGGAGGAAAGAAAAATGTATCTGGCACACAAGGAAAATGAAAAAAAGCAGGAATTAACAGTACATTTACTGGAAGCGGGACAGTATGCACAGAGTGAAGGAGAAAAGATAGGAATAGGAACATTAGCTACACTTTGTCTGCAATTGCATGATGCAGGAAAGTTTAGTACTGAATTTCAGGCATATATCAAGCAAGAAGATGATCTACCCAAAAGGGGAGCAGTAAATCATAGCTCTGCAGGAGCTGAATTATTAATGCAGGAATTTAAGAACAGTCCCTATCATTCAGTTCAAGATATGAGGCTTTTGATAGAGCTTATTTCATATACGATTACGGCACATCATGGAATTTATGACTGCATAGATGAAGATGGCGAAGACAAGTTTGAAGTCAGATTGAATGTGGTTGAAAAAGAAAAACTGGATGAAATTGCAAGACTGTGGTTTGAAGAAATGCATTTTACAAAAGATATGTTATGCAGTCAGATGAGAAAGGCATATGGTGAATTCATAACCGCTTTTTTGAAACCATTAAAACAAATCTGTCAGAATGGACAGACAGAAGGCACAGAGAGATTTTTTTATATGAGCTGTATGGAACGATTGCTTTTGTCTTTGCAAATAGATTCAGACTGGACAGATACAGCAAGAGCAATGGGTGACAGTATGCTTGATGATAATATGGAAACTGCAAACGTATATCAGAAGGCTTTGAAAAATTATCAGCAATATATGGATAAGCTGGAAAAAGAAGCACAGGAGAATCTCAGAACAGAGAAACAAAAACAAATCTTCGAACTGCGAAAAAAGATTAGAGAAGAATGTATGAATTTCTCAGAGACATCATATGGAATATATCGGTTATCACTTCCGACAGGTGCGGGAAAGACGTTAGCATCTTTGGGATATGCACTGAAAGTGGCAGCAAAGAGAAAAACATCGGAAGTTTCTCACATTTTTTACATAAGTCCTTATATATCCATCACAGAACAGAGCACTGAAGTGATAAAAAAAGCAGTCGGAAACGAAGAATGGGTGATGGAACATCACTCAAATGTCAGCAATTCTGATGAACAGGAGAAGCAGATAGATACTGCATGGAAGGAACCGATTATCTGTACAACTATGATTCAATTTTTGTATACGTTGTTTTCACAGAAAAATAAAAGCATCCGCCGTTTTCATCAATTGAAAAATTCAGTGATTATTGTGGATGAAGCGCAGGCACTGCCGGTGCAGACAATACACACATTTAATCTTATGATGAATTTCTTATGTTATGTATGTCATGCGACTATTATTTTGTGTACAGCCACCCAACCGCAATTGGCATCTGGCAATATAAAAAGAAAGATTCTATATACAGCGCCTAAGGATATGGTCACAGGAGTGTGTGATATTTTTCAGCGTTTTCAGCGTACGAACATCTCTTTTGAAATAAATGAGCCAGACACATTTGAATCACTGGGAGAGAGGATAATCCATGATTTCCAAAAAGAATGGACAATACTTCTAATTTTGAATAAAAAAGAGACGGTTGGAACATTTTTTGATTACATAAAAGCAGAATTGAAAGATGTGAAGATTTTTTATCTGACAACAAACTTATGTCCGGAACATCGGAGTGATCAATTGGAAAGCATAAAAAATTATCTGAAAAATAGTACAGAAAAAGTTTTGATTATAAGTACAAATCTGATAGAAGCGGGAGTGGATCTGTCAGTCAATCATGTCTATCGTTCACTTGCAGGATTGGACAATATCGCACAGGCGGCAGGTCGTTGCAACCGAAACGGGGAAATGGAGCAGGGGAGGGTTACTGTAATTCAATTAGTTGGGGATGAATTTGAGGTGATTCGAACAGCTCAGAAGAAAACGGAAGAAGTCTGTGAAAAATATAATCAGTCCAATAGTACGGAGAGTATTATTTTCCCAGAGTGGATGGATTGGTATTATGAAATTTATTATAAGGAAGTCAGCAATAAAATGGATTATGATATAGGAAAAGGCGAAACAATATATAAATTATTGAGCAGTGGATTTCCGGGAGAACGGAAACATTTCATCAGACAGGCATTTGAAACAGCAGGAGAAAACTACAGACCGATTCAGGAAGAGGGAAAAACAGTGATAGTTCCATATAAAGAGGGAATGGATATCCTTGAAAAACTGGAAACAGCGCAGAATATGTCTGATAAAAAAAGATTATTAAGAAAGATACAGCGTTATACGGTGTCTGTTTATGAAAATAAATTAAAAGAATGCTTACAAAATGGAGTGATAGAAGAAAGCAGGTTTTTACCAGACGTATATGTAGCTAAAAATTATGATATGGAAAAAGGACTGCTCAATGAACTTGTATTACAATATTATTGAAAAAGGGGGAAAGAAGAATGGAAAGAGAAAATGCAATAGAATATAAAGTCTATGGGAAATATGCACTTTTCACCGATCCATTAACGAAAACAGGAGGCGAAAAACTGTCATATCAGGTGCCAACGTATCAAGCATTGAAAGGAATCACAGAAAGTATTTACTGGAAACCTACGTTTACGTGGGTGATTGATGAGTGCAGAGTGATGCATCCAATACGGACAGAGTCAAAGGGAATGCGCCCGATAAAATATCAGGGAGGAAACGATCTGGCATCTTACACATATTTAAAAGATGTAGAATACCGGGTGAAAGCACATTTTGTATGGAATGAAAACAGACCGGATCTTGTAAATGACCGGAATGAGAATAAGCATTATCAAATTGCAAAAAGAATGTTAGAAAGAGGAGGCAGGAGAGATATTTTTCTTGGAACAAGAGAATGTCAGGGATATGTAGAACCCTGTACAGTGATGGAAGGAGAAGGATTCTATGACAATGATGGAAATATTTCTTTTGGAATCATGGTACATGGAATTACATATTCGGATGAAGCAGTCAGGGAGAATGAGAAAAAGCATATGACGATCCGGTTATGGAATGCATACATGAAAGACGGAGTGATTAGATTTCCGGAACCGGAAGAATGTCAGATCAGAAAAGTAGTTGCGGAAATGGAAATGAAAACATTTGACGAAAAAAATTTCTGTGGAATAAGGGAATTTGAAAGGGGGAATCTTTTTGGGCTGGATACAAATGCTTGAAAAAACATATGACGCATGCGAAGCGATTGTGGGGAAAAAGGTAAATGAAGATCCAATCTTACTTCCAATCTCGCATTCTACAGCAAATGCGCAGATAGAAGTGACGATTGACCTAAAAGGTAAATTTATGCCGGCTTTGTCCGGAATCATTCCAAAGGATGGGGAAGATAAAATCACGATTATCCCAGTAACCGAGGATTCGGCTTCGCGAAGTAATGGAAGCTGTCCGCATGCATTATGTGACAAACTTTGCTATGTTGCAGGAGATTATTCGTTATACACAAATGAGGACAAGACAGAATACTATAATGATTACATTAATAGTTTGAGAAAATGGACAAGCTCTGAATTTTCCAATAAGTGGCTGCAATGTGTATATCTTTATTTGAAAAAAGCTACACTGATTCAGGATTTAATAAAAGCAAAATTATTGGTATTGGCTGAAGATGGTTTTCTGTCCGAAAATGAAAATAAAATTCAGTCAGTTGCCCAAAAAGATGCGATGGTAAGATTTGCAGTATGGGATAATGGAGAAAAACATGAATTGTGGAAAGAGCCGGAAATGTATCACTCTTTTATCGAGTATTACAAGACTAATTTGCATAATTGTAATATAGATTATGTGACGGGTGAAAAGATACAATGTTCTGAAAAACATCCATCGAAAATCAGAAATTCCGGGGATAAAGCAAAGATTTTTTCGGCAAATGATACCTCTGGTTTTACTTACCGGGGAAGGTTCGCGAATCGTGAGCAGGCTGCCAGTATTGGATATGAAACTTCGCAGAAAGCACATAATGCTTTGCGCTGGTTGTTAGCAAGGCAGGGAAAATATATAGACGGTGAGATGACTGTGGTGTGGAAGCTTCCACAAAATCTAAAAGAAAAAGATTCTAATCTGGCTTTGGATGTAGTTGATTTATTTGGAGATACACAGGAAACATTTTTGGCAGATTTTGATTGGGCAGCAGAATGCAGGGACGAGGATGACATAGAACTCGACAGAAAATTTGCAGAGAAATTGAATCAGGCGATGGCTGGATACCGGGCAAAACTCCAACCGGATGATGAAGTAATCATTTTGTCGGTTGATGCAGCAACAACAGGAAGGTTAGCTGTTACTTACTATCAGGAAGTTCCGGGAAATGAATTTATAGACAGAGTTCTTCACTGGCATCAGAATTGTACCTGGCCACGATGGATAAAATTACATGAAACAAAAAAATGGGTGTTCATAAATAACACAGCGCCATCACCAAATGAGATAGCACTTGCTGCGTATGGAACAGAACAGGAAAAAGGATATCTGACATGTAATGACAAACTGAGAAAAGCTACAATCCGAAGAATTTTACCGTGTATTATCGGACTGAGTCCCAAAATACCGGCTGATATTGTGAAAGCTGCTGTAAACAGGGCTTCAAATCCACAGGCATACAGCTCTTTTGTGTGGCAGAACTGTGTGGCGCCGGTGGCTTGTGCAATGATAAAATATAATGAATTTGATGGGAAGGTGAACAGTATGGAGCTAGAGAAAGATAGAAGCTATCTGTTTGGACAATTACTTGCTATCCTTGAAAAAGTCGAGGAGAGAGCACTATATTTACAGGAAAGTAAAACAGATGACAGACTTACCAATGCAAAGAAAATGTGGAATGTGTATACCAGACGTCCGGCAATCACTTATGAAAGACTCTATAGTCATATAGTGAGAGCATATCTGAAACGGTTAAATCCGGGTGCAAGAGCGAAAATAGAAAACAAAATAATGCAGATCATAAATGTTCTTCGGGAAACAGATGGATTCAACAACAATCCTTTGAATGAAAGATATTTACTTGGTTATTACGAGGAAAGAGAAAAATTAATAAAATCAAAAGGCGAAAAGTCGAATGAAGGAGGAGAAGAGTAATGGGAGTATTTACAAACAAAATTGATTTTGAAGTGGTGATTATGGTGAATCATGGAAATCCGAATGGAGATCCGTTGAATGGAAATCGTCCGAGAGAAGATTTTGACGGATTCGGAGAAATTTCGGATGTATGTCTGAAAAGAAAAATCAGAAATCGTCTGCAGGATTTGGGAGAGAAAATTTTTGTGCAAAGCGAAGACCGCTGTGATGATGGATGCAAGAGTCTTGCAGACAGGACAAAGACAAATGACAAGATGCAGAAAGCATTGAAAACAAAAGATGATGAGGCATATGCCAAAGCAGCATGTGAGTCGTGGATTGATGTGAGAGCATTTGGACAGGTATTTGCTTTTAAAGGAAATTCCGTATCAGTTGGAGTGAGAGGACCTGTAACAATTCAGTCGGCATTCAGTGTAGATCCTATTGACATTGAAAGTATACAGATCACGAAAAGTGTAAATTCAGAAACAAGTCATGATACAATGGGAATGAAACATCGTGTTAATTTTGCCCTGTATACGGTGAAGGGAAGTATTAATCATCAGCTCGCAGAAAAGACTGGATTTTCGGATGAAGATGCAGAAAAGATAAAGGAAGCACTGAGGACGCTCTTTGAAAATGATGCATCATCCGCAAGACCAGATGGAAGCATGGAAGTGGTAAAAGTTTATTGGTGGAAGCATAATTGCCCGATGGGACAGTATTCTTCGGCAAAAGTTCATCGCTTACTGAAAATTGAGAAGAAGACAGAATTTCCAAAGAATATTGATGACTACGAAATTACGTTAGATTCCTTACCGGGATTGGAAGTGGAAATAATTGAAGGAATATAAAGAAGACGATTATCTGATGATCTCCGGGATACAGCATTTTGCGTTTTGTAGAAGACAATGGGCATTGATTCATCTGGAACAGCAATGGACTGAAAACTACAAGACAATGGATGGAAACTTTATGCACAGACAGGCGCATAATGGGGCATTCCACGAGAAAAGAAAAGATATCATCATTTCTCGTGGAATGCCGGTTTTCTCACGAATAATGGGTGTGAGTGGGATTTGTGATATTGTGGAATTTCATGCAGATGAGTCTGGTACTTTGATACGTACATTTGGTGGGAAATATACGCCATTACCGATAGAATATAAAAGAGGAAAACCAAAAGATCATGATGCGGATATCCTGCAGGTAGCTGCACAGGCCATGTGTCTGGAAGAAATGTTGGATTGTACAATTACACAGGGCGCATTGTATTATGGAGAGATAAAGCATCGTGTTAATATTCAGATTACAGAGGGTATCAAGCAGAACGTAAAAGATATGTTTGATGAAATGCATCAATATTATGAAAGGGGTTATACACCAAAAGCAAAAAAGAAGAAAGCATGTTATGTGTGTTCTTTAAAAGATTTGTGTCTGCCGGAACTGGAAAAAACGGGAAATGTTGAAACATACATGAATAATATATTGGCAGAAGATTTGGAGGATAACACATGAAAAAATTGTTGAATACTCTCTATATCACATCCGAGAATAAATATTTATCTCTGGATGGAGAAAATGTGGTGATTAAAGAGGAAGGTGCAGAGCTTGGAAGAATGCCACTTCATAATCTTGAAATGATTGTAACGTTTAGCAGAGCAGGAGCCAGTCCGGCGTTGATGGGAAAATGTGCAGATAATAATATTTCAATTGTATTTTTGACGCCGTCCGGCTCATTCCTGGCAAGGGTAGAAGGAAAGACAAAAGGAAATGTGCTTCTGAGGAAGAAACAGTATGAAGTTGCAGCAGACGAGCAGGAAAGCCTAAAGATTGCACGCAATACGATTGTCGGAAAAGTTTATAATGGACGGTGGGTAATCGAGCGTACCATAAGAGATCATTCACTACAGACAGATGCAGATAAATTAAAAATTGTTTCAGAGAGGCTTCGGGATAAAATACCTGATATCAGAATCAGTAACAACAAAGATCAACTCAGGGGAATAGAGGGTGAACTTGCGTCACAGTATTTTTCTGTTTTTGATGAATTGATTTTACAGCAAAAAGAAGATTTCTATTTTCATGAGAGAAACAGAAGACCACCTCTGGACAGGGTAAATGCATTATTATCATTTGTATATACACTATTAACAAGCATGATGGCAGCATCGTTAGAAACAGTTGGACTGGATCCATGTGTCGGATTTTTACATGGAGATAGACCTGGAAGATATTCACTGGCATTGGATATGATGGAAGAACTTCGGCCTGCGCTGGCTGATCGTTTTGTTTTGCGTCTTATTAATAAAAGGATGGTGGGCAAAACAGATTTTATAGAAAAAGAAGATGGAGCAATCTTATTGACAGATGATGCCAGAAAGAGAGTGCTTGACGAATGGCAGAAGCGAAAACAGGAACAGATAATACATCCATATTTAAAAGAAAAGATTCAGTGGGGAATGGTTCCTTATATGCAGGCAATGTTTTTGGCAAGATATTTACGTGGAGACATTGATGCATATCCGCCATTTTTGTGGAAATAGAGGTGATATTTTGCTTGTATTGATTACATATGATGTTAATACAGAAAATGAAGCAGGAAAGAGCAGACTTCGTAAAGTAGCAAAACAATGTGTAAACTATGGAGTACGAGTACAAAATTCTGTTTTTGAATGTAGTGTAGATGGTGCCCAGTGTCGCATGCTGAAAGGAAAACTACAGGAAATTATAGACGAAGAAAAAGACAGCATTCGTATTTATTATTTAAACGATAAACAAAAACAGAAAATAGAATGTCTGGGTGTAAAAAAAGGAATATCAGTAGAAAATACGCTGATATTTTAAAGCGGTGCGGATCATAAGCGAACATGAAAAAGCGGATGATTCGCACCGGGAAATACAATATTTTTTGTGTTACATGAAATAATTATTGTAGTGTTGATGGGATTTTATAGATACTATGCAATAATTATTACAGATAAGTATAAGGATAATTGTGCATTTTTGCCGTCGCTCCTCTTGTAGGAGCGTGGATTGAAATAATTACCCCATTCAAAATATCATCTGCTATGCTAAGTCGCTCCTCTTGTAGGAGCGTGGATTGAAATTCAAATGATAAATTGTCAAAAAGAGAACTATCATGTCGCTCCTCTTGTAGGAGCGTGGATTGAAATATTTTCTTTTCCTCTTTTCTTTTACTAGGAACATGTCGCTCCTCTTGTAGGAGCGTGGATTGAAATAGATTATCGCCCAAAAGGGTCATTGTGCTGTTTGGTCGCTCCTCTTGTAGGAGCGTGGATTGAAATATTTATTAGCAAATGCAGATGAATTTTATAAAAGTCGCTCCTCTTGTAGGAGCGTGGATTGAAATTCTTCCTGCTTCTCCGATTTTTGCGATTGTTGCGTCGCTCCTCTTGTAGGAGCGTGGATTGAAATCATCGTCAGCACCGGGCGACCGTTCCACGGTGGACGTCGCTCCTCTTGTAGGAGCGTGGATTGAAATTAAAACCACATCAGTATTAAATACGCTTGTTTTTGTCGCTCCTCTTGTAGGAGCGTGGATTGAAATCACCGCACTGGATCATCTGCATTAAATTCATTCGTCGCTCCTCTTGTAGGAGCGTGGATTGAAATAACATGGCGCAGAACACTTGCGCATTACAGAACACGTCGCTCCTCTTGTAGGAGCGTGGATTGAAATATAAAGGTGCTACCTTAGAAGCCATCTGCGGTATGGTCGCTCCTCTTGTAGGAGCGTGGATTGAAATTTAAGAGTTTCTGCTTGTGCTTTAGTATTTGCACCGTCGCTCCTCTTGTAGGAGCGTGGATTGAAATATTAGGCTGATAATCACTTGCATTAAAAGCACTTGTCGCTCCTCTTGTAGGAGCGTGGATTGAAATCTTAGAGACAAAAACAATATCTATTCCTTGGATGTCGCTCCTCTTGTAGGAGCGTGGATTGAAATAATGTTAGGATATAACACTTCAAATTCTCCACAATGTCGCTCCTCTTGTAGGAGCGTGGATTGAAATCACCCATAACATAGGCATAAGTTTCACCAATAAGGTCGCTCCTCTTGTAGGAGCGTGGATTGAAATTGTAAAGCTTACGCGCTTCGAGTGGTGTTGAATGTCGCTCCTCTTGTAGGAGCGTGGATTGAAATCGTTAACTGTTTTTGTCGGTGATAAATGATAATGTCGCTCCTCTTGTAGGAGCGTGGATTGAAATTATAGTTTTATCCCTAAATTGTAATGTTATATGAGTCGCTCCTCTTGTAGGAGCGTGGATTGAAATTGTGATTCAATGTCGTTTCCTTTTTCGGTCATAATTGTCGCTCCTCTTGTAGGAGCGTGGATTGAAATCATGTATGATTTAATTATTAATTATAAAAATTATTGTCGCTCCTCTTGTAGGAGCGTGGATTGAAATTTAGGGTTTACCCCAAGAAAAGCAGATAAATAAAGTCGCTCCTCTTGTAGGAGCGTGGATTGAAATTTAAAATCTACATCAATCTTCTGTGTGTCGAATGTGTCGCTCCTCTTGTAGGAGCGTGGATTGAAATCCAAGGTTTTAATGTAAGAGGGTGCTGCTCTTTAGTCGCTCCTCTTGTAGGAGCGTGGATTGAAATTTATAAACATGGCTTGCCGGGATCTTAAGTCCCGTCGCTCCTCTTGTAGGAGCGTGGATTGAAATATGAATAGCTGCGGACTTGATCCAGATGATCATCGTCGCTCCTCTTGTAGGAGCGTGGATTGAAATATGTAAGCCATCAGTGCAAGCATCATCGGTGTTGTGTCGCTCCTCTTGTAGGAGCGTGGATTGAAATTTTGGAACATGTCCCCAAGCTTCAGATCTGGAACGTCGCTCCTCTTGTAGGAGCGTGGATTGAAATCATGAGGAACTGGATGACATCTGGGAACACAGTGTCGTCGCTCCTCTTGTAGGAGCGTGGATTGAAATCATTGGTTTTGAAAAATCTTTTGCGACCTCTTCGGTCGCTCCTCTTGTAGGAGCGTGGATTGAAATTTTATTTATCTCATATGGTTTTGCTTCTGACTGGTCGCTCCTCTTGTAGGAGCGTGGATTGAAATTCCAGTCCGTCCATTGCCTTAAGCTGATCGGAGAGTCGCTCCTCTTGTAGGAGCGTGGATTGAAATTCTGAAATAGCTTTCTGGTGGTATCGCGTGATCCGTCGCTCCTCTTGTAGGAGCGTGGATTGAAATATGTTTTATATACCACCACAGAAAATCGTCTTCCCAGGTCGCTCCTCTTGTAGGAGCGTGGATTGAAATATTTATGACTTACGAAGAATTTATGAAAGCAACAGTCGCTCCTCTTGTAGGAGCGTGGATTGAAATTGGACGGTTTGCACCGCATTATTTCCCCAGTTTGTCGCTCCTCTTGTAGGAGCGTGGATTGAAATAGAATGGACAATTTGTGTCCGGGAATTACCCATGTCGCTCCTCTTGTAGGAGCGTGGATTGAAATACGTACATCCGATATAATGCTTAGGGTTTACGGTCGCTCCTCTTGTAGGAGCGTGGATTGAAATTTGCGGATGTAAAGCTCTGTGATATCCGTCATAGTCGCTCCTCTTGTAGGAGCGTGGATTGAAATCTTCCGGTGTCAAGTATCCTGTCATCTCATAAACTGTCGCTCCTCTTGTAGGAGCGTGGATTGAAATAAATAAAATCAGTTTTGCACATGAGGGAGAAAAGTCGCTCCTCTTGTAGGAGCGTGGATTGAAATCTGATGTATCGTATGACTACGTTTTACCAAGACAGGTCGCTCCTCTTGTAGGAGCGTGGATTGTATTTCTAATAGGACAGGTAGGACTTTTTCTTATGTTGTTAATTAACATACTTTGACGTTAAAAAATATCTGTCAAATAAAGCTATTTATATGATATCATAGATATTATAAAGAAATCCTATTTGATGCTTTTACATAGTTTTCAATCAAATGACGTAATTTGTCAGAGACGGTACACATTTACAATTTGGAAGGATGAGTAAGTATTATTCGATAGTTGAGAATAATAGGGCAGTAGCTTGGCGAAAAGATAATAATTATCATTGTTTATAGGAGAATGCCATATATGAAAAAAGTGGGAAGTTATGCATTGCTGGCATTATTGCTAATCAGTATGCTATCAGGATGCAGCCAACAAAATACAGCGAATCAAACTGAAAGTGAGGTATCAGAAGCACAAATGCAGGAGAATAGCGAAAATATAGAAACAGAAAAAATGCAGGATACAGAAAAGATCCAGAATACAGAGAAAATCCAGGATACAGAAAAAAATGAAAACACAGAGAAGTTATCTCCTTTTGAAATGCATGGCGCATTGCATGTAGAAAATGGAAAGTTGACCGATCAGCATGGCGATGTAGTGCAGCTTTATGGAATGTCTACGCATGGAATTGCATGGTTTCCGCAATATGTGAATTCGGATGCTTTTCGTACACTTCGGGATGATTGGAATACAAATTGCATACGTTTGGCAATGTATACGGCGGAAAATGGAGGATATTGTTCTGGCGGAGATAAAGAGCAATTAAAACAGCTTGTTAAGGATGGAGTTTCCTATGCAACAGATTTAGGAATGTATGTGATTGTGGACTGGCACATTTTAAGTGATGGTGATCCAAATCAGAATAAAGATGAGGCAATCGCTTTCTTTAAAGAGATGGCAGAGACTTTTACTAATAATGACAATGTGCTTTATGAGATTTGTAATGAGCCAAATGGTGGTACTTCATGGGAAAGTATCAAAGCGTATGCAGAGGAAGTAATGCCAGTCATTAGAGAAAAAAGACCGGATGCGGTAATTCTGGTAGGAACTCCGACATGGAGTCAGGAGATTGATAAAGCGGCAGAGTCGCCATTAGAAGATAAAAATGTTATGTATACTTTACATTTTTATGCAGGAACACATAAGGATGATTTGCGCAATCGGCTGGAAAGCTATGCACAAAATGGTCTGCCAATTTTTGTGAGTGAGTTTGGAATGTGTGATGCTTCAGGAAATGGTGCGAATGACTTTGAATCTACTACGAAATGGTTGGATTTATTAAACAAGTATCAGATAAGCTTTATGTGTTGGAATTTGGCAAATAAAGATGAGAGCAGCAGTGTGTTTAGAGCAAATAGCACAAAAATTTCTGATTGGACAGAAGAAGATTTAAGTGAAGCAGGACAATGGATAAAAGCTTACTTCAAAAATAGAAGTTATCAATAAAATTTCATAAAAACAC
>PVML01015290.1_pt1 | contig 13758 bp, 10 predicted proteins | sample 1853371 | NCBI WGS metagenome assembly PVML01 (sample SAMN08533508, study PRJNA380276) | Human gut metagenome, whole genome shotgun sequencing project. | isolation source: participant 1, chromium library | host: Homo sapiens | collected 2017 | reverse complement strand
TTGCAGGGACTGTGTTTTGTTATTTGCTTGTCATGTCAGGGTGGTTCTGTGTATAGCACCTTCAGCGCTTCCTCCCCGGTGATTCCCTGCTCTGTCAGGATACGGTAATAGTTAATGCTTTCAACATCCCGGTACTGGGAAATATCCCCGTAATGCGGGTTGGTCATCCCCAGCTCTTCCCCCTGGTATACATACGGCGTCCCGCGGAACATGTGGATGACCGTTGCCAGCATTTTGGCAGATTCCTTCCAGTATCGGCCGTCATCCCCGAACCGTGATATGGCTCTGGGCTGGTCGTGGTTGCACCAGAACACGGCATTCCAGCCGTTTTCCCGCTCCATGCCTTCCTGCCACTCCATGAACAGCTGTTTAAGCCGGACCAGGTCAGGCTCCGTCAGTTTCCACTTATCCCCGTCCCTGTAGTCCACCTTCAGGTGATGGAAGTTAAAGCACATGGATAACTCCCGGTCCTCCGGCCTGCTGTAGCGGATACAGTTATCCAGGGTGGTGGATGACATCTCTCCCACTGTCACCATGTCCTCTATGCCCGTATCCCGCACCAGCTCCTGGAGATACTCATGTACCCTGGGCCCGTCGGTATAGAAGCGGCGGCCATCCCCTTTGTGATCATCCTCAAAAATATCCGGTTTGGATATCAGATTCACCACGTCGAACCGGAATCCCTTCACTCCCTTTGCCTTCCAGAACAGGATTACCTCCTTAAGCTCCTGACGCACCCTGGGATTATCCCAGTTTAAGTCGGCCTGGGTTACATCGAACAGGTGGAGATACCATTTTTTCAGGCGGGGTACATACTCCCAGGCATTTCCCCCGAATTTGGACTGCCAGTTGGTGGGCGGCGCGTCCGGGCTCCCTTCCCTGAAGATATAATAATCCATGTACTCCGGATTGCCCTCAAGTGCCTTCTTAAACCATGGGTGTTCCGTGGATGTGTGGTTAAATACCATATCAAACATGCATCCCATGCCCCTTATGTCCGCTTCCCGGATCAGTTCCTCCACATCCTCCATGGTGCCGAATACAGGGTCAACTGCCCGGTAGTCAGCCACATCGTACCCGTTATCATTGAGAGGGGAGCTAAAAAACGGTGTCAGCCAGATATAATCAATTCCCAGCTCTTTTAAATAGTCCAGCCTGCTTATGACTCCGCGTATGTCGCCCAGGCCGTTTCCTGTTGTATCCTGAAAGGACTTGGTATAAATCTGGTAAACCGTACTGTCCTTAAAATGTCCCATAAATGGTTCCTCCTTCATATCTGCTCCGACAAATCTGCCCCGTTATATGACTCAATCTATCCTGGCCACCGTATCCGCCAAAGCCCTTACCCTTCGTCCGGTCTGCCAGCTTATAGCTCCTGAATTTCCGGGATTGGTAAGGACCATGATGACCATGTCGCTGTGCCCTGCCCCGGCAATCTTCTCACGGTCAAATGCAATCAGTTCCTCTCCGGCTCTGACCCTGTCCCCGGGCTTTACAAAGGCCCTGAAACCGTCTCCCTTCATATCCACTGTATCCAGCCCTATGTGTAACAGCAGTTCCATGCCGTTATCCAGAACCAGTCCGCAGGCATGCAGGCTTTCTTCCATGACAACAGCCACCATGGCGTCAGCCGGCGCCCTCAAAATGCCGTCTTCCGGTTTAATGGCCACCCCGTCCCCCAGCGCCCTGGATGCAAACACCTGGTCAGGAACATCTTCCATGGGGATAACTTCACCGGATACATATGCTTTTAATTCCCTGATCGGCTGGCTTGCAGAGTCTTTCCTTTCCTCCCGGCTGGCTTCATGGCCGGACTCATTTTGGTTCTCCCGGCCGCCGCCTATCCCCTTCTTCCTTCCTATGGCATAGGTCAGGCAGAACGGAATCAGGATTACCAGTCCCATGGCAGCCGCGAAGAGTCCCATGTACTAGGGCTGGATGGACAGGATGCCCGGTATGCCTCCCACACCAATGGCATTGGCCTTAATTCCGCTGACAACAGACAGCACCGCGCCCACTGCCGATCCGGCCATTGCGCAGATAAATGGAAAACCGTATTTCAGATTCACACCAAACATGGCTGGTTCTGTTACGCCCAGGTAACAGGAAATGCAGGCGGGTACGGATACTTCCTTTGCCTTGGCGTCATTCTTCTGGAGAAGTATCATGGCCAGTACAGCGGAGCCCTGGGCGATATTGGACAGGGCAATCATGGGCCACAGGGTGGTGCCTCCAAAGTCAGCTATCAGCTGAAGGTCAATGGCATTGCTCATATGATGCAGTCCTGTGATTACAAGAGGTGCATAGAAAAAACCAAAAATACCGGCAAACACGCCCTTAAAGGGAGATGTCAGGCCCGCGTTCACACAGTCTGAAATCACGGCGCCAATCTTCCATCCAATTGGTCCCAGAATACCATGAGCCACTGCCACTGATATCAGCAGGGAGAAGAAGGGAACCACAATCATGGAAATCACGGCCGGACATATCTTTCGGAAAAACCGTTCCAGATACACCAGGGTAAAGCCGGCCAGCACAGCCGGAAGCACCTGGGCCTGGTATCCAATCATATCCACCTGGAAGAGTCCGAAATTCCACTTTGGTATCTCTGCCGCCGCCGTGGTGGCAACACTGTACGCATTTAACAGCTGGGGCGACACCAGTGTGATTCCCAGAACGATTCCCAGGGCCTGGGTCGTCCCCATCTTCTTGGTGATGGACCAGACAATGCACACAGGCAGGAAATGGAATACGGCCTCGCCGATAAGCCACAGGAAGCTGTTGATACCAGCCCAGAATACAGATATCTGGGTCAGTGTCTTAGTGCCGCCGTCAAACAGGGCAATCTCCCCGATGATATTGCGGAATCCCAGAATCAGACCGCCTACAATGATAGCCGGAATCAAGGGCGCAAATATCTCTGCCAGACTGCTCATGATTCTCTGGATAAGGGTCTGGTTCTGCATGGCAGCCTTCTTCACCGCCTCCTTGGAGACTCCCTCTATGCCTGCCACCTCCGCAAAATCATTGTAAAAGGTACTCACCTCATTGCCGATTATGACCTGGAACTGCCCTGCCTGGGTGAATGTACCCTTGGCAGAGGACAGGCTTTCGATGGCCTCTGTATCCGCCTTGGACGGATCGTTTAACACAAAGCGCATCCTGGTAACACAGTGTGATACGGCTGCAATATTCTCCCTGCCGCCCACATACTCCAACAGTTTCTTTGAATCCCCGGTAAACTTTCCCACGTTCAATACCTCCTATGAATCTGACCACGAAACAGCATCTTGTTTAAACAAGTTTCTTATATCCGGATTATATCTTGTTTAAACAAGTTTGTCAATGATGATTTTGATTTTTTCCGGTGTTTTTCACATTCTGTACCTAAAAAGCACCGGACGAACATTTGCCTGAAGCTCCCTGTTCTCCGATGCCTTGATTTACCTACTTAGTCCGATGGGCCAGATCGTAAAATACGAACCGGTCCGGTCTGTGCCTGGACTGGGTGAACTCAAACATGACTCCCTCCTTGTTATAGGTCATGCTGCTCACCACTGCCATACAATTATAATCCTTTAAATCCAGATACGTTTCATCAATCTGGTTGACGCGCTCCACGGTCATTTTCCTCTTGGTGGTCACAATGCTTTCACCCAGGTCCTTTTCCATATATTCATAGATGGAACGCTCCGCGATCTCCGGTGTCAGGTCCCGTACCACATCCTTTAAGAAATAGTTGTGGTCAATGATTAAGGCTTCCCCCTCAATGCAGCGCACACGCTGGATATAATAAATCTGGGCTCCCACAGGAAAGGTGGTCCTCCTTTGTATGGTCTCATCCACGGTCAGCTCCGCGAAACAGACCACCCTGGTGGTATAGTTCTTCCTGTTCCTGGCCACTGCTTCCTTCAGGCTCTCTATGCCGCCCAGTATGAACTCCGACTGCTGCTGTCCGGGCTGGTAAATGATTCTCACTCCCTTGCCGTGGATACTCTGCACGTATCCTTCCGACGCCAGCTGCCCGATGGCCCGGCGGATGGTATTCCTTGAACAGTCAAACTCTTTTACCAGGGTATTTTCCGAGGGCAGCAGTTCCTGGAACCCGTAGGTCCCATCCTCCATCTTTTCCCGGAGCGCCATATAAATCTCATTATATTTTGTCTTTGCCATATAAACCTCATACATCTCTTTTTATAATGGGTCTGCCGGATAAATCCCCTGCGCAAACCAAAACAGTTTTGTCCGTTTTAAACCGGCATGCCCCGGAATTATCCGAGAGGAATTCCTACCACATACAGCCGTATGAAAAACAGTACCATTAAATGCAGCGGGTAAAACCAATAGAAGGCGTATTTCCATGGTGCCTGTCCCTTTTTTCCGTTGTAAAAATACAGGGGAACAGCAGACAGAATCCCTGCCCCATAACATATATTCCAGGATTCCAGTAAAGACAGGATACCGCCGGACATCACCTGGACAATGCGCTTCTCCCGCAGGAGATAAAACAATGAGATAATCAGTATCCCATCCATGTCGTAATCCGCCTTCAAAAACACAGCGGCCAGACATCCGCCTCCGATTACGGCCGCCATCCCAGCGGCGCGGCGCGGCTGTGTTAAGCCCTCGCTCTGTTTCAGGCCCCGGAGCACCAGCAGCCCGATTGCCAACTCAACGTACACGTTGCTGCTTCCCCCGGCCCACGTATTCCACACAGCCAGGCGGAAAGGAATTTCCGAGATAAGCGCAAACGCAGCCATCCTGAGCCAGTATCTGCGCCAGTCCCTTGTATGAAGGAATCCCTCCACCAGCAAAAAGCAGTAAATGGGAAATGCAATCCTCCCAACTGTTCTGAGCATCCGCCACAGCCAATAAAGGGTATCCCCCCATTGGGATGTCATGAGCATGGCGACCTGTTCCAGGTTCCCCCGGTAGTATACAATCCGTTCCAGCAGCACAGCTCCAATATGGTCCGCAAGCATGGTGGCCATGGCAATATATTTCAGGGCGGTACCGCTTAATCCTACCTGTATTTCCGGTTTCTTTCTGCTGAACGGCATGCCTTCATTCCTTCCTTATATCTAATCTATCTATTTATCTTATCACCGGGTGATTGGTTTGCAAAGTATTTTCTTCACACATTCTTTATGAAGCCACCAGCTTTTCCCCCTTGTATTTATTTCCACATGATATATAATGCTCTATAAGACTTCTGCTAAAAAGATGTTAAGAAATGGAGGATTTTATGAAGAAAAAGACACAATTCTTGTTAAACCTGGCGCTTACCGCCATCTTTTTTATTTTGATCATTTTCCAGGGGCCCAATCTGAATCCCCTGTATCCGGATGGGGCATTTTCATGGTGTTTCATCATCAGCTGCTATGTGGTGCTGAACTTTTTCGTAGCCCTGGGCAGTGTCCGGGTAGGTGCCAATGAATACGGCCGCCCGCAGATCAGCATTGACAAAAGTGTAAGGGGTTATAAAAGGGGCTTCGTCCTTCTCGCCATCCTTTGGGTACTGTATTTCGGCGTTTCCATCCTGTCCATGCCCCTTTTTAATTACAAGGCCTACAGGGACCAGTTAGGCGTCCCGGCCGTATCAGAATTCACGGATACGGTACAGCCCCTTGCTTTGGACCAGCTTCCAATCGTGGACAAGAGTCTGGCAAGAGAGCTGGCCGATAAGAAGGTGGGCGAAAATCCAGGCCTGGGAAGCCAGGTCATCCTGGGTACCCCTGTCATCCAGAAGGTAGACGGAAAACTGGTATGGGTTGTTCCCCTGGAGCATTCCGGCTTCTTCAAATGGCTTAAAAACATGGACGGCTCCGCGGGTTATATCGTGGTGTCGGCCAGTGATGTCAGCGACGTAACCCTGGTAACAGACTATAAAATCAAATACCAGGCCAACGCCTACCTGTTAGACGACTTAAACCGCCATGTGCGCTTCTTTGGCGGCGGACTCTTTAAAGGTCTTACAGACTATTCCTTTGAGCTGGATGATGACGGCGTTCCTTACTGGGTCATTACCTCCTATCAAAACCGCTGGCTCTTTAACCTGCCGGAGGCCGACGGAGTGCTGACGGTCAATGCCACCACAGGAGAGACCACCCATTATACCATCGCCACACTGCCGGATTGGGTGGACCGCGTACAGCCTGAGAATTTTGTAATGCAGCAGATACAGAACCAGGGTGTCTATGTGCACGGCATTTTCAACTTCTCCAACCAGGACAAATTCCGCCCCAGCCAGGGTGATATCATCATCTATAACGGCGCCCGCTGTTACCTGTTCACAGGCCTAACCAGCGTGGGATCCGATGAATCAGCCATTGGCTTCATACTGGTGGACATGGTGACCAAGGAATCCAACATCTACCAGATGAGCGGCGCAACTGAAATGGCAGCCCAGAGCTCTGCGGAAGGAAAAGTCCAGCAGTTTGGCTACCGGGCCTCCTTCCCAATGATTATCAATCTGGACGGACAGCCCACCTACTTCATGACCTTAAAGGATAATGCGGGCCTGATTAAACAGTACGCCTTTGTGTCTGTCTCCAACTATACCAATGTGGGAACCGGAGAGACCATTGACAGCGCCCTGCGCAATTTCCGCCAGGTGCGCGGAAACGCCGGAGTGAACATTACCACCGGCCAGACCATTTCCAAGGAGGAGGGCACTGTCCTGCGCATTGCCAGTGAAACCATAGACAATACTGTCACCTATAAACTGATACTGGAGGAAAAACAGGACTATATCTTCACCGTGTCCTATGACCTGAGTAATGAGCTGGCCCTGACCCAGCCAGGAGACAAAGTGGCCCTGGAGTACATGGATGATCCGTCCGGAATCTGCTCCGCGTCGTCCTTTGACAATCTGGAATTTGACCAGTCCGGGCAGTAATATGACGATCCTCCCAGAGACTGGCGCAGACCTGCCGCAGACAGGCTAAGCACAAATAAATCAAAAAGACGGTACTGAACATAAGGTAATCGAAATGATTCCTTGTTCAGTCCCGTCTTTTTTGTATCTGGAGTTCCTGCTTTAGATAAATCCTAATCGCTCAGAAATCTTCCCGGCGCACTCCCGAACCTTCTTCAGCTCCTCTGAATAGTCCACTCCTACCTCCTTCACACCAAACACGCCGACCACCCCTGACAGCCTTGTCTCGAAATTGTAAATCGGACTGGCAATGTTATAAAAGGGACCGGGGCCGTCTAATCCGTAGGAAGCAAGTTTCTCCGTCCTGATGCGGTTCTTCTCCTCCTTCGACAGCTGGCATATTTTCTTTTCATGATGTGTGAACACTTCGGCTATTTTGGCAAATGCCGTGTTCTTGATCGGTTCCTCGTCTCCGATGGACGGCGTCATGACAACCGGATGCTTAGGCTCACATTTTGCAATATAGAGAATCTTTTCACCGTCTATCTTGCCTAATAGTACCGCCTTTCCAATATCCTCTGCCAGAGCCTTCATACACTGGTAAGAATTGCTCAGCAGATCCGAATTCTTCGAGTAGGAACGCCCGATGGCATATGCACGGAACCCAATGCCGTAACAGACCTTATCTGTGCACCTGTATATCATGGCGCGCTCTTCCAGGGCGTGCAGGATATCATACACGCTGGTCTTTGGATATCCTGTTATCTTCACTAAATCTGCCAGTGATATTTCGCCATGCTTGGAAATTATCTCCAATATCTCCACCGTTCTTAACACAGTCCTGTTCATGTTTCACCCTTATCCTTCGTATATTGACTTAATTATACAATAAATCAGGCAAAAACAAAACAATCTGTGGAAAAATCACAAGAAGCCCAATTACCGACATAATCATCGCCACGAATATCCATACCTCTTTACCTGCCTTTGAGACCGTAGTTTTGGCGATAGAGGAACCCAAATACAATAAACTCCCCACAGGCGGGGTGATGGAACCCACCAACACGGTGAGCACCAGCACAATACCGAAATACAGCGTGTCAATCCCATAGGCTTCCATGGCCGGTACCAGGATGGGCGCAAATACAATCAACACAGGGATTCCCTCCACAAAAAGTCCCAGTACGAACAGAAACAAAATCACCATACACAGGGCCACTGTCCCATTAGAAGTCAGGGCCTGCATCACATTTACCACGGTCTCTGGAAAACTCTCCCATGCCAGGAACCAGCTGAATATGGACGCCATGGCGATTATAAAGAGGGATACAGCAGTTGTGGCAGCCCCCTTTACCAGTATCCTCGGGATATCCTTTAATTTAATGGTTTTATACACAAATATCCCGATAATAAACGCATATACCACTGCCACCACACCGGCCTCTGTGGCCGTGAAAATTCCTGACAGGATTCCACCCATAATAATGATCGGCATCAGCATCTGGATGACTGCCTGCTTTGCAGCTTTACCTATATTTTTAAGAGAAAATGTCCCAGCTGTACCATATCCGCGTTTGAGGCTGATAAAGTATACGGCAACACTCATGGCCAAGGCCATCAGAATCCCGGGTACAATTCCGGCAATCAGTATCTTAGTAATATTTACGCTGGCAATCACCGCATACATCACAAGCATGACACGGGGTGGTATAATGGGGCCAATAGTAGAGGATGCCACTGTTACCGCCACGCTGAATTCCTTTGAATAGCCATCCTTGACCATCATCGGAATCTCCAGAGAACCCAGGGCAGCTGTATCTGCCGTGGCTGAACCGGACAACCCTGCAAACAAAACGCTGGCCAGGATGTTGACAATAGCCAGGCCTCCCCTAAAAAAACCTACCAGCGCACGGGCCAGATTCAATATCCTATCCGTCAGATCCGCCTCGTTCATAAGCTCCCCTGCAAGGATAAAAAACGGAACCGCCATCAGCGAAAATGAATCCGTGGCACTGAACATCCTGGTTATAAGCATATTGAGGGGCATTTGGGAGTATACAACCGTCCCCAGACAGGCGATGCCCATGGTAAATGCAATTGGCATTCCCAAAACAAGCAGTATGATAAATATAGACGCAAGTATAACGAGCACGTTTACCCTCCTCCCGGAGACAGCCTTTACAGCTGTCTCCGCATTCCTAAGTCTTCCATCAGATGATCCAGATAGTATATAAACAGCAGCAAAAATCCCATCGGTATTGCCGCGTACACTGCTCCCATAGGAACATTGAGCGCAGGGGAAAACTGTTTGAAATTAATCGGTATTACCTGCGCCCCCACAATGACAATCACAGCGGAAAATACCAAAACAAGCAGATCTATGATTACCGCCAGCCGCCTCACCGCCTGTTCCGGCAGTTTGGAAGTAAAATAATCAACGCCCAGGTGCATTCCCTGTTTCCCGGCCCACGCTGCGCCTATGAATACAATATAGATAAAGGAATAGCGGGACAGCTCTTCCGTCCAATACAGAGGCGAATTGAATACAAACCGGAATACAACCTGCAAAAACATGGATATGATCATAGAGGAGGCTGCTATTGTGAGAAGAAATGCAACGACAAAATCTGCTGCCTTTATAAGAATTTTCATTTTCCTCCCCCTCACGTTAATTGAATGATTTTCCCAATTCCTCTTCTGCCAGCACTTTCACAGTATCGCTGATTCCGCCTGCGTATTCCGTATAAACAGAAGCCGTAGCGTCAATAAAACTCTGTTTATCCACCTCGTTAATCTGAACGCCTTTTTCCTCCAGCTTCTCCTTCATCTCCTCCTGAAGCTTCTCGTCCATCTCGCGTTCCATTTTGCCAAAGCGTATTGCGGATTCAGTCAGGTATTCTTTAAGATCATCAGGAAGGGAATCATATGACTTCTGGCTGATAGCCACTACTCCGGGAGGCGCGAAATGTTCCGTTAAAGACACATTTTTGCATATCTCATAGTATCCGTCTGAATAAATATTTCCCAGAGCATTTTCCGCTCCGTCCATTACACCCTGTTGAATAGCTGAATACAGCTCACTGTACGCCATCGGTGTTCCTGAAGCACCCATTGCATTCAGGGTTGCTATCATTACATCGCTCTCCATGACACGTATCTTCAATCCCTTCATATCTGCCGGAGTGGTCACCGGAGTATTCTTGGTATACACGTTTCTAAAACCATTCGAAAACCATGTAAGGCCTTTTATACCGATTCCTTCGAGTTCAGCAAACAATTCGTCTCCCATCGGTCCGTTAAACACCTTCTCCATCTCCGCGTAATCCTTAAAAAAATACGGAAATGACAGCAGCGAGAAATCATTGAGAAAACCGTTGACGGCTGCGCTTGAAACCTGGGCCATCTCTATATTGCCAAGCTGCATTCCCTCCACATAGTCTCTCTCTCCTCCCAGCTGGCTGCTTCCCATTACTTTAAGATTCAGCCGCCCGTTGGTCTTTTCCTTTGCCTCCTGTGCCCATTCATTCAGCACAGTATTATGCAGATGACTGTCGCTGGATACAATGGCAATTCTGATGGTATATGTCTTGCCGTCATCTTTTGCACGCTGAGACGCAGATGTCTCTGTCACTGCCTCTCCTCCTGCATTTTTCTCTCCCCCCGTCTTTTCCGCTCCTGCTGGCTGCCCGGATACAGTTGCTGGTGCAGGTGTTTCTTTTGCCCCGCATCCGGCTGTTCCAAATGCCATGACAACTGCCAATAATCCCCATAAAAATCTTCTCGTCATATTCCCTTCCTCCCTCGTTATAAATCGTACAAATAACGGTTCAACGAAACACACGCATTCTCTTCAACCAACATAACGGTCTCGATCCTAAGTCCGCCCCACTCCATTCCGTGAAGGTCAAACTTAGTGGCAAGCGTCATACCTGGAACCATGATGAATGAAGCGTCATCATCCAGATTGGGCCTTTCCACACAGTCCAGCCCGATGCTGTGTCCCACTGCTCTAAGCCCCTTCGCATATGGTTCGAAATACTCTTCCACATGGTTTTTTCTGGCATAATGCAGAAACATCTCATAGATCCGGGAAGCTGGTTCCCCTGGCCTTAAACATTCAATGGACTGAACGACCGCATCTCTGGATGCCTTTAAAATGGCTTTCTGACCGTCCGTGGCTTTTCCATTGATTACCGTTACAGCTACATCCGTTGCATAGCCCTTGTATGCAGGAGCCACATCAATGATTACCGCCTCTCCATCTTCTATCCGCTTATGAGTGGGCCTCCATGTAGGTACCTCAGTATTCATGCCTGAGGACAGCACCGTGGCGCAGCTTAAATCACAGCCATTAGATTTCATCACATATTCAGCCGTAGCGCACAGGTCAATCTCCGTTACCTCTGACTCCCTCATCTTCTCTACGCAGGCTTTCAGAGACATATCACCTATGTGCGCTGCGTATCTGGCCAGCTCAATTTCCTCCGGTTCCTTCACAGCCCTCATCTCAGTGAGCTTGTCATCCATGTCCACATAATCATTTCCTACCAGCCAGCCATTAAGACGCTTAAAATACTTTACGGGAAGCAGGTCCTGTCCGCTCAGTCCGATGAGCAGAGGTCCTCCCTTCTTATCCCTGAGTCCTTTAAAATAATCGGACAGTGTCTCAATATTCCGGATATCCGCAATCCAGGACACTCTTCTGGCCGATTGGGAATTGATGGCCCCCAGAAATAATGTCACTTTCCCTTCCGGAGTCACAAATACTCCCTGAGGAGATTCCTCAATTACATTGATTGGTTTATAGTCAGAAAAATAAGTCGTAAATCCCGCCCTGTACTCATCTGAAAAAATAAATGCCCCATCCAGATGATTACCGCGAACATATTGCGCAATTATCTGAATACGTTTCTCAAAAATAGGCACAGGTATACCTGTATACCCTCCCATACAACACCTCCTGATATATTTGTATTTACGAACGCCGTTCTAAATATTGTACTTATATTATATCATTGCCATAAGCTGATTTCAATTTATTTGATGCCGCAATCGTTCGTATATACGTTTTTTCCAGCTTTTCATTTACTAAATCTCTTTATTTATCAAGGAATTCTCCCCCTTCCACCAAAAATCAGAGCAAATAAAAAGCAGATTCCGAAGAACCTGCCGTCTATCATATAATGATACTTAATAATCAGATTTTAAAACCAGTTTTAGTACACTCCCCGCTGTCTTTTGCATTGGAACATGTAATCCCCGGTGCTCCTCAAAAAAGGACCGGCCCCAAAAGGCCGGTCCTGCAATCCTTAATTAATGTAACACCTTCACATCCAATATAACATACCCAATATCAGCTGCCAATTAATAGAACAGTCTGTTCACCGCACTGAATATGCCGCGGAGGGAAGCCCTTGTGATGTTGGAGCTGATACCCACGCCGTAAGTGGCCTTGCCTGTCACCTGGTCTACCAGATGGATGTAGGAAGCAGCCTCTGCACCGGAACCGGATGCCAATGCGTGCTCACTGTAGTCCAGAACCTTAATCTGGATGCCCAGGGCATCCTCCATGCCTCTCTGAACAGCATCAATAGGTCCGTTTCCAACGCCCTCAAATGTCTTCTCAATACCGTGATCTGAGTAAGTCACCTTAGCCAGTGTTGCAAACTCGCCGTCTCCTGTCTCCGTATCGGTTATGCGGCATTTTCTGAAGTGCATGGGTTCCTTGCGCTCCAGATAATTTTTCTTGAATTCCTCCATGATCTGCTCAGGTGCAACCTCACCCTGCTGCTCGGAAATCTTCTGGATGACATCTGCGAATTCCTTGTGCATACCCTTTGGCAGCTTGAAGCCATAGAAGGTATCCATGACAAAGGCCACGCCGCCCTTTCCGGACTGGCTGTTGATACGCACGATTGGCTCGTACTCCCTGCCGATATCGCTGGGATCGATAGGAAGATATGGAACCTCCCAGTACTGTCCGTTTCTCTCATGAAGGGCCTGCATACCCTTGTTGATGGCATCCTGATGGGAACCGGAAAATGCAGTGAACACCAGCTTGCCGGCATAGGGATGTCTGGGCGGAATATCCATCTTGGTGCAGCGCTCACATACATCTGCAATCTCACGGATATTCTCAATGTTAAGTTCAGGGTTGATTCCCTGTGAGAACATATTATATGCAACTGTCAGTATGTCCACATTACCGGTACGTTCCCCGTTGCCGAAAAGAGTACCCTCCACCCTGTCGGCTCCTGCAAGGAGGGCCAGTTCTGTGGAAGCCACACCCTCTCCCCTGTCATTGTGGGGATGGATGCTTAATATAATGCTTTCCCTGTTCTTAAAATGTGTATTCATCCATTCGATCTGGTCCGCATACACATTAGGGGTGGTCATCTCCACTGTGGACGGGAGATTAATGATAATGGGATTTTCCCTGGTGGCGCCCCAGGTCTCCTGCACCGCTGTACAGATATCAAGGGCAAAATCCAGCTCTGTGCCGGTAAAGCTCTCAGGGGAATACTCCAGACGAATCTGGGTATCGCAGTCAGCCATATACCGCTGGACCATCTTGGTTCCTATGACGGCTATGTCCTTTATATCTTCCCTGTCCTTATGGAACACCACATCCCTCTGTAAGGTGGATGTGGAATTGTAGATATGTACAATGGCCTTCTTAACACCTTCAAGGGCCTCAAAGGTCCTCTTAATCAGATGCTCGCGGCACTGCACCAGCACCTGGACCTCCACGTCATCCGGGATGAGCTTGCGCTCCACCAGGGTGCGTAAGAAATCATACTCAATCTGTGATGCGGCAGGAAAGCCAACCTCGATCTCCTTAAAGCCCAGCTTCACCAGAAGGTTGAACATCTCCACCTTCT
>PVML01013129.1_pt1 | contig 13775 bp, 10 predicted proteins | sample 1853371 | NCBI WGS metagenome assembly PVML01 (sample SAMN08533508, study PRJNA380276) | Human gut metagenome, whole genome shotgun sequencing project. | isolation source: participant 1, chromium library | host: Homo sapiens | collected 2017 | reverse complement strand
CTCCAACACCAAAGAACTTCTTCCCGACAGCTGGGAAACATGGTGGAAAGATCCCGAAACCCGCTTGATACACTTTATCGGAAAAGACAATATCGTGTTCCACTGCATCGTGTTCCCCGCTATGCTGAAAGCGGAAGGCAGCTATATCCTGCCGGACAATGTACCGAGCAATGAATTCCTGAACCTGGAAGGAGACAAAATCTCCACCTCACGCAACTGGGCAGTATGGCTGCACGAATACCTGGTCGATTTCCCGGGCAAACAAGACGTACTCCGCTACGTACTGACCGCCAACGCACCGGAAACAAAAGACAACGACTTCACCTGGAAAGACTTCCAGGCTCGCAACAATAACGAACTGGTGGCCGTATACGGCAATTTCGTGAACCGCGCAATGGTATTGACCCAGAAATACTTCGACGGAAAAGTTCCCGCACAGGGCGAGTTGACCGACTATGACAAAGAAACACTGAAAGAATTTGCCGACGTAAAAGCGGAAGTGGAAAAGCTGCTTGACGTATTCAAATTCCGTGACGCACAGAAAGAAGCGATGAATCTGGCACGCATCGGTAATAAATACCTCGCCGACACCGAACCGTGGAAACTGGCAAAAACAGACATGGAACGTGTAGGGACTATCCTGAACATCTCCTTGCAACTGGTTGCCAATCTTGCCATTGCCTTCGACCCGTTCCTGCCGTTCAGCTCGGAGAGACTCCGCAAGATGCTGAACATGGATACCTTCGATTGGTCCGAACTGGGAAGAGACAACCTGCTTCCGGTAGGCCACCAGTTGAACAAGCCGGAACTGTTGTTCGAGAAAATCGAAGACGCCACCATCGAAGCGCAGGTACAAAAGCTGCTCGATACGAAGAAAGCGAACGAAGAAGCCAATTACAAAGCCAACCCGATTCGCCCGAACATCGAATTCGATGATTTCACGAAACTGGATATCCGCGTAGGTACTATCCTCGAATGTCAGAAAGTGCCGAAGGCAGACAAACTGCTGCAATTCAAGATTGACGACGGACTGGAAACACGTACCATCGTATCGCCAACCTTGCTCCGCGCAAACTGAAAGGCATCGTCAGCGAAGGCATGATTCTGAGTGCCGAGAATAACGACGGCAGCCTGGCAGTCATCATGCCGGGACGTGAAGTGAAGCCGGGCAGTGAAGTAAAATAACAGAGTGAAGTAAAATAATAGAATAATGTGTTCTGCAGAATTTGCAGAACCTTATTCTTTTTCCGATGACCGAACAAGTAACCGAACAAGCGGCTGAACAAGTGAACTAGTAACCGAACAAGTAACATCTTTAATAAAGTTAGTGTTTGGCAAAGAATATCATTTTAACAGTTAAAGGAAAGACTATGATATGAGTGAAAATCAGTCACTAAAAGAGAAGACAGCCAAAGGACTATTCTGGGGCGGATTCAGCAACGGTATACAACAGTTGCTGAATCTGCTTTTCGGAATATTCCTCGCACGGTTACTCACCCCGGCAGATTATGGAATGGTGGGAATGCTGGCAATCTTCTCCCTCATAGCCAGTTCGATACAGGAAAGCGGTTTCACGGCAGCTCTTGTCAATAAAAAAGAGGTGACGCACAATGACTATAATGCCGTATTCTGGTTTAACGCCGCAATCAGTTTGTCACTGTATCTGCTGTTATTTTTATGCGCACCGTTCATTGCCGATTTTTACAACACTCCCGAACTGACGCCACTAGCACGTTATTCTTTTATAGGATTTTTCATTGCCAGCTTGGGCATATCCCATAGCGCCTATCTCCTGCGCAACCTGATGGTCAAGCAGCGGGCTTTATCGTCGGTCATCGGACTTATCGTCTCAGGAATCACCGGGGTCACGCTGGCTTACTTTGGCTTTTCTTACTGGGGCATTGCCACGCAAAGCATAGTTTACGTATCTGTCAATACCGCCTGCTACTGGCATTTCACCCATTGGCGGCCGACGCTCCAGATCAATTTCGCGCCCATCAAAGAGATGTTCGGATTCAGTGGGAAGCTATTGATAACCAACGTATTCAATCACATCAACAACAACTTGTTTTCGGTGATACTGGGGAAGTTCTACACAGAACAGGAAGTGGGATACTATAACCAAGCCAATAAATGGTGCGGCATGGGACAACTCTTTATATCGGGCATGATAAACGGAGTGGCACAACCGGTACTCACTAAAGTTTCGGACGACCCTGAACGGCAAAAGCGGATATTCCGCAAAATGCTGCGTTTCACCGCCTTTGTAGCATTCCCTGCCATGCTGGGACTGGGGATTATCTCAGAAGAACTGATTATCATTACCATCACCGACAAATGGTATTCCAGTGTATCTATCATGCAGATTCTGTGTATCAGCGGAGCCTTTGCCCCCATCGCATACCTCTATCAGCAGCTTATTATCAGCAAAGGAAAATCCCGTGTCTACATGTGGAACACCATATCCCTCGGCATTCTTTTACTCTCAAGCGTTCTCCTGGTTCATTCCCATGGGATATATGCCATGCTTGCCGTTTACGTCTCCATCAATATCCTATGGATACTGACATGGCACTACTTCGTACAGCAGACTATCGGACTGAAACTGCGCCACGCCTTGGCAGATATACTCCCTTATGCCATCATAGCAGCCGCCGTCATGGCAATCACCTACAATCTCACCTATTCCATCGAGAACATTTATATCCGCCTGGCAAGTAAGATAATACTGGCAGCAATGCTCTATGTAGCAGCCATGTGGGCGAGCCGTTCCGTCACCTTCAAGGAGAGTATAGCCTATTTCATCAAAAAGAAAAGCCATGAACACGAATGATCTTGCTACCCAATACCGTCTGCTGAACAGTTCTTTCAAGAAGACAATGATTTATCATGTAGGCATAGATGCCGGATTCTTTACCGAATATACCTATATGATTCATGCCATGCTCTACTGCCTGCAACACAAAATTCAGTTCAAACTCTATTCCGACGACGCCAACTTCGGGTGGGAAAAAGGCTGGGAAGATTGTTTCGTCCCTTTCTGCGAACAGGTGCACGAATCGTTTCACCATACATACAACACCCATCGTCTTCCTTCGTGGAAAGCACTGATGAAAGACAAGAAACTGCCCAGGACAAAACTTCTGAAATGGAAACTAAAGGTTACTTTAAAGAACCTTATCGGAAAAATTCTTGCTTTTCTTGTATATAGCAAACCGGTATTGCTCAATTTCCAACTGAAATTCAATCCTGCCCAGCATTTCCATATCCCCGAACTGGGAATAGACGGTGACTACCTCCACGCATTCCAGAAGCTGACGGAAATCACCTGGAAGTTCAACACGGCAACCGCACAGGAATGTCGCCAATTGGCGGACAGCCTGCAACTCCCGCAAGCATACGCAGGATGCCAGATACGCGGCGGAGACAAAATAACCGAAACCAACCTGTTGCCGCCGGAACATTACATACAGCTTATCAAAGAAAAGACAACGGCACGCGATGTATTTGTGCTGACCGATGATTACCGGCTTTTTCAGCAAGTGCAGACTCTTGTTCCGGAAATACACTGGTACACCCTGTGCAGCCCCGACGAGCAAGGATATGTCAACAGTTCCTTCACACAGACCGCCAAAGAGCTGAAACAAAAGCAGATGACACGTTTCCTTTCTTCCATACAGATATTGATGAACGCTTCCGTCTTCATAGGAAGCATCACCGCCGGCCCGAGTCTATTCCTGTTAAAGAAATTCTATCCGAGCATCAGTCCGGCAGACTGCTCGCTCAAGGATTTCCCATATGCATCCACCCTCCCCATTCCGGGACGCGGACAGGTGGCAACGGAGTATATCCGCCGGCATTAAACAAAATTTCAACAGAGTCTTACCTCTTAAAGCCAATTAATTACTACTTTTGCATCATATCATAATAGTAGCCCATACAAAAAAATGAAAAGGAACATAGCTATCATACTAGCAGGCGGAGTAGGCAGCCGATTGGGTCTGTCGACACCTAAACAATTCTTCAAGGTGGCGGGGAAAATGGTAGTGGAACATACTATCGACGCATTCGAGAGCAATCCGCATATAGACGAAATAGCCATTGTCTCCAACCCTTTCTACATCTCCGACATCGAATCCATCATCATCAAGAACGGGTGGAAGAAAGTAAAGAAAATACTGAAGGGGGGAGAAGAAAGATACCACTCCAGCCTGTCGGCAATCAATGCTTACGAGGGAGAAGACGTCAACCTGATCTTCCACGATGCCGTACGCCCTTTGGTCAGCCAACGGATTATCAACGACGTGATTGAAGCATTGAAAACTTACAAAGCCATCGACGTGGCAATGCCTGCCACGGATACCATCATCGAGACAGAAGGAGACTTCATCCGGAGCATCCCCGACCGCAGCAAGCTGAAACGCGGCCAGACCCCACAAGCGTTTGATATAGAAAGCATCCGCCGCGCATACGAGATTGCCCTGAAAGACCCGCATTTCAGAGTGACCGACGACTGCGGAGTAGTAGTGAAATATATGCCCGAAGAACCCGTCTATGTCGTCATGGGAGAAGAAAGCAACATGAAGCTGACCTACAAGGAAGACACCTACCTTTTGGACAAGTTTTTCCAGCTACGCAAAAGCGAACTGAGCAATCTTCCCCGCGAAGAATCGCAGCTCAATAATAAAGTAGCGGTTATCTTTGGCGGAAGCTATGGCATCGGAGCTGATATTGCCCGTATCTTACAGGAAAAAGGGGCACAGGTATTCTGTTTCTCCCGCAATCTGAACGGAACGGATGTAGGATGCAAAGAGCAGGTAGCCGATGCGCTCAAAAGCGTATACCGGCAGGCGCAACGGATAGACTACATTATCAACACCGCCGGCATACTGAATAAAGAGCCGTTGGTCAGCAGTGACTATCAGACTATCAGCAATGCGGTGAACACCAATTATATGGGGACAATCAACGTAGCGCTCGAAGCCTATCCTTATCTGAAAGAAAGCAAAGGGAAACTGATATTCTTCACTTCCAGCTCTTATACACGGGGCAGGGCTTTCTACAGCATCTATTCGTCCACAAAAGCTGCGATTGTAAACTTCGTGCAAGCCATCGCGCAGGAGTGGGAATCGTTCGGTATCAGCGTCAACTGCATCAACCCCGAACGAACCAAAACCCCGATGCGCGTCCACAACTTCGGCATCGAGCCGGAAGACAGCCTGCTCTCTTCCGAGACAGTGGCAATGGCTACCGTACAGTCGCTACTCACAGAATTTACCGGTCAGGTGATTGATATTAAAAGAAACGAGTTATGAGCAATCCATATTTATCCGCCTACGTAGCGCAGAACCTGCGCACCTGCCAGTTGAAGCAGCTCTCTATCCTCGAAGAGGTGGACCGCATCTGCCGGAAGCACGGCATAGACTATTGGCTGGACGGCGGCACACTCCTCGGAGCTGTACGCCACGGCGGATTTATCCCCTGGGACGATGACATTGACCTGGGAATGCGCCTGCCCGACCTGCAGAGGTTCATCAAGGTAGCTCCCGCCGAGCTGTCCGAGTCTTTATTCCTGCAAACCCCGGAAAGCGACCCGCTGAACAAAGAGCCTATCATCAAGATACGCGACCTGAACTCGCTCTATATAGAAGCCGGAGATACATTCGACGTCAGTTACGAGAAAGGGCTTTTCCTCGATATTTTTCCGTTTATCCCTTATCCGAGCGTGCCCCGGTCCTGGGTGAAAAAACTGTGCAAAGGCATATCCACCAGTTATTCCATCCTGCATGCACGGCATTATTACAGCTTGCGCTCCTTTGCCGAATTTTTCTACTTTGGCGCCAAGAACATAATATACAGGAGCATCTGGGGCATCTTATGCTTATTCTACAAGAAAGATACCTACCTGTCCAACGTGCTGATAAACAATGGTTACGGCATTATGCACCGCAATGATTCCGTATTCCCCCTTTCGGAAATCACCTTCGAAGGGAAAACATTCATGGCTCCGGCCGATCCGGATGCCTATCTGAAAGATTTATATAAAAACTATATGGACATCCCGCCCAAGGAAAAGCAGATGGTCCATGCCATTTATATTCACCCGGAACTAATAAAGAAGTCATGAAACCCGCTCTCGTAGATGTCTCAGTACTGATTCTGTTCTTCAACCGCCCGCAACAGTTGTCGCAAGTGTTCGAACAAGTAAAGAAAGCACGTCCGTCCCGGCTGTTTCTCTATCAGGACGGAGCGAGGAACGAACGCGACCTGCCGGGAATAGAGGCTTGCCGTGAAATCGTGTCGCAGATAGACTGGGAGTGCGAGGTGGAACGCCTTTATCAGGAAAAGAATTTCGGCTGTGACCCTTCGGAATACATCTCACAGAAATGGGCTTTCTCGAAAGTCGAGAAGTGTATTGTGCTTGAAGACGACGATGTGCCGTCCGTCTCCTTCTTCCGGTTCTGCAAGGAGATGCTGGACAAATACGAACACGACACCCGCATCAGCATGATTACCGGATTCAACCCCGAAGAAATCACCAAGGATATGCCTTATGATTATTTCTTCGCCACTACTTTCTCTATCTGGGGATGGGCGAGTTGGAGACGCGTAGTCGACCAATGGGACGAGTTCTACAGTTTCCTGGACGACTCTTTCAACATGAGGCAGCTTGAGCAGCTTATCAAGGAACGTAAATTCCGAAGCGACTTCATCTATATGTGCCAGCGTCATCGTGAGCATCAAAAGGCTTATTATGAAACAATCTTCCATGCTTCCATTCTATTCGGTTCGGGACTGAGCATCGTGCCCGCCCGCAATATGATTAACAATCTGGGAGCAACGGCAGATTCCACCCACTTTGCGGGTTCGGTCCATACATTGCCTAAAGGCTACCGGCGTATCTTCACGATGAAACGTTACGAAGTGGATTTTCCACTGAAGCATCCCCGTTATGTCATTGAGAATGTAGCATACAAGGAAAGCGTCTACCGCATCATGGGGTGGGATCACCCGTGGATTAAGATAGGACGTTCGTTCGAGGAACTGTTCCTCAACCTGAGATACGGTAATTTTTCTATCATCACGAAAGCTGTAAAAAACCGAATAAACAAATGGCTGAAAAGAAACAAGCATCACTAAATAATCCGCTTACCATCTATTTTTACCATACCCGCCTCACACGGGAAAGCTACGAGGAATGGAAAGAATATAAGTTCCCCGGACATATCTTATACGGACTCCCCCTGTTGGAAAAGTACGGGATACGTTCCGTGATGCACAGATACAAATTCTTCCCAAGCCGTCTGAAGCTCATGCTTTACACTGCCGGAGAGATTCTGTTCTGTAAAGAAAAATACGATGTACTTTACGCCACTTCTTTCCGGGGGATAGAGCCCGTCATCTTTCTTCGTGCCCTGGGACTTTATCGCAAGCCTATCGTTATCTGGCATCATACGGCAGTTGTAGCCAATCCCAAACCTTGGCGCGAACAGATTTCGCGTCTCTTTTACAAAGGTATAGACAAGATGTTCCTGTTCAGCCGGAAGCTGATTCAGGATTCACTGAAAACCCGGAAAGCTCCGCCCCACAAGTTAAAGCTCATACATTGGGGACCGGATTTGCCTTTCTACGACCATCTGCTTGCAGAAATGCACGACCGGAAGCCCGAAGGGTTTATCTCTACCGGCAAAGAGAACCGGGATGTGGACACGCTTCTACAAGCATTCTCTTCAACAAAAGAGGAACTGGATTTATACATTGCCGTCTCATGCGGAACTATCAATTACCAAAATATCATCGACCGGTATTCATTGCCCGATTCCATTCATGTCCATTATACGGACGGAGTGATTCCCTACGAACTGGGGAAACTCGTGGCACGCAAAAGCTGTATTGTGATTTGCTGTCTGGACTTTCCCTACACGGTAGGATTGACCACGCTTGTGGAAGCATTCGCCCTCGGTATTCCCGTGATTTGTTCGCGCAATCCCAACTTTGAGATAGACATCGATAAAGAAGGAATAGGAATCACCGTAGAATACAACGACGTACAAGGCTGGACAGATGCCATCCGCTATATTGCCGATCATCCCGAAGAAGCACGCCGCATGGGAGAGAAGGCCCGCAAACTGGCGGAAGAACGCTTTAACCTCGAAATCTTTTCACGCGAAATAGCAGAAAGCTTACAGGAAATATCAAACATTTCCTCTAAAAGACGTACATTTGCATAAACTTTTATGCTCATGAGAGTCCTGATTATAAATACATCCGAACGAATCGGCGGTGCAGCCATCGCGGCAAGCCGACTGATGGAATCACTGAAAAACAACGGTATCAAGGCCAAAATGCTGGTTCGCGACAAGCAGACCGACCAGATCAGCGTTGTCAGCCTGAAACGTAACTGGTTGCAAGTGTGGAAATTCATGTGGGAGCGCATCGTTATCTGGAGTGCCAACCGCTTCCGGCGTTACCATTTGTTTGACGTGGATATTGCCAATACGGGAACGGACATCACATCGCTTCCTGAATTTCGGCAGGCCGACGTTATACACCTGCACTGGATCAATCAAGGAATGCTCTCACTGAACGACATACGGAAGATACTGGCATCCGGCAAACCTGTAGTCTGGACGATGCATGATATGTGGCCATGTACGGGTATCTGCCATTATGCACGGGAATGTACGAATTATCAGCAGGAATGCCACAACTGTCCCTATATCTATAAAGGCGGTGGGCGGAAAGACCTGTCCTATCGCACGTTCCGCAAGAAACAAAAGCTATACAGTCAGGCTCCCATCCACTTCGTCACTTGCAGCCGCTGGCTGAAAGAGCAGGCGAAGACCAGTGCCTTATTTGAAGGGAAAAGCGTCACGAATATTCCGAACGCCATCAATACCAACCTGTTCAAGCCGCAGGACAAACAGAAAGCACGGGCTAAGTTCATGCTACCGGAAGACAAGCAACTGATTCTGTTCGGCTCGCTGAAGATTACCGACAAACGCAAAGGGGTGGATTATCTTATCGAAGCCTGCAAACTGCTGGCAGAGAAGCACCCCGAATGGAAAGACTCACTGGGAGTCGTCGTATTCGGCAACCAGTCGCAACAGTTACAGGAGATGCTGCCTTTCCGTGTCTATCCGCTTCCTTATATCAAGAACGAGCACGAGGTGGTAGATATCTACAATGCCGTAGACCTCTTTGCCATCCCGTCTCTGGAAGAGAATCTCCCCAATATGATTATGGAAGCAATGGCTTGCGGAGTGCCCTGTGTAGGATTCAACGTAGGCGGTATTCCCGAAATGATAGACCATCTGCACAACGGCTACGTAGCACAATATAAATCTTCGGAAGATTTTGCCAACGGCATACACTGGATATTGACAGAACCGGAATATAAGGAGCTCTCCGCACAAGCCTGCCGCAAGGTACTGGGAAATTACTCGGAAAGTATCATCGCCAAGAAATATACAGATGTCTACAACAAAATAACGGGAAAATATGCATAGCATCCACCCTACTCCCAAGTTCTCGATTATCACGGTGACATACAACGCTGAGAAGGTATTGGAAGACACCATCCAAAGTGTCATCTCGCAGACGTATCATCACGTGGAATATATCATCGTGGACGGAGCTTCCAAGGATGGAACTTTAGCTATCATCGACCGCTACCGCCCACGGATACACACCGTAGTGAGCGAACCGGACAAAGGACTGTATGATGCCATGAACAAAGGAATCGCCCTTGCCAGCGGCGATTATCTCTGTTTCCTGAATGCAGGCGACTGTTTTCACGAAGATGACACCTTACAGCAAATGGCACATAGCATCAACGGTTACGAACTGCCCGACGTTCTTTACGGAGAAACAGCCATCGTAGACAAAGACAGGCACTTCCTGCGTATGCGCAGGCTTTCCGCCCCTGAAACGCTAACCTGGAAAAGTTTCAAAGAAGGAATGTTGGTCTGCCATCAGGCGTTCTTCGCCCGCCACACTTTGGTAGAGCCGTATGACCTGAAATACCGCTTTTCCGCCGATTTCGACTGGTGTATCCGTATCATGAAAAAAGCACGCACACTCCATAATACACATTTAACGATTATCGACTATCTGGACGAAGGAATGACCACCCGAAACCGGAAGGCATCCCTCAAAGAAAGATTTCGTATCATGGCGAGACACTACGGGCTGATTGGCACCATAGCGCGCCATGCATGGTTTGTCCTGCGGTTAGTGACGCGACACTGATTATGACCTATTAAGAAACTAGTGAATCTGAAAATCTTCCGGCATATAGAGCATCACCTGATCCAATACCACTCCTTCATCCAACGCCCTAATCACCAGACGGTGGGGATTCTTTCCGGAGACCGGAAACACCATTTTACGGATAGCCTGATTACGCAATACATTCTCCTTCCATTCCTCACTGCGTCCTTTCGTTTCGTAAGAAACCACTCTAGGTTCTGCACCGTCCAAAGATACCGAGAAGCGCAATTGCTCTCCGTGCACAGGGTGATTGGGTAACAAACGGACGTCTACTACTACCGAATCCGCTGCCCATTTGCCGAAATAAAAAGTCAGTGCATCACCCATGTTGATACCTGCCGCTCTGCCTTCATAACCCAAACCTTCATAAGTTACAGGGGTTGTTACCATCTTCCCGTTCTGTTTATGCTTGCCGTCCAGCCCGTTCCACTTATAGACAGCGGTATGCTCTTTCATCATCGGCAAAGTAGCAGTTTTCCTCTCCACCCGGTTAAATACAGGCAGCTTGCGGGGTTTGAAATCCATCATACGGTTCCATTTACCATCTTCCAAAGCATTATACTGTTGTGTCAATGCAGCAATGCTGTCATAAGCAAGGTCACTCTGCCCCCAATCCGCCTTTCCATGACGTGCCAACTGAGCGTACAATAGCTTCCGGTTCATCTGCACAGCAGCCTGTACCGGATATTTCACCAACTCGAAATAGGCGCTTTGCCTGTCGGCCGAAACCTTTGAAGCTGCCCGCTCCACCGTTTCCGACAAATCACCATAAGCCCGCAAACGCGCATTTATCTCTTTCTCACTCCAAGGCAAATCTTTGACAACACGGTAGGCGGGATCTTTTTCCTCTTCTCTCGTATTTCCCATAAATTCCGGTTTGCGGATATGAGCCAAACGATAATGTTCCTGCATTACAGGCAATACAGCCTTTGCACATGAAGCTCCGAACTCCCGTTCCAGCCAATGTTTCAGATGAGAGGTCACTCCTTCTGAGGCTACCGCATCCAGATTCCAGGCCATATCCATAAACAGCTCTATCTGATATTCGGCAGGCTTGATATCCCCGACGTTCAATATCCACATCTTCTGTATGCCCTGATCATAGGCGAGTTTCATCTGCTGATAAATCAATGAAGGACTCATTGTACTCAACCAAAGATGGTCATGCGGACGTCCCCAATAGGATACATGATAGTAAACGCCATTCCCCCCTTTGCGCACACGTTCCTCGGCAGTAGGAAAATGGCGGATATAGCCGTAATTATCATCACACCACATCAATGTTACGTCATCGGGAACCTGCAATCCGGCATGATAAATATCGAGTACTTCTTTATAAGGGATAAAGACCTGGGGAACCTTAGTCATATCCTTATTGACGTATTTCCCAATCAATCCACGTTGGTCTACAAACACACGGTCTATCACCGCTTTCTGTTCTTCCACCGTCTTGGCTCCCTGCATCTTGCCATCATGTACTCCGCGCATTCCCAGCGTATAGAGTATCTCCTGATCTGCAACCTCCTTCACACGGTCTTCCCAGAATTTATAAACTGCGGCACTGTTGTTTACATAATCATATGCTCCCTCGCCTCTCCGCTTCCACTCACCGGCAGCATTACAGGCCATCGGTTCGCAATGCGAAGCACCTATGAATATTCCATATTTCTTTGCCGCTTCCCGATTACCTTTGGTCAAAAAGAACGGAAGTGTACATTCGTGCATAGCCGGCCAATAAGTATTGGCACGCAGGCGCAGCAGCAGTTCGAAAATACGTTCATTCGTCCGCGGCCCGATTTCGCCTTTCACATCTGAAGGTTCATAAGTCCGGTTGCTCCATGGCATCAAGCCCCAGTCTTCGTCATTGATAAAGATTCCGCGATACTCTACCGAAGGTGACTGGACACTTCGGAACTTCCGTGAAAGTTTGAGAAAGTCCTTCTTTTCCGGAGTTACGTCCGCCCACCATTCCCAAGGGGAGACACCTAGCAAACGGGAAATTTCGAGTATTCCGTAGGCTGTGCCATGTTTATCGCTACCGGCTACCACCAGTTTTCCTTCCGGAGACACAGTCAACAGAAAAGCCTGTTGTTTTCCTTTCAAGACAGAAACATCCACCCCTGTTTGTTGAAGAAGCTCGCTCCGCCCGATCGTCCCTACGACAATCATTCCGGTACTTTCGCTCGCTTGGGTAGTGGACGACAATACAGTCCGAATATCACAGGTCAGCATATCCAAGGCAGTATGGACTACTTGTTCTTCGGAATTACTACAAGCGACCGTAACCGTCTGCCTAGCGTTTAATACAAAGTCTTTTTGCTTGCTATGAGCAGATAAAGTGACAATCAGAAAACTAAATAAAGAAAACAGGAGTTTATGTCTCATAAGTCATATTTTTATAAAGTACAAAAATAGAGCTTTGGAAAGCAATCCCCTATAGAAAAGAGTACAATCTCATAGATTTTTGTGCAAGATACTTTTAAAAGGCTACCGGCAATGCAAGGAATTGATACATTAATGTACGTGCCATACGTTCCTGTCCTTTCGTGTTAGGGTGCAGACGGTCATACCCCGCATCATAAAAGTAAATCAACTGTTCTTCCACCATCGGGTTCAATCCTGTCACCGCATTAAAGTCTATCACAGGCACTCCCCATACATTTCCGGCTTCCTTAACCGCTTGTACATAAGCATCCACATATTCACCACAACTATTCTGATAGTTTTCATCCGGCTGCACATTCGTTTCTCCAAAATCCGCCAACGAGCGATGCAACGGAGTCAACAGCACAATCTGCTTATCCGGGAAAAGCTGTTTCAACCGTTTCATTCCGATATTGATGCGTCCCTTATACGTATTTCCATCCATTACAGGGGTGCGTTTCTTGCGTGTTTCCATCTTCTTAGTCTCACCACGAGCCGCCATCACCTGTTCTTCCGTTTCCGTAAACCATTCTCCGATAGGGACACCCGCATTAAAATCATTCGTCCCCATGAAAACAATGATTGCATCCACTTCCCCACCATGTTCTTTCTTCAACTGTTCCGCCTGACGAGGCACGTCATTCCATTGCCTGCCGCTTATGCCATATACATAAGGAGTGATTCCCAACCACTCTTGCAGGAAATCCCAGTATTTCTTAATCTTATCGCCATAGCAATTCGGGTCTGTAATAGAATCCCCTATATACCCTACTCTTTTGCCCTGCCACGGATGCTGGATACTTCTGTTATTATTTTCATTGGAGTTTACGACTTTAGAAGATTGATTCTGTCCAAGTACAAAACAAGAACAGAAAAATAAGGCTGTACATGTGAGTAATAGTTTGCTTTTCATTGGTATTCTATATTAAATGAGACATTTGTATTCAATGTTCGGCAAATGTAGCTCAAAAATATACAAATCCAATCAATTTCATTACATATCTTCGTTCTTTAATCCTTCTGTTATCACTTTCCTTATCGGCATCAAGAGCCTTTCCAATAAGGAGATATCCTCGGTG
>PVML01004359.1_pt1 | contig 13924 bp, 8 predicted proteins | sample 1853371 | NCBI WGS metagenome assembly PVML01 (sample SAMN08533508, study PRJNA380276) | Human gut metagenome, whole genome shotgun sequencing project. | isolation source: participant 1, chromium library | host: Homo sapiens | collected 2017 | reverse complement strand
TTTCGGCTGTAAAAAAGGAGCTGTTTGCAACAGCTCCTTTTTTACAGCCGAAAACAATAAAAAGTTGTGTAGAAACACTCTTAGCCAGCGAGACATGGGACTCGTGCTTTACAGCCATTCGACATAACGGCTTTTTTTGGTTGAATGACAATCCTGTAAATTATAGACCCGAAATATTACCGAGGAGTCAAGATATGGTTCCGATAATTGAGGAAACAACGGGCCTATATGGAATTGAAAGTTCTGCGCTTAAACGTTATAAATGCAGAATTGGACGGAAGCCGTACATACATTTGGTCAGTGAGTTTGAAGCGGTTGATATAAATACAGAAGAGGATTTGAGTATAGCTGATTATATTGGAAGAGCTTACTGGAAAATGGGAGAGGGCTAAGAAGTGAAAGGTAATAGAGGCGAGCCTTATGAATGAAAAGACGCAGAAATATACGGTTTTATTCTATACAAACTATTGGGTGAAAGCTGGGCTTGAAAGAGTTTTGACGATTATTTTACCAGAATTGGCAAAATATTATAATGTTATTTTGGCAACAAACGCAAGTGGTACTAAGGAGGGATTTGAACTTCCTGTTCAGATTCTGCATTTACAAATAGATGATGAAGATAAAGCAAAAGTTCCGGAAGTATTATTGGATATTGTGAAAAAAAATCATGTTGATTTGTTTGCGGGAAATTGCAATCTCATGAATTATATTTATGATGTTTATGAAGTATTACTAGAAAATAATATAAAAACAGTAGCAGTTAATCACGAATATTTTTTTGCGCCTAGTGGAAGTTTCTATCGCTATGATATTATGGAAGCACGCGAAAAGGTGTTTAGTAAATTAGAGGCAACCGTTTGGTTGACAAAGCTCAGTACATATTTGGGAAATATTATCTATGGAAATGCAGTATTAATACCAAATCCAAATAGCTTTGAAGATGACACGCTGATAAATAAAGATACCAACATAAAAACGATCTTATGCGTTGGACGTTTTAAGGATAAAAATAAGCGAGCTGATCGCGCCCTAATGGTTTTTCGAAAAGTTATAGAGCGGGTTGAAGATGCGAAATTAATATTTGTTGGACAATATGACAAAGAGATAAAAATTTTTAACAAAGGTCAAAGTATTAATGATTTAGTAGAGAGATTAGAGTTCCCGAATAGTAATTCAATAATGTGGGAGGGGGAGAAAACTGACGTAATACCATATTATCAAAAGGCTTCAGTGATATTGGTTGTGTCTGAAAATGAAGGTTTCCCGATGGTATTGATTGAGGCAGCGGCAAAAGGTTGTCCTGGTATCATCTTTGAAGTTCCGGGCTTGGATGATATTATTAATAATGGAGAAAATGGATATATTGTTCCTCAGGGAAATATTCAAGAAATGGCAGATAAAATATGTGATTTATTTGAAAATCCTGAAGTGTTGCACAGTATGCAATGTAAGGCGGTGGAACTAGCTAAAAGATTTTCAAAAACTATTATAATTCAAAAGTGGCAACGTTTGATTGAAACGGTTATATCAGGAGAGCGGAAGAAACTGTACGAAAACGTGGAATTAGGAGTTCTTGAATCGCAAGCAAAAACAGAGTATATTAATGCTATAAAATGTATAAAAAGTAAATTGCAAAAAGCAGATGTAGAGAAATGTTCTATTCAGGAGCTTTGCAAGCTATATGAAGGGCTAGAATGTTTGACAATTAGAAGATTAAATAAGTATTTTTTGGATGAAGCAAATAAAATAAAAATATACTTAATAAAAGAGTTACGTAGACTTCCTTTAGATAATCCTTTTAAAGTTATTGGAATTTACGGAATGGGTAATCATACAGAAAACTTATTGTGGCAATATAAAAAGTTAGTTGGTAATATAGAAGCGAAAATAGTTTTTATAGACACCTTTAAACCTACTTTCTCTGAACGCTTTTTAGGATATGAAGTTTATAATATAAATGACATATTAACAAGTAAAGTAGAAGAGATTATAATCTCATCTGTTTTATATGAAAAGGATATGCTTCAGAAGGTAAAAAAGCTGTATGGAGAAAAGTTTAAAATTTACAGATTTTACGAATATAATAATGAGCGTTTATTCTAAAAAAGATAGTACAAGTTTTTAGTGAAGAGATTACAAGTCAATGATGTTGGGGGGAATTAAACAGTATTAATAAACAATTTGTATTGTCGTGCAACTAATGTAGAATATATTAAGGTAGAGCTTCAATAGATTTGTCATCAAGGGAATTTAGTTGAAAAATTTCTTTTGATACCTATTTTAGAGGTCAGAGATAATGATTTTAGTCACAAAAGCACATTTTGACTTGAGTGTTGTAGAACAAAATAGCTCGGGCACTGATTATGTATACACTATGAAAAAATCTATGAGAGTTTCTTTTCTTGCAAAGATTAATAGAAATGGGGGAACGAGGGGAAAGAATGCGTGTTTACAAGGAAGTAACAGATTTATCTCATATTCTTATTAGTATTATAGTTCCAATTCATAATGTAGATAACTTTTTAGATAACTGCATTCAATCTCTTTTTGCGCAGACACATGAAAATATAGAAGTTATATTGATCGATGATGGTTCCGTAGATAAATCAAAAGAAATATGTACTAAATGGATTACCAAGGATAAGAGAATCTCGTATTATTATCAATATAATCAAGGATCAGGACCAGCACGGAATAAAGGAATAAAACTTGCTAAGGGAGATTATATTACATTTATTGATTCTGATGATTGGGTAGATAAAAACTATCTAAAAACATTATTGAATGTTATGATTAAATGTGAAGCAGATATTGTGCGTGGGTCACTTCAAATGGTTGATAACAATACACAGAAGTATATCGGGATAATTTCTGCACAATATAATGATAAAATGAATGTTTTACATTATATTACACCTCATATAGCAGCGAATCTATATAAAAAAGAATTATTTGAAACTAACCAGATTTATATGCCAGCATGTTGCTATGAAGACTTGGCAACATATCCAATATTAGCTTTAACTGCAAATAAAATTTCATATGTTGAGATACCTTTATATTTTTATCGTCGTAATACCGGCAAGAGTATAATGGATAGTGTAGAGAATCAGAGTGATTATCATAAAGCGTTTTTTTATATGATTAATTTAGCAAAAGAAAAAGGTATACTCGAAAAATATAAAGAATTGTTTTTGCAAATCATAATTTGGCATATGAGAGTAGCACTTAAAAAAAGTAGGAGAATAGAAAAACAGAATAATTATAATTATTTAAGATATAATTTTTTTGAATTCTTGGATAAATATTTTGATGGTTGGAGGCGATTTTATCAAAAAAAAATAATATGTTATGGAAGCTATAATTTAAGTCAAGTGTCGAGTGTACATTCATTAGAGTATGATTTGCTAGATGAGGCTGGCAGATATTATTTTGGATATTCCAGTATAATATCAATTATGAATGATGAGTGTAATCAATTTGAGATTTTACATTCAAATCTATTCAGACAGAATATGATACGAAAAGAATTAAACAGAGAATTTCTGAAATTCAAGGAATTGAATAGTCACATTATTTTAATAGACTTTTTAGAAGAAAGATATGATATGTTGAGGATCCAAGAAAATGTATATTTGACCAAAAGTGCTGCATTGCTTGAAACTGATTTTAATGTAAAACAGTATGAAGTATTAGAAAGAACTGAAGCCGAATGTACGAATATTTGGAAAAAAGCGTGTCTAAAATTTATTGACTTTTTGAAAACTAATTGCATTCATAAAGATATATATTTGTTAAAACTTTATCTTACGCAAGATAAAAAGCAAGAAAGAAAAATAGCAGATATTAACTGTGTTCTGCAGGAGTATTATAGATTTTTTGAAGAAAATTTTAAAGAAGCAAAGGTAATAGAGTTACCTGCTTGTTTATCGTACACAGATTGGAGCGATATTTTTGCAGATGATTCATGGTATTTGAATAAGGAAGCGTTTGTTTATTTGGCCAATTTATTATAAAATTTGATAAGGAGAACAAGCTATGCAAGAGGATTTAATTAGTGTAATAATACCCATTTATAATGCAGCAGAATATTTAGATTATTGTCTATTCTCAGTTTGTTTTCAAACATATAAAAATATAGAGATAATATTAATTAATGATGGTTCAACAGATACGTCTGAGAAAATATGTGTAGACTGGTGCAGTAGAGACTCTAGAATAGTTTATTTTGCTCAAACGAATCAAGGTGCAGGTATTGCTAGAAACCGAGGGATTGAACTAGCGAATGGAAATTATGTATTTTTTTTAGATGCGGATGATTGGATTGAGAAGGATTGCCTTAAGGAGATGCATAAAGCTATAATTGATAATGCGGCTGATATATGCAGCTGTGATCATTATCTGTTCGATGAGGTGACAAAAGTAACTACTAAGGTGTCCAGCCCTTTGAATAATGAGCGATTAGATATTATGAACTACAAAATCACTAGTTTCAGCTGGAAACTTTTTAAAAAAGAAATATTTGTTAATTACAACCTTCAACAACCAGGAGGTGTTCTTGAAGATTTTGCAATATATCCTATTGTACTGTTGGTAGCTAAGAAAAAATGTTATATTAACAAGCCCTTTTATTATTATAGAAAAAATACTCAAGTTAGCACAATGGATAATTTAAATTATGTTTTTAAATATCCGGCAGCAATGCTGGTAATGATTTCAGAATCAAAAAGACTAAAACTTTGGCCTGAAAATAAAGCCTTACTAAAAGATATAGCGCAATACCATATGCGGGAAACTCTCAATAATTTAAAAAAAAGAAATTGCCGAGAAATATATAATAAAGCAGACAAGTTGTATAATGATTTTTTGAAAGAATATTTTAATGTCCATAATTATGATTGCTATATTGTTGGGAGCTACAATTTAAGCCGAATTGTGGCATATGCTAATGTAGATTATGATTTACTCTGGAAAGATTTAAAGTTTTACTTTGGAAATACTAGCCTTGTATCATTAATGGCAGATCCTTGTAATAAAGACATAGACATTAAGCACGAAAATATTTTTAGAAGATCTGTATTAAAAAAAGATCTATATAAAGAGTTTTTTCAGCAAGAGCTTGAGAATAGTAATAACAAAAATGATGATTATTTATTAATTGATTTATTGGAGGAGTGTAATGGAATAGTCTATATAGCCAATACAATTATGACAGGAAATGAGATGTATTATGAAAGCAATTTGAAAGAGTATGCAGAAAAAACGATAATAGGTTTATCACAGCAGGTGTTTGAGATGTGGAAGATTGCATGTGAAAAATTTGTTTGGCAGGTCAAAAAGAGGTTTAGGAACAATCATATTATTATTATGGAGATTTATTTGACAGAAATCATTAAAAAAAATGGTGAGAAAGAATATAACTGGAATCAGGATATAAAGACTTACAATAGTAAATTAAAAGAATATTATGATTATTTAAAAAGGATATTGCCCGAGGCTAAAATCATTAAGGTTCCAACAGAATTAAATTATACTGATGGGAATTCAAAATATGGAGGAGCGCCTAATTACCTAAATATCAATGCACATCAAGAAATGGGGAGAAGGGTAAGAGAATACTTTGATAAGTTGAAAATGGAGGATGGCAAAAATGCAGTTGGTCACAATAGTTGTTCCGATTTATAATGCTGAGAAATATTTAAATGATTGCCTATACTCTATTTCAGTTCAGACATATTCTGAAATAGAGGTTATACTTATAAACGATGGTTCAACTGACGAGTCAGGGAAGATTAGTCAGGATTGGTGTGACAAAGATAAAAGATTTATTTACCTGGAGCAAGATAATCAGGGACAGGGAGTAGCAAGGAATAGAGCAATTGCTGTGGCTAAAGGATCATTTGTAACCTTTATTGATTCCGATGATTGGGTAGATAAGGATTATATAAAAGAGCTTTATGAAACACTTGGGAATGAACATGCTGATTTTTGTACATGTGGTTGGCGCTTCTATGATGATAAAGAAATGAAAGAAGGAGAACCAATGTATGATAATTATAGAGACTTCTCGGACATAAATTCATTTCGCATGCCTAATTTGGCAAGACGATTATACAGGATGGATTTGTTTAAAGAGAACCATATCTACATGCCCGTAACGCCGTATGAAGATATGGCAACATTTCCTGTAATTGCATGCTTGGCTACAAAGACTGCATATTTAGAGAAACCATATTATTATTATAGAATAAATACTGGCAAGAGTACAATGGACAATATAGAAAAAGTTCGGTATTATCCAGCAGCAATGGCATATATGATTAACCTTTTTAAAGGGGTGGGGATGTTTGAAGAAAAGAAGGCTATGCTATTAAGCGTATCGTTGTTTCATTTCAGAGAGGTTTTGATGAAATATAAGTCTATTTATGAGCAAAAAAAATATACTGAATTAAAAGATATATTTCGGAAATTCTTAGATTGCAATTTTGAGGGTTGGGATAGAAAGTATTGGATGTGGGGGAGTCTGAATATTAGAGAGACCATATCTAATTTGAAATTAGAATCAAATTTGGTAGAAGATATTGAGCACACATTTTTTGGACAAACGAGCATTGTTTCATTGATGTCCGATTATAGTAATATTATTGCAAGAAACAAAGAAGGCATTAGTAATACCCTTTTACAACGTTCCTTGTATCGAGAATTTCGTTATATTAATAGCTCTGAACGAGATTATTTGGTAATAGATTTCCTAGAGGAACGATACAATCTCTTAAGGATAGGTTGCTCCTATGAAACTAGTAGTGAGGTATTAGAAAATAGTGATTTTTTATGTGAGACAAGGCCAGTTATCGAGTTTATGTCAGTGGAACATTTTGAAATATGGAAAAAATATTGCTTGAATTTCATGAATATACTGAGAGAAAAATTTGGTGCGAGGGTTATCTTGATTAAGACCTTCATGTCGGAACGGGTGGTTCCTTGTGATACAAGTGAGCAAATTGACACTCAAGAAATACATGAAGTCAATTTAAATCTCAAGAAATATTATGATTTTTTCGTAGAGAATTACCCGGAAGCAGAAGTGATAGAGGTGCCGGAACGATATCAGTATAAAGATCGATATTTTTATTTTGGTACATCGTTGAGTTATATGAATGACAGAGCGTTTTTATGGGCTTCTGAAGAGATATTAAATAGAATATATAATTAATTTGAAATGTAAAGAAGGGATATGTATGGAGAAGATTATAATTTTTGGAACAGGAAAATATGCTAAGAGATTATATGATAAATTATATGTTCGAGGTATACTTCCCGTGTATTTTGCTGATAATAATGCGAATAAGTGGGGAGAGAAGTTTTGCGGTATACCGATTTTGAATCCAGTAGAAATGTATAATCAAGTTGCGAATACAGATATGAAGGTATGTATTGCAAGTACATATTTCGGTCAAATTAAGTTACAGTTAAAAGCAATGGGAATTGATGAGTCAAAGATATTGTGTGAATCAGAGGCTGTATGTATGGCTGATTCTGAGGATATTGTTCTATTTGGAGCGGGAGCTCATGGAAATAGAATGATTAAATTTTTACAGGCTCATGATCGTAATGTTAATTTTTTTGTTGATAATAATCCAGATAAATGGAATAAAAACAAAAATGATACGGTAATATTGGATCCATCAATCTTATTAAAAAAGAGACATCTAAGAATTTGTATTGCAAGTATATATGAAAAAGATATAAGAAATCAGCTTCTGAATATGGGAATTGCAAAAGAACGTATATTGACGGAAGCTGAATTGATTGCGGAAATAAACGGTTTAACACTAATTTTGTTTGGAGCTGGAATTCGGGGGGAAAAAACTTATAGATTTTTAGAAGAAAATGATATTTTGCCTAGCTATTTTATTGATAATAATCCAGAAAAAGCTGGCACATACTTTCAGGGAATTCGTGTTATTACGCTTGAGCAATTGAGGGATAAAAGAAGTCTACGAGTGCTGTTAACTAACAAACATGAAGAAGAGATTAAACAGCAACTATTGGAGGCGGGAATTTCGGAAAAGTTTATTGTAAGTTATTCAAACATTGTGCCGATGATATTAAAAGAAAGTATAGATAGTTATAGAGATATTTTAGGTGTAGTTACTAAACGTAACAAAGCATGGGGGGTGATCTTTGACTGCCAAAATGGTCTTGGGCTAGGAGGGATTGAAAATTGGACATTTGCTGTGGGAGAACAACTTATTAAGGAGAATATAGATGTTGCGTTGTTAAGCGGGGGTGATGAAAACGAAAGTGCGCCCGGGCTTTTGAAGGACAGAGTTGAATATGTGCCGATATTACAACAATATTCTTTTAAAAAGGCCACTTTAATTGAATTAGCCAAAGCGCTTATAGAACATTTACCATGTAATCTTGTAACATGTCATGTTGATGATGTAATGATGGCAGGATATATTGTCAAGCTAATGTATCCTAAAGATATAAGGATTGTTTCAGTTATACATGGTGGACAAGAAGAAATTTATCAAGAATATGTGGGAGCAGAGTCGTGCGTAGATTTATTAATCGGAGTGAGTGTTGATATTCAGGAGGCATTGATTGAGCGGGGAGTAGCAAAAGAAAAGGTTCTACACATGACTTGCCCAGTTGTTTGCCCGGAACATTTGGAACGGACGTATTGTGAAGATGAGGAGCCTATTCGAATTGCTTATGCCGGAAGATTGATAACAACGCAAAAAAGAACGGAGCTTTTGATTCCGTTAATTGAAGAGCTCGAAAAAAACGAAGTAAAATATGTATTAGATATAGCAGGAAGCGGACCCCTAAAAGAAGATTTGCAAGCTAATATAGTCAGAAATGGCTGGCATAATAAGATTAACTTCTTAGGACTTTTAAATCATGAGGAAATGTTGGAGTACTGGAAAAATAAAGACATATTTATTAATTTTTCGGATTATGAAGGTAATAGTCTCTCGATGATGGAGGCAATGGCAAATGGAGTGGTGCCCATTGTGACAAAGGTATCCGGTGTAAAAGAAAATATAAAACAAGATTACAATGGCTATTATGTGGAGTTAGAAGATATAAAAACAATGGCAGAACGCATCGCGTTTTTAGATAAAAATAGAGAACTTATACCATTATATGGTAAACGAAGCCATCAAATTATTGAAGAAAAAAGTAATATGGACAGGCATGTTGCATTTTTGAAAGAATTAATGAACTATGTTCCGCCTAAAGTATCGGTAATTGTTCCGGCATATAATGCAGAGAAATATTTGGATCAGTGTATTCAGAGTCTAATTAACCAGACGCTAAACGAAATAGAAATAATATGCGTCAATGATGGCTCTACTGATCGAACTGAAGAAATGTTGCAATGGTATAAAAATAAGGATAATCGAATAACTGTAATAAGCAAAAAGAATACAGGCTATGGGCATTCAATGAATATTGGAATTGAGAGAGCAAAAGGCGAATTTATAGCAATTCTTGAAAGCGACGATTTTGCCAAAACCTGTATGTTAGAGAATTTATATAATGAAGCAAAAAGCAATGATGTTGAGGTGGTTAAGGCGAATTTTGTTGCATATCAGCGCAACTGGGAAGTGCCGGAGGAGTTCTTAGAAATACTTAAAGAGTGTGATTATTATAAGGTTGTAAATCCGGTAAGACAACAAGATATTTTTTATGTTCAATCAAGTATTTGGAGCGCTATTTATAAAAGACAGTTTCTTCTTGATAATAACATTAAATTTGTTGAGACGCCTGGGGCATCATTTCAGGATACATCATTTGCATTTAAGGTATGGGCGAAGGCAAAACGTGTTTATTTTGTAAAAGAAGCATATGTTTATTATAGGATGAATAATACAGAATCTTCATCATTGTCTCCCGATAAAGTGTTTTGCGTATGTGATGAATATGAAGAAATTGAGCGCTTTTTAGAGATGAATTCGGATTTAAAGTTGATGACACCATTCTTAATTACAAAGTTCCGTATATATATATGGAATTATAGGCGGGTAGCTAATAAGTACAAATTTGCATTTGTGGCCAAGATGTTTGAAGAATTTACAAGTGCAAGGGAAAAGCAGCTCCTTCGGAAAGAGGGCTGGACAAATGAGGAATGGAATTATCTACAACTTTTACTCAGTAATATGAACGAATTTTATAATCACATAAAAAATGGATAATTGCCTCAAAGAAAATGGGTAATTATAATTTAACCTATAGGTGTATTCGTAAAATTAATGGTGCTATCTGGGCCGCTCTGGTCTACTTTATTTTGATGATGTTTTAGTATTCGGTCCCAAAATATCTGCAAGGAAATTCTACTTACGCATTCGATTTTCTTGCAGATATGAAGAGAAATATAACATGTATGAGGATGAAATCATTATATTTGAAACCATGAATATATTGATGAAAGAACGTTTAGTAAATTCTTTGGTATATGGATGTGAGGACTACAACTTGAATATAAAAGTGGTAAAATGGCCAAAAGAGCAGAAAAACAATGTATCAAGTAACAGCTAAACATGAAAATATCCAATACGCTTAGTCGGAATTACTATATTAGTAGAAATACTTCTCGTTAAGTGAAAAGTGTAGAAAAGCAGGGAATATATATTTATGAAAAAGAAAGATACTTTTGCTAGAGTACTATTTATTATATTGGTTTTAGGTGGTTTTATATTACTCACTTGTAGCTACGCTACAAATAAGTTTGGGATAGTTAATCAAAATTGGTTTACTACATGGCAGGAGGATTCAGAATGGTGCGTCTGGCAAAGAATTTATGATGATTTGAAATTGGGGTTTAAATTTAATTATGGATTACTTGGAGAATGGAGTCCTGATCCGGGAACATATAATATTAATCACGCTGCATATACAGGGCAAAGCGGTCTTCAGGGATTTGTGTATGGGGTCTTTTATCGCTTATTCAATGGTAATATTAGCCCTTCAATTTATTATTGGCTAACGTCAGGCGCATTTGTGTTATGTATGTTCATAATCCTGTGGTGGTTATATAATGAGTTTGGGATAGTTAGTTCTATAGCGGCATACGGTATATTGTTTTTTAACCAATGGCTGACTGTAGCAGCCAGGAACATGTATTGGGTGATATTTACGTTGGTATTGCCTTTAGTTGTAACGCTAACTTTACTGGTAGTGGAAGAGAAGAAGGGAGTGATTAATACTAAACTATTATATGTGTTTAGTTTTGTTACAATTTTCATGAAAGCCGCTTGCGGCTTTGAGTTTATTTCACTGGCAATGATTAATTTAGAATTACCTTTGTTTTATTATGCAATAAAAAGTAAATGGAGCGTAAGTAAATTTTTAAAACGTTTTGCAGGGAATGGTATGGCAGCAATGACAGCTTTTTTTCTTGCAATAATCCTATGTGTTTTTCAAGTTAAGTATTACACAAATAGTTCACTAATGCAGGCATTGAAAATATGGGGGGGCCATGTGACTTATAGGATAAGTGGACTAGCAGATATTAATAACTATTCAGGAATAGTACGTGAATCTTTAATGGCTTCTAAAATTGAAGTTATAGTAAAATATTTAGATGAAGGTACCCCTCTTATTTTTGGAATGCGGATGAGCATTTTGCTTATTCTTTGCCTCCTAGGTATGGTTTGCTGCCTGGTTTCTAAAGATTTTTGCTTGAAGATCGAAACGAATAGAAATAAATTGTTAGCTTTATGTGCATTACTTATAATATCAATCACAGGACCGCTTTCTTGGTTTGTTTTAGCATCAGGTCATGCTTATGTTCATACCCATATTTGCTACATACTATGGTCATTGCCGTTTTTAGTGTTAGGGGGGGCGCTTTTATTTACCGTAGCTTTTTGGATTATACAAGAAAATATTCAAAAATTAAAAGATTCTTTTAAAATATATGTTTTAATAATATTTCTTGTGATTGGCTGCTTTGCTTATAATGATATTTGTTTTACTGGAAATAATCTTTTACAAATATACAGTGAGAATCAGGATTGGCTATACAAAGAGGGAAAAGTTAAGCTTTTTTTAGGGGATAACAATACATTATTTTTTATAGCAGAAGAGGGCGCAACAAATGATGAAGTCCTTTTGAGCGTTTATGGTAAAGATGATGTGCAAATAAGGAGTGATCAATTTGATTTTTCTAAATATGAAGTGGCAACCTATTTTTGGAAGAATGAGAAAATATGTAGAATTGAGCTACCGCCAGGTTATAGAACAGTATTGATTGGACAAATTAAGAAAACTGGAGAAAAAATTTGGAGTATAAATTTAAATTTGTCAGTACCAAATGTGATCAATATAGCCAATGTTACAGATCAGAACTGGGATAGGGGGATTAGTAGAAATGAGAAATGTATACTTGTACAGGCGGATAGTAGAGTATTTAAACGCCTAATTGGTTATCATTTAGAATATGCACCTGGAAAAAGTATTCAAGTGGTTAATGTACTTGATTTTGGAAATGATCATTTAATATATTATGAGGGTATCATAGAAGAAAGTGGTATAGAACGTTTCAAAGTATTAGATGATATTAATTTATAACCTAGTATTGTATCCGCTTAGGATATAAACTATGAAAATATAGAAAAATGTGGCATATTATGTTGAAATAGTATAGGAGAATACAAATATATCACGCCACAATCGCAGGCGTGCCAAACGCTTTGTTGTGGACGGGTGATGTGGAAGCGCTGAATTGCATTACAGACACTACTATTTGTGAGGTTACAAAAATGAAGTCAAACAGTGACTAGTAAAAGAACGGTGTCACCTATGGGCAGATGCTGAGTCTGTGAAAAAATGGAGGAAGTACTGAAGTATTATCCGATACTCTGTAACTAAGGGTGGAAAAGCTAAGCCTTGACACCTGCAAGCTTATTATCCGTTCGCAAGGCATTTGCAAAAGCCTTGTCGAATTTGGATTGCATAATAGTGGGGGCAGGTTTGGACTATAAAGAATTAAATTATCGAACATGAATGTATCTGTGTATGCTAAAAAACTAGTCGTATGAGGTACTGGGTACTCGATATATTTTGATAAGAACTATGATCGTTTTGTTTTAAGGTATATGCTAGTAGTTTATTTCACAACGTAACGGTATTTTGACATTGAGCTTCTATTTACATTTGGAGTAAGGGATTCTATGATGCCATATAATAAATAAGGGAGATAGCAATGAATAGACGTGCTACGGAATATGATGTTATTAGAGTAATTGCAACTATACTGGTTGTTATTGGGCACTCTACATATTTGGAAATGGGAGATGGACTTGGACTAATAAGGCTATCTTACAGTGACTATAGTGTTTGGATAGAATCGTCTCCAATTAAATTGCTTCAATTTTTTTCATCATGGGTGTATTCATTTCACATGCCCCTTTTCTTCATGCTATCTGGTGCATGTTATAGTGTTATTGGAGGGAAGGCGCATTATAACAATTCTTTAGATATACTAGCAAGCAACAAAGCTAAAAAGTTATTGGTACCTCTATTTGTAAGTGCGTTGCTGTTTATGTTGCCATTAAAATGGGGCGTGGGATATTACGATGATGTATCAATACTTACATGCATTAAAAGTTTATTAGCGGGGGAAAATGGATATGGGCATCTATGGTTTTTGTTAACTATATTTTGGACTTTTGTTTTCTTTTACTGTATTGAGGCAACAATAGGGCTCCGTAGCAAGTTTTTATGTCTTATATCCTGCTTTCTATTAAGTCACATTGTCCAAGTATTGTGTAATAAGGTATATTTTGTTGATAAATATTTATATGTTCGAGCGTTACTAAATATTAAATATTTTGCATTAGGGTATTATTTTGATCAGTGTAAAAAAGATATTAGATATAATGCATTAGTATATATACTGGGGGGGGGG
>PVML01015583.1_pt1 | contig 13965 bp, 12 predicted proteins | sample 1853371 | NCBI WGS metagenome assembly PVML01 (sample SAMN08533508, study PRJNA380276) | Human gut metagenome, whole genome shotgun sequencing project. | isolation source: participant 1, chromium library | host: Homo sapiens | collected 2017 | reverse complement strand
CGCAATTTGAACAGCCAGTTATTTACAAGAGTCTGCCCTGTGACGGAACCTGTGAGTCACCGCCGGCCCGGTTAATTATGGCGTTGGCGATGATCGGCGTGACCACACCAGCAAACACTGTTCCGGTGTTGATCAGTGCGCTGGCCCTGCCCCGCAATTTGAACAGCCAGTTATTTACAAGAGTCTGCCCTGTGACGGAACCTGTGAACATAAAGGCGATTGAATATACAATACCACAATTCAGCACATAGATAAAACCATTATTCGGCTGAAACTGCACCAACACAAAGCCTCCGATCACTGAAACCACCGAACCGGTTATGTACAGCGCTTTCGCGCCGATCTTATCGCTCAAATATCCGGCTACCGGCCCCAGGACAACCCCGGCGGCAATAACCACGGTCCACACAAAACCGTGCGTCACCTGGGAGATGGTATTGCCCGGGCTCGCCATCATAATTCCGTTGGCAACTGTATGGACGTTGCTTTGGAAATTGCCAACAAACGTCATGATCAGCGTTGACAGAATCACTATATTCCAACCTTGGAACTTCGTATATGTTTTCTTCATTTCATCCATTTCCCCCGATTATATGACCTTCTCTTCCTTCCACTGTCCGATTTCTTCTTCCGTATACCCCAGAGACTTGAATATCTCCAGATTGTGCTGCCCCATTGCCGGCGGGTCGGAAACTCGGGCCGGTGTGCCGCTCATTTTGATACACTGATTCGTAATCTTAACATTCCCATATCCTTCCAAATTAACGGTCGTGAACATATTACGGACGCCGGCAATGTGTTCATCCTTCACCACCTGCTCCACATTCAGCACAGGTGCCGCCACATTCCGGTTCTTTGTGATAATCTCGACCACTTGGTCCACCGTCTTTGTACCGGTCCACTCATTGATAATCGCATCCAGATGGGCCCGGTTCCTGACCCGGTTGGTAACGCTCTCATAATCAGGATTTTCAAGAAGATCTTCCCTTTCAATGGATTTGCAAAAAGCCTCCCAGTTGGCCCCGTTGACTACCACTTCCCCGTCTAAAGCCCGGTAGCAGCCGCCTGGCGCGTATGCCACATAGCCGTTTCCCAATTTCGTCGGGATTTGTCCCGTTGATAAATACTGCTGTGTTACACTGGACATTCCAACCACGCCGGCGTCACACAGGGATACGTCAATCATCTGCCCCTCCCCCGTCAGCGCGCGATGGTGAAGGGCGGCCAAAATGCCGATTACCGCGTGCAGTCCCGCCATAACGTCGCACACAGAAGCTCCACAGCGGGCGGAATCTGAACCTGGAAAGCCTGTCACACTCATAATGCCGCTCATAGCCTGAGCCGCAGGATCCAGCCCCGCCCTCTGGCTGTAAGGTCCTTCCTGCCCGTAACCGGAAACAGCGGCGTAAATCAGGCCAGGATTTATCTCCCGCAGACGGCTGTAATCCAGCCCCAGCTTTTTCATCACGCCCGGCCGGAAGTTTTCCACCAAAATATCTGCCTTCTCCACAAGTTTGAGAAAAATTTCTCTTCCCTTCTCACTCTTTAAGTTGAGCGTAATCCCCCGTTTGCTCCGGTTGAACGCTGCAAAATATCCGCCCAGGGGCAGCGACGTGCGCGCCAGATCCCCGTCCGTGGATTCCAGCTTCACCACATCCGCCCCCAGATCCCCAAGAATGGCGGAGCACAGCGGACCAGCCAGGACACGCCCCATATCCAGCACGTTTATGTTCTTCAAAGCACCTTCTCTGTTCATTTTACTTCCTCCCTCGTCATCCCAGCTCATTTCCCACAATCAACACCGCGCTCAACTGGGGCGGCCCCCCGAATGTATGGGACAGACCTAAATGCAAATTTCCCTTCACCTGGCGTTTTGGATTGTCCACCCGTCCCTGAAGCTGTTTGTACAGTTCATACGTCATCCGTATCCCGCTTGCGCCGACCGGATGCCCGAAGCATTTCAGTCCCCCATCTACATTCACAGGCATTTTTCCATCCCGGTCAAAATATCCCTCGTGCAGAAGCTTATGAGCCGTCCCCTCATCGCAAAAATTAAAATTTTCGTATATGGCCATCTCCGTTACCGTAAAGCAATCGTGTACCTCCGCCAGGCTTATATCATCTCTCGGATTGACAACTCCCGCCATCCGGTACGCCGTCTGGGAAGACTTTTTCAGCGCCGGAAAATGCAGCCAGTCAAAATTGGGATCGTAATGTGGCATACAACTGTGAGACACGCCGAATCCCTTGATATAAATGGGATCGTCCCTAAAGCTTTTTGCCCTGTCCGCCCTGGTGAGAATCGCGCAGCTTGCGCCATCGCTGGTCCCGCAACAATCATACAGTCCCAAAGGCGCGGCAATGATCGGAGCTTTCAATGCATCTTCTACGGTAATTAGCTTATGAAAATGCGCTTTAGGGGATAAGTATCCATTGGCGTGGTTCTTCACTGCAATCCGTGCCAGCGCTCTGCGCCCTTCCTCATAGGTAAGCCCGTATTCATGAAAATAACGCTGTCCAATGAGGCCAAAGGATCCCGGCGCGGTTCTGCGATTCTCCATAACAGGGGTATTCCCCCGTCCGACTCCTAGTCCCCCGGCCCCTGTATCTTTCAGCTTTTCCGCCCCCAGCACTAATACCGTATCATAAACTCCGCAGGCCACGGCCATAGCTGCCTGTATGAGCGCGATATGCCCCGAACAGCACCAGTTTTCATTGTGATAAGCCGGAATTCCGTCCAGCTTCAGCGCGTCCACCGCTACGGCGGAGGCTCCTGTAATAAAACTGGATGAATAAAACAGGGCGTCCACATCCTCTTTTCCAATCCCCGCATCGGCAAGGCCTTCCGTGACCGCTTCGATAATCAGATCCTCGATACTGCAATCCCAACGCTCGCCGAATTTGCTGCATCCCATTCCCACAACTGCTACTTTGTCCTTCACGTTTTACCGCCCTCCTTTATCCTGACCGGCATGAACTTCCAGTAATAGTTTTTGAAATTTCCCAGTTCATTCATCTTCCTGAACGTGAATTCAAGCTTCATACCGACCGCCACCTCGCCGGGATCAAAATCCGTCATAATATTGTAATACCGCACGCCAAATTCATCATTTGCGCATACCTGCCCTACGACCGGATCATCGTCGGAACCGGCAAGCTCGTCCAGCGTAAAGGTATAGACCGCCGCAGTCCGGCCTGAGAGGTCCACCAGCTCATAATCGTCAATGGCGCCACAGTTATGGCAGACCCTGTTCGCCGGAAATATCTCTGTTTTACACCGCTTGCACTTGCTCCCTTTGAACCGCAAAAACGTGTCCTGCTCCCGCCAGGTCTGGGCGTTTGAAGGTTTGAGGTTATACATGCTCTCCACGGTAGGACAGATTCCCCGGTAGGACAGAAAACGGCTGTATTCCTTAAATTCCCTGCGCGCCAAAAGAAGCGCTTCAACCGAGGTAACCGCCCGGTTTTTCAGGATCTCATCCGTCACCGTGAGCGCCATGGCATCCGCTCCATTGGCATAATTGGCAATCAGCAGACGGTCTCCTGGCTTGGCCCGCTCCAGGGCGGCTGCCAGAAGCAGCAGCACCTGCGCTGTCCCGCAATCTCCCACTTCCAGCAGCAGCGGATCCTGAACCTGTTCAGGTGAAAAACCGAGGCTCTTGGCCAATCTCAAATATTCACGCAGATCCGGCGCCGGCAAAATCACTTTGTTGAAATCTGACGGCTGCATCTCCATTTTTGAGAGCAGCTCGTTTACCGCAAACGAGAGCGATCTGGTATATCCTTCGTCTAAAATGAACCGGGATTCCCCCCAATTCACAAACCGCTCGCCGGAATTGCGCCATACATCTACAATCTCATCGCTGACTGCCACATACTCGTCAATGGTGGCGATCAGCTTCTCGCTTCCGATTATGACTGCGGCTGCCGCATCCCCCAAAAGCTGTTCCTTCCGGCTGTTAGGATACGCGTTCCTGCAATCGGAGGCAATTACCAGCGACTGCTCCTTCGGATTGACGCAGGCTGCATCCGCCGCCAGCTTGACAGCGCCCGTGCCGCCCCTGAGGGATCCCATCACATCCGCGGTGTTGAGCGTTCTTGGCAGATCACAGGCCGCCGCCACAATACCCGCGTGAGACTTTTCTTCATAGGGCGCTGAGACAGAAGAAAAAAACACCCCTGTTATCCTCTTTTGATCAATGAATCGGATGCAACTCCTTGCAGCTGCTACGGCCATGGTCACACTGTCCTCATCGTCATTTTTCATACTGCGCATGCCCTTCATCCCTTTTTTATTCCAGGCCCCCGCAATGGTATCCCGGCCAATATAAAAATACGGGATATACGCGCCTGCCGCCATAATACCAACCTTATTCATGCGGGATTTACACCTCCTTATCATGCATATCAATCGTTCGTTACGTTATCAATGTAACATAATGAGTCCCGCTGTCTCAATGTAGGTATCGCTGAATAATCAGGCCATATTTTCCTAGTTTTATAGGATCGGTTTTGGTCTTTTCAGACAAAAAAGAGGCCGCCGGTATGGAATATCAGATCCATTTTCGGCCGCCCTGGTTTTTTCAGTATGTGAGCTTGTAAAGAATATACGCTGTATTTAAAACATATTTTCCGATATTATTGAAAAAATCATATCCCGTAATGTTATAAATATTCTGTAACCGGTAACGAAGGGTACTGGGATGGATATGCAGCGCTTTTGCAGCCGCCTCCAGCGTATTGCTGGAGAGGCATTCCACCAGCGTAATCCACAGCTGTTGGTTATAGCTTCTGTCATATTCCATAATCGGATCAATGATCGTCCTGTAGATCCTGGTTTCCCCGTCGGTTCCCAACATGTAGGAAATTGCGCTGATCTCAGAAAAATTTTCATAGCAATAAACCGTTTCCTGCGAGTCGAAGGCATTGCCATAGCTGAGCGCCTGTTTTGCCTGATTGAGACATTCTGAAATTTTTCTCAGATCGCTTTGCTTCGTACTGCAGCCCACCTTGCAATCCAGCTGCATCCGCCTCATAGCCTCACGGACATGGGCTTTAAATTTCTTCGACCCCCCTGCGGTAGCCGCGCTGTCCTCAGATGTAGGGCAGATCACAACAAAGCCTTCCATAATGAAATACGCCACAGAGCCTTGAAACTGCATCTGTGTATTGCGCAAAAGCAGCTCCATCCCCCACTGATTCTCTTTTTCGGAAATTGAGAAGAGGAGCACACGGTAGGCGGTATTTTCTTTGAATCCAAGTAAATACAGCCTTTCCTTGATCACGTCCAGTTTGCTATTCTTCCCAAACAGGATCTCGTCCAAAACCGCTGATACCCTTCTTCTTTGGTCTGCCTGGATCGCATACTCCTCCATGAATTTCATTGACAAAAAGTTTTTCATTTGCTGAGATAGGAGCATTTCATATTCCGTCAATTCATTGGCGCTCCACAGAACAAAGTATCCCAGCAGACCCTTTTTCAGCCGGCATGGAAATACATAGGAATCCTCAAACCGAAGGACCGAACTCTCCTTTGGCTGCTCGTCGGCCGCCTGCAATATTTTTAAATACAGCCTGTCATAATAATCTTCCCTGATCCTTATCTTATCAAAATCCTCTGTAAAATACTGCGCAACAGCCCGGCCCTTCTCCGATACGCAGGCGCAGCTATAGCCCAGGCGTTTCCCGATTTTCTTTGTGAAACTGGTAATCTTTTCCCCATTCAGTAGTGCCAGAAATATTTCCTGATAGTATTCGTTTGCCGTTTTGATTTTATTAAACTCGTTGCTAATAATCTCACTGGTAATCACAGAGATCACATTGCTAAACAGCAGCCCCTCCATATGAAACAGCGGAAGGTGATGCTTGTCCGCCTCCTCAATCACGCTGGATGGGATTTTATCGATAAACCGATTGATTTTTATCACAATCCCGGAAACCTGGTTTTTCGCCAGCTTCCTGACAATTTCAACCATCTGCCTCTCGTCTTTGCTGAAATTATACAATGTCGTCAGCACAAACAGACCGGCCACCAAACTTCCATCCGCAAAATCCGGCACCTCCATAACGCTTACCGATGTCACAACCCGGTCCAACCCGTCTTTACCGGCGATCAAATCCATATTCGTTTTAAGTGATTGTAGTATACAAATATCTCGAACGGTTATTTCCATTTCAAGCCCTCCGAATTTCAAAATATGATCCATAACACTCTCAACTTTACTACAAGTATGTCAAAAATGCAAAACAATCATATCAAAGTACCCTTTAACACTTGATCGGATGCCAAAAATGAGGGCCGCCGAAGCAGCCCCTTCTATCATTCTGCAATTATAGATCGATAACCGCCTCCAGCTTTTTATCCAGGCAATCCTTTTTCTCGTCATATGTCAGGAACGATACCAGAATACTCCCCGCTGTGGTAAAGCAGATCACATACATATACCAGGGGAGTCCTGCAGGCCATACAAAGCCGCGCTGATTCAAAGCCAACGCAATTATGTTAAGAATAAAAGCGGAAACCGCGGCGAACATCATACCTTTCTGCGTGGCGCGTTTCCAGACCATGCCAATTACAAACACTGGTAATGTGACGGTCATAAGTGTACCCCACCCCAAAAAGCCAAGGGTAATCACCATCTCAGAATTGGTGGAAGCCACAATTATTCCAATTATCCCCAGAACACCGATGGCAATGCGATATGCCCGAATCTGCTTTTGATCTTTAAAATGGATACGAAAGCAACTCAAAATATCCTTGGACAACATACTGGCGGATATCGACAAGTACATACTGGCAGAGGAAATGATGGCTGCCATCACAGAGGCAACAATCAGAATATTCATCACACTCCCCAGATAATCCGCCAGATGCCACACCGCTTCATCCGCTACGGCCAAAGGGTTGATTTCTCCCGCTGCCACAAGATACATCACGCTGAACCCCAATATGGTCGCCGCAAAACAGGCGATCCCCTGAGCTATGGCGGCTACCAAACCCGCATACGGCAAATCCCGGGGTTCCTTGATGGCGTACATACGAGTCAGCGTAGCCGGCTGGCACGCCACCCCGACAAACGAGAACAGAATCCACGTATTCGCCCTGGCCCCTAACGTATCGGTGCCGAAGGCGTTCAGAAGGCGCGGACTGAAGTTGGCGGTAACCCCATTGCTTCCGGTTATGGTGGGATTTGCCGCAACCGCTTCCATCACCCCCGAAAATCCTCCGAATCGCCCAAAGAACACCGCACATAAGATGATCCCCACGATCACAATCAACGCTCCCTGGAACGCCTGGGACAAGATTCCGGCCGACTCGCCGCCGATCATAACATACAGAATCACAACCCCGAAAATCACTCCGGATGTAAGGAGAGATGGCCAGCCAAACAGAAAGCTGAACAGGCTTGCCCCTGCTGCAATCTGCGTAATCAGATAGGCAAAACAGCCGATGAAGATCACCGCACAGGCAAACCCCTTAATTACCCGGTTTCCTTTATAGCGGAGCGCGATGATATCGCCAAGGGAAGTGACAGGTCCAATCTCCGCGATTGCCCTCATTCGTTTGCCGATAAAGATATATGCGGCCGTAAAACAGCAGCTCAGGAACGCGGAGAGGGACAGTGCATTTCCATTGAGATATATGCCTGCCGTCCCCCCGACCATGATCATCCCGCTCACCATTGCAGCCGTGCTTGAAAGGCCTGTGATTAATGGGCCAAACATCTTTGTGCTGCCAATAAATCCCTGCACAGAGGAGCTCCGCTTTGATGTAACGCCAATAAAAAAGGAAACGCCCAATAAAACAAAGATACTGGCTACAATTATAACCTTCTCATTCATTATCATTTCCCTCCTCTTCTTCATTTGCGATTTCCAGAAAATGCTTCCAATTCTCTTCCGGTAGCCACAAATCCCTGCATTTATAAATGCCCAGAGAAAGCGTCAATATTCCGGCAATCCAGTAAAATCCAAGTTCAAAAAAGAAGGAGGGATGCATCCCAAAAATCAAAAAATCAGGAATGGAATCTCCATATAAAAAAGCAAAATACTGCATCCCAACAATCCCGATGATAAAGGTGATCAACCAGCATAAAAACGGATACACGAACAACCGTTTATTGATCATACCCTTGTGGGCAAGCCCAACCAGCATATGTGCGGAAATGATCACCGTCGATACATACATTGCCAAAAATCCCTTTTTTACAAGCGTCAATACGATCACAATCACCCACCCCAAGGCGATCAAAACCATAAGACAATCCACCTTTCTATCCCCCATCTTCACTCCATTTACCCCCTTTTCATTTAAACAGCAGCGCCTACTTCCAAGAAAACTATCACAATCCCGTATGGCATTATTATAGTTTGAATCCGTCCTCAATCCTATCCTTGTTTTCTATCAAAACTATATTCATTTTTTCCTATATTCCCAGTATGATCACATAAAGGTATATAAAAAGAGAGGGCACCGATTTCGGTAACCCTCCAGTTCGTACGATTTCCTGCTTATCATCAAAATTCGCATGATACAGAGCAACGCCCCATCACCAACTTCAAAGAAATATCGCCCTATCCCCCACCCTCAATTTCCAAACAACGGAAAAGAAAATGTATACACGCCTGCAATACTAATCGTATCCGCCTCATGAACCACAACCGGAGTATCTTTCAATTCCATTGTACTCCACTCCACCTCCAGATAATCGCTCTCCCCTGTCCGGACATTATCGCCTTCGATCATAAGCGCAAGACCTCCGTCATCCAGCGTTTGATACCGGTTAACAACTCCCGACCAAACCATCTCGTCGTTCTGGAAAAAGTTCACATAGGTTTCCCCGGTTCCGCTGTACTCGCCGATTTCCATCGTTGTACCATTAGCCGCCGTATACAGGCGGTTTATGATATCCGCCTCCCCTAACTGCCCGGCACTGCCCACGATATAATCCGGAAGCGCGTACACCGATGTCCCATCCTCCATACTTTTAATCAAATCCAAATTCGCTTTCTCGTACTCATTTAACACTGAATCGTCAAATCCATCGGCCGGAATTGAACCGTCGTACCACGGCTGGGAATTGAAATATTCATTCAAATCCTCCGATTCAAACTGCCGTCCATGGCGGGCATAAATTTCATTCCGGGCCAGGCGCAGAGCTGCCTTGTCCATATCGGTCAGCTCCTCCCCGCTCAAATATCTTCGATCGGAATCCGGCAGAATATAAGGTTCGTAAGCCGGTGTTGTCTCCGCCAAATTGTTTCCACCGTTTTTCGCCAGACTGTTCCACGCCTCCTCCGCGCCTTCCGCCATATAAACGATTTCCATGATTCGCTGGTCGTCATACAGCTTAATGCGCACCGCACCGTCCGCGGACTGCGACTGCCCGCTGTTCACCGCATAAAAATACTGGTTCTCATAGCTCATAACAAAACCATATCCGTACATCTCAAACACATTTTCCGCCTGTTCTGCCGGAAACGCCTCTCCCACCTTCATGCCATACCAAGAATATTGTCCCGACAGGATGCTCACAGTTTCCACTTTACCATCGCCGTCCAGGGATATCACAATATCATCGTCTCCATAAAGATATCCTTCCATTTCTTCCGGTATGCCCGCTTCTTTTAAAAACGCCGCCACCTCCTCGCCTGAAGCTGCCTGGAGCGAAGAAATATCACGGTCAAATGCCTCATCCTCCGCTTGGTCTGCCTTGGCTGCAACAGCCGGCACCGAGAAATGGCCTTCCGTGGTAATATGATCCCATGACGGATTCTCCGTCTGCCCAAGCTCGGGATGGTTCTTAAAATATTCTCCATATAAGGAATCCAGCGCAATCTTGCAGTCGCTGGCCTCCTGAAGCGTTTCTCCTTTAAAAACCATATGGACCACATTGAAGCGATCCTCATTTTCTGAGATCATAAATTGTATTTTATTATTTTGATCCTGAGTCGCGTATTGGGCAATGATCTGATTCTGATCGGTCAAAAAACCGTCCCACTCCCCGTCCGGCAGCATTTCCTGAAAAACCTCCCCCACCGTGACTGTTCCGTAATCTCCGAGATAACCGTTGGATACGTTTTTGTATCGTTCCATTGCTTTTATCGAATCCGCTTGCTGTCCGATCCGCAGTCCGCCGATTTGAAGGGTATTGCCATCAACCAAAACCATTTTTGCTAAGCAGACGGCAATGAGCAGCGCAAACGCCGCCATCCCCAAAATAATTTTGTTTTTTCCCTTTCCCTTTTTCTTTGGCAGATTCTCCACCGGCCTCCCCTGCCGGTCCACACAAACCCCCGGTTCATTTTGCGCGTTCCGTATATATGCCGCCAGTTTTTTAGCCGCTCCTTTTCCCACCATGCGCATATTCATTATCCCGGACGAAGAAATAATCTTCAATTTTTCTCCAATCACCGTGGCGGAAACTGCGTTGGCCGGATCATCCACCTCGATGTTCCGGATATCGGCCAACTCGCACTCCTCAATTTTAGGCTTGAAATATTGCAGCTTTTCCAGCTTGATCACCCGTTGGTCCGTCAATACCACGCACTCGCGCCTGTATCTGGCAAACAGCCATTTCGACTGTATGTTATCAATGGTAATCAGCTTCTCACCATTCCTCAGCATCGGCCCAAGCCATTTGTTTAAAAATCTTGTACCGATTGTGGCAATAATGGCGGCCTTGGCTTCGCAGTTTAATTCCATCAGCTTTGCGAGCGCCTCCTCAGGCGGATATTTCACATCCGGGACATCGTCCGCGGTTGGAGTATCGATCAGGACCGTCTCCGGTATACCTGACGGCGCGTTATCCTGTGCGCTCAGAGAATATCCGCAATAACTGCAAAATTTCTCTGTCCCCTCTGTGGTCTCCCCACAATTCGGACAGGTCTTATTGACCGCCTGTCCGCAGATATGGCAAAATTTTTGTCCTTCCCTTAATTCTGCTCCGCAGTTTGCACATTTCATACCATTCCTCTCCTTTTATGTTCAATTTGGCATAGAAGCCCACCAATACCGTAAGCCAATAAATCGTGTACATCCGATACCGACCGGCTCAGATACAGGGGAGTTATAAACTCCCAAAATACGCCGGCCGCGGCAATCAGCACCATTCCCCTGCGGATTCCAAGCCCCCTCGGATCATCCGGCAGAAATACAAGATTGCAGTATGCCATAAATACCATGCCAGCCAGCAGGTCGTTGAAATAAAAATGAATCCAGCTCCACGAAACTATCGTTTTCAAACATACTTCATTGACCCCAAACAGCAGCAATCCCAAAATGACCATCCGGACGTTGAGCCGGACGGTCCGCTCTGCGCCTGCAAACGCCTCCCGGTAATTCTTCAAAATCCCCTGCATGGCGTCAGCAAAACGACATCAGGACCAGTACAATCAGAATCAGCATACACGTCACAAGGCAGCCCGTTCTTCCACCGCCTGAATTGTTTTCAATCACCAGAATTGCGGACTGCTTTCCCGCCTCCTTTAAAACGGTGTCATACTTCTTCAGATTCTCCTCGCATTTTCCAAACTTAAACAGCCAGTCCACGGCTCCCACCAACATCGCGATCAGGAAAAATGCCACAACCACCTCTGAAAGTCCCGACTCTTCATAGACACGGAATGACAGGTACAGGACCGACAACGTCACTGTAATACCTGCCAGATTATAGACAAACACCTTTTTTACCAGTTCATTGCGGTATGTATCGTCCGTTATTCCCGTGGTGTCCTGTAAGGACAAAACGCCGTTTATAATCCGGTCTGCCAGAGAGACAGGCGCCTCTTCCCGACCCTCCCGGTACGGTTCCCCTGCCGCCTGGTCCTGTTCGGTCCGTTTCTGCCCACAGGAGGGGCAAAACTTATCGTTGTCGCTTAACACGGCTCTGCAATTCCGGCAGCTGCGCTCCACTTTACTTCCGCATTCTGGGCAGAATAGAGCCCCGTCATTTATGATGTTCCCACATTTCATGCACCTCATCGCATGCCTCCTCAGATCGTCCTGATTGTGATCCGTTTCCGGTTACAATCTTCCACAATTATATAATAGAAGTATTAAAAATACAATAATCAATAAAATAGAAGTATTAAAAGCGCGCATTGTTTCATCATATGCCATAAGATAAAAACAAAAAGGAACGATGAGCATGAACGCTGAATATATCAGAAATAAAATCACCCAGCTTCGCCTTCAGAAAAACGTCTCTGAACACCGCATGAGCCTTGATCTTGGACATGCGCGCAGCTATATACACGGCATTGTGTCCGGACGGACGCTTCCAAGTATGCAGGAATTCCTGGCGATCTGCGACTATTTTGAAATAACGCCGGAACAATTTTTTTATGAAAACAACGATTCCGTCAATCCCACCCTGCTAAGCGGACTGATCCATGAAGCCAACAAGCTGTCGGAGGAAGATCTTGACCTGATTTTGGTATTAGTCAAAAAAATCATTTCCGGCTATCCCGGAAGTAAATAGTCCGCAAAAAGGCCCAAACCCTTGATTTCTCAAAGGTTTGAGCCTTTTTGCGTTACTGCGGGGTTTGGATACAATTTGAATGTATACTTACACCCCATGTTTTCTCCTCAGCCCTACAAGCGCCTCTCTGGCGTCCGGCGGGTCTGCTTTCTCCCGTGCGGAAGCAGACCCGTAATCTAAGCTTCAGCAATAAGCCTGTTTAGCTCTGGAATTTTCCAGCCGACATCTTCCGGACAATGTGCATCCGAAACAGTAATTATTTTGATATTATGCTTTTTCATGCATTTCAACATATCCTGATTCATGCCAAGTTCAGCAGTATCGGGGCATCTTCTGTTGATGCCGCTGCTTTGTTCCGCATACATATTTTGTGCGGAAAGCGCTTGCGCCATTTTTTCATAATATTCATCGAGTGAAAATGTGGGCGTATGGCCGAACAACTTTATACAATCCGGATGGGCAATGCCATCAAAAAGGCCGCTCTGAATCAGTTCCACAGAGGATTCAAAATATCTTCGATAAATTCGATCCACGTCCATGTTATCCCAATGTTCGGCTTTATGATCATAAGCAAAATCATCAACAAAATGAACGCTGCCTAACAGAAAATCAAAACCCCTGTCCTTTGTCAAATCAGCCACGAATGATTCAAACTCCTTGAAATAACAAATTTCAAGTCCAAATTTAATCCTGATCGGAAATGAACTCTCCCTGACTTTATGAATAAGCCTTAAATAGTCCTCAAGCTGCAGCACCCCCGCCTCTTTATGAAACCATTGATCCACATACTCGCTGTATGCGCATACGGAATCGTACATCGGAACAAATTCGCGATAACGATAACAATGCTCAAGAAGCCATATTTCATCAAGGCCCTGCTCGAGTCCCTTATTTACAAACTGACCAATCCATTCAAGCGTGTATTCGCCTCGTTCAATATGAATGTGACCATCCACCATAGCGTAAACCTCCTCCGCATAAAACATAAAACTATCACAGTTGTTTTTCAAATTTCATTCTACCATATCCTTTGTTGGTTTACTATTTTATTTGGGTGAATCAGCGGACATTAACAATTACTGTTTTAATCGCTATGATGAACAGACAGAGCGCCAGATGGAAGGAGCGCTCTGTGGTTAAGAAAAGGTAATCAACGGTAATCAGAACACATATACACAAAAAAAGTGGGAACCCCTGTAAAATCAAGGGTTCCCTACTATAAAAGTAATGCGGGAGATGGGACTTGAACCCACACGATCATACAACCACTAGATCCTTAGTCTAGCCTGTCTGCCAATTCCAGCACTCCCGCGCGCGAATAATAATATATCATAAATTCACGCTTTTTGCAACAACATTTTGAAAAATATTTACTTTTTTTTGCCAAAACTTTTTACATTTTCTTCCAGCGCCAGTCAGTCCTCTGTCTCTCCCGCTCATCATCCTGACTAGACATGTCGTGACTAGACATATTCTGACTAGA
>PVML01005076.1_pt1 | contig 14059 bp, 13 predicted proteins | sample 1853371 | NCBI WGS metagenome assembly PVML01 (sample SAMN08533508, study PRJNA380276) | Human gut metagenome, whole genome shotgun sequencing project. | isolation source: participant 1, chromium library | host: Homo sapiens | collected 2017 | reverse complement strand
GGCACTGGAATATAGCCGCACAGCATAAAAGTAGACAGGATATTCCAGGAGTGCCTGACCGTTACTTTTGCGGCCATGCTGAGCAATATCCTGTCTACTTTTATGCTGTGCGGCTATATTCCAGTGCCTGTCTGGGTTACATGGGCAATCACCACCATATACTTTATACTGACACCTCTTATGGGGCTGGTGTATTATCTTTATGCGGTTTCCGTTTTGTATGAAGAAAGGCCTCAGCTTTACCGCATGATTCTGTTAGGCGGGATTCCGGGAGCTGTCTATACATTGCTGGTACTGTCTAATTTTTTTACAAAATGTCTGTTTGATATCACTGCGAATCAGGGTTATGAACAGGGCAGCCTGATTTTTATAACCTATCTTATTTTTTATGGGTACTGTGCTGGCTGCATTGTTATTGCGGTAAGGAACAGGCGATATATAGACCGCCATATTTATCACATATTGGCGACATTTCCAGTATTGGCTGTAATTGTAATATTTTTCCAACAGATGTACCCTAATATCATATTGTCCGGTACCGCTGCCACCTGCGCACTGCTGATTATTTACCTGCATCTCCAGAACCGTCAGATATCCCTGGACTATCTCACCAATGTACCCAACCGTCAGGAACTTCTGAATATGCTGGACCTTCTACTGAGAAGGTATCCGGATAAGGATTTCACGCTGTTAGTGGTTTCCATACGTGATTTCAGGCAGATTAATAATGTATGCGGACAGCACGGAGGAGACGCCTTTTTAAAGCAGGTATGTGCCTTTCTGTGCAGTGCAGGTCCTAAGGAAAATGTCTACCGGTACAGCGGGGATGAGTTTGCGCTTTTGTTTATCAATGACAGGGGGGAACGCGTCCGGCAATGTGTCCTTGATATAGAGGCCCGCATGAAGCAGCCGTGGCAGAACCAGGATTACCAGTTCAAGCTTCCTGTTGTGATGGGAGTTATACGGCGATCGGAGTACGTGAAAACATTGGAGGAAGCAGTCAGTTACATCGAATACGCAGTGTCCCAGGCCAAGACGGGCAGATATGGACAGATTTGTTATTGTGACCAGGAGATGCTTGAAAAACTGGAGAGAAGGAAGAAAATCATCAGGATTCTGAAAGAGCAGCTTGCTAATCACAGTGTGGAGATGTATTACCAGCCTATCTACTCAGTGAGAACCAGGCAGTTCCTGTACGCGGAGTCCCTGATGCGCATGAATCACACCTCCATAGGGCCGGTCTATCCAAATGAATTCATACCCATTGCGGAGGAGACGGGTCTTATTATTGAACTCACGTATGTGATTCTGGATGAAGTCTGTAAATATATTAACCGGCTGATTGAAAAAGGACTGCCCATGGAGGCCATCCATGTGAATTTTTCCGCCATCCAGTTTTCCCAGCCGGATTTGTCCCGGAAAGTGCTGGAGATCATACAGCGCAACGGTACGCCTATGTCAGCCGTTAAAATCGAGTTTACAGAGAGTACGCTGGCAGAGAACCCGCAGGTGGTGACGGATTTTGCCTTGGAGATGAGAAAACATGGGATTGAAATGGGACTGGATGATTTTGGGACAGGCTACTCCAATATTGCCACAGTGATCCGCATCCCGTTTGGAACCATTAAACTGGATAAAAGCCTGGTATGGGCGTCCATAGATAATCCCACCTCGGCCCTGACCATAAGGCATCTGGTGCATGCCTTCAGAGACCTGGGAATGACAGTGATTGCCGAGGGCGTGGAAACGGAAAGCCAGAGACAGCTGGTTGAGGATATAGGAGTGGAACAGATACAGGGATACTATTATTCCAAGCCCTTGTCCATGGAAGAGATGGAGGAGTTTCTTAAAATAAACAGAGACGGTTCCGCTGGGGGAGGGGAGTAAAAGGTTGCGTTATTCGTGTACAATTATATAATTTTTTATAATGGATACAAAATATTGGCTGATAGAAGAGCTGCTCAATACTTTTCCCGCAGGGGAACCGGTAAGTGTGGTGAATGGAGATTAGAGTATATAGGATGCGCCGTTGCGTGTCTGGAAATTGCTTTTCGTCAGTTTTCTTTAATTATAGAAAGGGGATTTACATGAACCAGGAGCTGATTCAAAGCCTGAGCGTCATTACAGAAGAAGAACAGAAGATACTGGCAGGCAGTGCAGATATTGACAGGACCCTGTATATGGATCGTGAGGACATGGTCATTGACAGCGATAAGCTCCTGGAAGCCGGACAGCTCATTACCATCCGGCCCCATACCCGTTTCGTGCATTTTCCGGAGCACACCCACAACTATGTGGAGGTAATCTATATGTGCAGGGGAGAGACCACCCATGTGGTGGATGGCAGGGAACTGAAGCTTAAGGAAGGGGAACTGCTGTTTTTAAACCAGCACGCGGTCCAGGAAATCCAGCCTGCGGGTCAGGATGACATTGCGGTGAATTTTATCATTCTTCCCGAATTTTTTGATACGGCCTTCCGCATGATGGGGGAGGAGGAGAATCTGCTGCGGGATTTTATTGTGGGATGCCTCTGCGACGATACCAGGTACGGACGCTATCTTCATTTCCAGATTGCGGATGTGCTGCCGGTCCAGAACCTGGTGGAAAACCTGGTGTGGTCCCTTATGCATGAGCGGGAAGGAATGCAGGCCATGAACCAGACTACCATGGGTCTGCTGCTGCGGCATCTTATGCATTATACGGGGCGGATCCGGGTAAACCGCGACAGCGAACAATCCTTTGAGCAGCAGCTTACCCTTCAGGTGCTGCGCTACATAGACGAGCATTACCGGGAGGGAAGCCTGACAGAGCTGGCAGCTTTGATGGGATATGATGTGTACTGGCTCAGCCGTGCCATCAACCGCCTGCTGGGCCGCAATTACAAGGAATTACTGCAGATTAAACGGCTGAACCAGGCCGCGTTTCTCCTGCACAGCACGCGCATGCCGGTGGCGGACGTGAGCTTTGCTGTGGGGTATGACAATACCAGCTACTTTTACAGAATATTCAGGACCTATTACGGTATGTCTCCCAAGGAGTACAGGAAGAACGGATAGAATGTTCCGGGCGTGGAATGCCCCTCAGTTTCAAATTCTGCTTATGTGCAAATAAGGACGCATTTTTTCATAAATGCCGTTCTTATTTTTTTGTTTTATATGGTATATCATGAAAGCAATGAGCCACTGCACTAAGCTCGTAAAAGACCTCGCTAAGTGCCAGTGACATGTATCGCACGTAAGCGTCTAAAGATAGACGCCAAGTGCTCATAACGAGCCACTGCACTAGGTACGTAAAAGACCTCGCTAAGTGCCAGTGACATGTATCGCACGTAAGCGGCCCAAAGACGGCCGCCAAGTGCTCATAACTAGGAGGTGTGACAGTGAACCGTTATTATCTTGCAGTGGATATAGGGGCCTCCAGCGGCCGCCATATCCTGGGGTGGATGGAGAATGGGAAGATGAATCTGCGGGAAATCTACCGTTTTTCCAATGGGATGGAAATGGTGGACGGGACCCTGTGCTGGAATCTCGTTGGGCTTTTTGAGGAAATTAAGGCCGGAATGAGAGAATGTAAAAAACTGGGCATCAACCCGGAAAGCATGGGCATCGACACCTGGGCTGTGGACTTTGTACTTCTGGACAAACAGGGACATGTGCTGGGCAAGACTGCCGGCTACAGGGACAGGCGCACCGAGGGAATGGATTTAAAGGTGTATGAGCGGATTTCCAGGGAGGAACTGTACCGGAGGACCGGTATCCAGAAACAGATTTTCAACACGGTTTACCAGCTGATGGCTGTGAAGGAAAAACAGCCGGATATCCTTTCACAGGCAGAAAGCTTCCTTATGATACCGGATTACTTAAACTTCCTGCTGACCAGGGTACAGAAACAGGAGTATACCAATGCCACCACCACTCAGCTGGTCAATCCCTCTGAACGTACCTGGGACAGGGAACTGATTGAGGCTCTGGGATATCCGCAGAAGCTTTTTGGCGGGCTGTCCATGCCGGGAACCGTGGTGGGAAGGCTCAGTGAGGATGTGCAAAAGGAGACCGGACTGGATTGCCGGGTGGTGCTTCCGGCCACCCACGACACTGGCTCCGCCGTGGTCGCCGTACCGTCCAACCGGGACCATGTGCTCTATATCAGCTCCGGTACCTGGTCCTTAATGGGGACAGAGCTTAAGGACGCTGACTGCCGGGAGATGAGCATGGAGGCCAACTTTACAAACGAGGGCGGATATGAGTACAGGTACCGTTTCCTTAAAAACATCATGGGGCTGTGGATGATTCAGTCCGTGAAAAAGGAGTGGAAGGAATCAGGGGAAGATTATTCCTTTGGCGAGATATGTAAGAGGGCTTCCCGCGAAACCATTTCCTCCATTGTGGACTGCAATGACAGCCGTTTCCTGGCTCCTGAAAGCATGTGCAAAGCAGTGAAAACTTACTGTGAGGAGAGCGGACAGCAGGTTCCTAAGACTAAGTGGGAGATGGCTGCTGTGATTTACAACAGCCTGGCGGACTGCTACCGCATCTGCTGCCGGGAAATTGAGGCCCTTACAGGCGTGAGATATGACTGCATCCATATCGTGGGAGGCGGAGCCAATGCGGACTACTTAAACCGCCTGACGGCGGTGGCCACAGGAAAGACCGTTTACGCGGGACCCACGGAGGCCACGGCCATCGGCAATCTGGCGGTGCAGATGATAGAGGGGAAGGAGTTTAAGAGCCTGAAGGAGGCCAGGGACAGTATTTTTTGCTCATTTGAAATCAAGACCTATGAACCTTCTGAGAAGGTTTGATAAATGATGACTGTTGAGGCTGTTACGAGAAATGATTTGACGAAGGGAGGGTACCGCATGGTCAGGAAAGGATTTAAAATGTTCCTTAATCCGGGAATGGCAGAGGAATACGAGAAGCGCCACAATGCGCTGTGGCCTGAGATGAAAGAGATGATACGCCAGTACGGCGGTCATAACTACAGCATTTTTCTGGACAGGGAAACCAATGTGCTCTATGGGTATCTGGAAGTGGAGGATGAGGCGCTCTGGGCTGAATCAGCAGATACGCCTATAAACCGCAGATGGTGGGACTATATGGCCGACATCATGGAAACGAATGCAGATAACAGTCCGGTATGTGTGGATTTTGTACCGGTGTTTCATTTGGATTAACAGATGACTGATATATAAGTAAGATTTAATGATGAAAAGGAGAGAACCATGAATATACAGGAAAGATATGAATCAGCAAAAGAAATTTACGCCGGATTAGGGGTTGACGTGGACGCCGCAGTGGAGCGGCTTAATCATATCCCTGTTTCCATGCACTGCTGGCAGGGGGATGACGTTATGGGCTTTGAGGGCGCGGACAGTCTGTCAGGCGGCATACAGGCAACGGGAAACTATCCGGGAAAGGCCAGGAATCCCCAGGAGCTTATGGCGGATATTGACAAGGCGCTTAACCTGATTCCGGGCAGGCACAGAATCAACCTTCATGCCAGCTACGCCATTTTCCAGGATGGGGAAAAAGTGGACCGAGATGCACTGGAACCAAGACACTTTGCAGATTGGGTGAAATTTGCTAAGGAGAGAGGCCTGGGACTGGATTTTAACCCCACCATGTTCTCCCATCCAAAGGCTGAGAACGCCACTTTGTCCAGTGAGGATCCCGAAATCAGAAAATTCTGGATTGACCACTGTAAGGCCTGTGTGCGCATATCCCAGTACTTTGCCGAGGAGCTGGGAAGCCCCTGCGCCATGAATATCTGGATTCCGGACGGATTCAAGGATATTCCGGCTGACCGAATGAGCCCCAGGGCCAGGCTTAAGGACTCCCTGGACCAGATTTTGGCCATGGATTACGATAAGAGCAAGGTGCTTATCGCAGTGGAATCCAAGGTGTTCGGCATCGGCATGGAGAGCTGTACCGTGGGCTCCCATGAGTTCTATATGAACTATGCGGCTTCCAGGGGTATTATGTGCCTGCTGGACAGCGGCCATTTCCACCCCACGGAAATGATATCTGATAAGATATCTTCCATGCTGCTGTTTTCAGACAAGATTGCCCTCCATGTAAGCCGCCCCGTGCGCTGGGACAGCGACCACGTGGTGCTCTTTGACGACGAGACAAGGGAGATTGCCAAGGAAATCGTCAGAAATGACCCGGACAGGGTGCTTCTGGCCCTGGACTTCTTTGACGCCAGCATCAACCGCATCTGCGCATGGGTGGTGGGCATGAGAAACATGCAGAAGGCCCTTTTATACGCCCTGCTGATGCCAAATGAGAAGCTTGCAAAGCTTCAGGAGGAGCGCAGGTTCACGGAGCTTATGATGGAGCAGGAAGAGCTTAAAACGTATCCCTTTGGGGATGTATGGGACTATTTCTGCCAGATGAACCAGGTTCCGGTGAAGGAGCAGTGGTTTAAGGAAGTCCAGGCCTATGAGAAGGAAGTGCTCTTAAAACGCAGTTAATGTGTTAATGGAGCCAGGGACGTTTATCCCAGCAGCATAAATTCAGGATAGTGAATCTCAGAAAGAGAGTGAGGATTAGAAAATGAGAGTATTGGACACAGCCTTTGCAAAAGGCTTCATACGTGTGTGTGACGATGGTTTTAACCAGAACTGGCATGAGAGGAACGGCGGCAACTTAAGCTACCGCATCAAACATGAGGAAGTGGAGTCCGTGAAGGAGGAGCTTTCTTATGACGGGAAATGGCAGCCCATCGGCACCAGTGTTCCTGCCCTGGCAGGGGAGTATTTCATGGTGTCGGGAAGCGGCCGGTTTATGCGCAACATGATTCTGGAACCGGAGACCAACTGCTGCATCATAGAAGTGGACCAGGCAGGGGAGAACTACCGTATCTGCTGGGGACTCGCAGAGGGCGGCAGGCCCACCAGCGAGCTGCCCACCCATCTGATGAACCATGAGGTGAAAATGAAGGCAACAGAGGGGAGATACAGGGTGATTTACCATGCCCATCCGGCGAACATCATTGCGCTGACCTTTGTCCTGCCTCTGACAGACGAGGTATTCACCAGGGAACTGTGGGAAATGGCCACGGAATGTCCGGTGGTATTCCCATCCGGCATAGGCGTGGTTGGCTGGATGGTGCCGGGCGGCCGCGACATTGCAGTGGCCACCAGCAGGCTGATGGAAGAGTACGACGCAGCCGTATGGGCCCACCACGGCCTGTTCTGCGCGGGCGAGGACTTTGATTTGACCTTTGGCCTGATGCATACCATTGAGAAGTCAGCGGAAATCCTGGTAAAGGTGTTGAGCATCCGTCCGGACAAGCTACAGACCATTACACCCCAGGATTTCAGAAATCTGGCAGCGGATTTCCATGTAAACCTGCCCGAGAAATTCCTGTATGAGAAATAGGAAGAACAAAGAAAATCAGGAAGATTGAGAAGGCAATATAAAGACAAAGAAAAGAGGGAGCGTTCCGCCGTTAAGGGGCATGCTCTCTCTTTTGATGCATGGAAGGAATCATACAAAGTTGTGGCGAATCTATGGCTGCCGGTGGGAGGAAAGCTGCTCTGTGTCCTCCTCAAATTCCGTGGTCTGTTCATTGGTATAGGTCACTGTGTTCAGGGTCTTGCGGTATTTGAGCGGGGAAATAGTCATGAAGGACTTGAACATCCGCTCAAAATAGGTCAGGCTTTCATAACCCAGCTCATGGGCAATCTCCGAGATGCTCATGTCTGTCTCCTCCAGCAGGCGTTTGGCCTTGCGGATGCGGTGTATGTTGGTGTACTCAGTGACTGTGTATCCCGTAATCTCCTTAAAGGTGCGGCAGACATAATATTTACTGAGATAAAAGTGTGCGGCCAGCTCCTCCAGGGATATGTTCTGTTCACAGTTTTCGGAGAGATAGTCTGCGATGGCGTAGGCTGTGCGGTATTTGGGATGGTCTGAGGAGTGGGGGCTGGCGCCCTCCTGCTTTGACACATAGGAGGTTATCTTAAAGAGCCACGTAAGGGTCTCAAGATCAATGCCGACCTTGTAATTATGGGCTTTTTCAGTCATGGCAATGCGCAGGTTGCGGTAGAAATTGAGGAACAGGGCCTGCTGTTCCTTGTCCAGATGGTAGACCCCGTAGTGTTCATGAAAGAACCGGACCAGCTGCAGGGAAGGGTACTGCCCGTCAAAGGCTTTCATCCTGTCATAGCTGACATACAGGATGACGCGGTTGTGGCCCGTATCCTCTGCCGTGACGGACTTTGTCATGTGAATAAGGTTGGTGTCCACCAGAATCAGGTCTCCGGAGCGGGCCACATATTCCCTGTTGTTGAAAAAGAAAAGGCGTTCCCCTTCAATGATATAAAAAATTTCATACTGGTTATGGAAATGCTTTACCCGCATGTCAAATTTGCCGTACCGGACCATCTGCTCCAGGGAAATTCCCTCAATCTCTCCGTAAAATGTCACTTTTTCCATATACCGGCCACATCCTCCTGTTCCCATGTATCTTTCTATAGTATAGTTGTAATAAATAAAGGCGGACATGTCAACAGAGGAGAGCAATATAGTTTGAAAAATTAAAAAAGAATGCAACAGGGAATAAGAAACAGCCTCCTTCCTGTGATACAATCTAGTCAAACAAAAGCACAGCAGCAAATTCAGCGTGAATCACGTATGAAAAGGAGAGAGAACATGAAATCTTGCAGGAAAACAATCGGTATCGCGGCGGCGCTTTTAAGCATAGCCGTAATATGTGTGACCTTTTTCCAGGTGACAAGTGCAAAGGCCAGCGATAAGCTGGTAATCAGGCTGGCCCACAACCAGGCGGCCGGATCCGAGATAGCGGATTCCATTGCCCTGATTTCAGATATCGTGGCCGAGGATGCATCCATGAACATGGAGGTGCAGATTTATCCCAGCGGCGTCCTTGGGACTGAAAAGGATATCATCGAGATGGTGAAGGCGGGAATCCTGGACATGGCCAAGGTCAGCTCCAACACTCTGGGGCAGTTTAAAGAGGAGTACTCCATATTTGCAGTACCATATCTTTTTAACGGACAGCAGCATTATTACGATGCCATGCAGAAATCGGAGAAGGTGAAAGAACTGTTTATGTCCACGGAGGACGAGGGCTACATAGCCATAGGCTACTATGCCAATGGCGCCAGGAACTTCTATCTGAAGGAAGACAAGCCCTGTGTGGAACCGTCTGCATTAAAGGGCAAGAAGATACGTTCCATGCCCAACACCACCTCCATGGATATGATTGAGGCCATGGGAGGAACCCCGGTTCCCATGGCGGCAGGAGAGACATACGCTTCACTGCAGCAGGGAATTGTGGACGGAGCGGAGAATACGGAGCTGGCCCTTACCGTGGACGGCCATCAGGATTTGGTGAAGTCCTATACATATACAGAGCACCAGTACTCCCCGGACATCTACATTATCAGCACCAAGACCTGGAACCGCATGACCAGGGAACAGCAGGACTACCTGGTAAAGGGCTTTGAAAAGACCAACGAGAACTTCAAGCAGCTTTACAACGGAATGATGGACCAGGCCATGGAAGAGGCCGAATCCAACGGTGTGCACGTTTACAGAGACATAGACAAGACTGCGTTCATACAGGCAGTACAGCCCATCCATAATAAATTCTGTGCAAAGGGCGAGAGCTATAAGGCCCTGTATGACGATATCCAGAAGTATGCAGAGTAAGAAGGGGGAAAGCAAGATGATGAAAATATTGAACCGGTTTCTGGAAACCGTGCTGGCCATTCTGGTGGCGCTTATGGTAGTGGGGTGCTTCTGGCAGGTAATCACCCGTTTTCTGCTGCACAATCCCAGCAAATATACGGAAGAACTGTTAAGGTACATGCTCATATGGCTTACCATGCTGGGGGTGCCCTACGCCTACGGCAAGGAGAGCCACCTGTCCATTAACCTGATTACCAGGACATTTAAGCCAAAGAACCTGACCAGGACAAAAATCGGAATCGAATTCCTGGTCCTGTTCATCAGCGTCTTTGTGATGATAGCAGGAGGCGTTATGGTGACCCTTAACTCAGCCGGACAGATATCACCGGCCATGGAACTGCCCATGCAGGTATATTATATCTGCGTACCCATAAGCGGCGTTCTGATGGTGTTATACTGCCTGCAGCGTCTCATCACGTTCACAAAGGAATTAAAGGAGGAAAAATAGTATGGAAATTCAGGCAGCCATTGTTCTGGTCCTGGTATTCTTTCTCATGCTGGCCATGAGCGTACCGGTATCATTCAGCATTATCTCAGCGTCACTGCTGACTATCATTATGTTCCTGACACCCGGATTTGGAATGTTTGTCTCTGCCCAGAAGATTGTCAGCGGCATTGACAGCTTTACACTTTTGGCCGTGCCCTTCTTTGTGCTGGCAGGTCTGCTCATGAGCAGCGGCGGCATAGCCAAACGGCTGATTAACCTGGCCATGCTGTTTCTGGGCAGGGTTCCCGGTTCCCTGGCCATGACCAACATAGCAGGCAATGCCATGTTTGGTTCCATATCCGGTTCAGGCATTGCAGCGGCAACAGCTATCGGAGGCGTCATGCTTCCTCTGGAAGAGGAGCAGGGATACGACAAGGGCTTTTCAGCAGCCGTGAATATTGCCACTGCGCCTGTGGGCCAGCTGATTCCCCCCCACTGCTTCCTTTATCGTATATTCAGCTGCCAGCGGCGGCGTCTCTGTTGCGGCCCTTCTCATGGCGGGCTGGGTGCCGGGACTTTTGTGGGCAGCCCTGTGCATGGTGGTAGCCTGCGTCTACGGCGCAAAGCACGGATATGTGATGAAACGGGACAAGATGACTGCGGCCATCATTTTAAAGACCATATGGGAGGCTATTCCCAGCCTGTTCCTCATTGTCATCATCATTGGAGGCATCCTTTCCGGCTATTTCACACCCACCGAGGCTTCAGGCGTGGCAGTGGTGTACGCCTTCCTTTTGTCGGTATTTGTTTATAAGAGCATTCAGATTAAGGACATCCCCAAGATACTGGTGGACACAGCGGTTATGACCACCATTGTCATGCTGATTATCGGCGCGTCCTCTGTGCTGTCCTTTGTCCTGTCCTTCACAGGACTGCCGCAGGCCATCAGCAGCCTGCTTTTAGGAATCTCCGATAACCGGATTGTCATACTGTTAATCATCAATATAACACTGCTGATTGTGGGAACCTTCATGGACATGGCTCCGGCCCTGCTCATCTTCACGCCTATTTTCCTTCCCATTGTAAAGAGCCTGGGAATGGACCCCATCCAGTTCGGCGTCATGATTGTCATGAATCTGTCCATCGGCACCATCACACCTCCGGTGGGAAATGTACTCTTTGTGGGCTGCAGCGTTGCCAGACTGCAGGTGGAGGACGTGATGAAAAAGCTGCTTCCGTTCTTTCTGGCGATTGTGGCGGCATTGATGTTCATAACCTTTGTGCCCGGATTCAGCATGTGGCTGCCCGGTGTCCTGGGATTGTTAAAGTAGGAGGATAGGGAATCAGAATGAGAAGTGTAAAACTTAGGACGTCAGATAAAAAGAAAGTGCAGGAAAAGCTGGACCTTGTCATTGAAAAGCTCATGAATCTGGGCGGACCGGAGAACGGGGAGGAGTTAGCTGAGGGCGGTGAAGCCATTGGCTTTTTCAAACGGGATTTTGGAATCCGGGAATGGGACTGGCCCCAGGGCGTGGGACTGTACGGCCTGTTAAGAATCATGCAGGCCCGGAAGAACGAGGATTATAAGGAGTTCCTGTACCAGTGGTTCAAGGATAACATAAGGGAAGGGCTTCCCTCCAAAAACATCAATACCACCACGCCCCTCCTCACCCTGGCAGAGCTTAACGAGTATTATCACGACCAGGAATTTGAAACGCTGTGCCTGAAATGGGCGGACTGGCTCATGAACTGCTTGCCCAGGACCAGGGAAGGGGGGTTCCAGCATGTGACCAGCGCCAACGGAGACCGACAGGGTGTGCGGCTCAATGAAAATGAGATGTGGATTGACACCATTTTCATGACAGTGCTCTTTCTCAACCGGATGGGGCAGAAGTACCAGAACCAGGCATGGATTGACGAGTCCGTCCACCAGGTGCTGATGCACATTAAATATCTGTGCGACAAGGAGACCGGACTTTTCTACCACGGCTGGACCTTCAATGAAAGGAATAATTTCGGCGGAATCTTCTGGTGCAGGGGAAACAGCTGGTTTACCTTAGGGATACTGGATTATATCGACATGTTCAGGGGGACCATGAATGCCGGTGTAAAGGAGTTTGTGGTGGATACATATAAAGCCCAGGCTGAGGCCCTTAAGGGACTTCAGGGCAAAAGCGGCCTGTGGCACACGGTGCTGACCGATGCGGACAGTTATGAGGAGGTGTCGGGCAGCGCCGCCATCACCGCGGGCATTCTCAAGGGAATCCGCTACGGAATCCTGGACGATTCCTATTTGGCCTGCGCCTGGAAGGCAGTGGAAGCCATTCTGGACAACATTGACAGGGACGGCACCGTACTCAATGTGTCGGGCGGCACCGGCATGGGATATGATTCGGACCACTATAAAAATATATTGATTGCGCCCATGGCCTATGGGCAGTCGCTGACCATATTGGCTCTGGCAGAAGCTTTGCTGCATCTGGACTGATATCTGCCTGCGTTTTATGAAAGTGCCTGTAACCGTCAACAGGCACTTTCTTTTTTTCCATATTAATAATATAATAGGCACATATATATTACGGCCGTGCTGTAATGATTTTGCTGAAAGAGAGGAAATGAATCCATGAAAGTATTGAAACAGGGAGATATATATGCGCCGGAGCATCTGGGAAGAAAGGATATTCTGATAGAAGGAAGCCGCATAGCCAGGATAGCGGACCATATAGATGAATACGACCAGATTGAGGAGGTGGAGAAGGTGGACCTGGGCGGGCACATCCTGACACCGGGATATATGGATATCCATGTCCACATAACAGGCGGGGGCGGCGAGAGCGGACCCGCCACCAGGGTGCCGGAGGCGAGCCTCAGCGTGCTGGTGAGAAACGGCATTACCACGGTGGTGGGACTTTTGGGCACAGACGGTATAACCAGAAGCCTGGAGAACCTTCTGGCAAAGGCAAGGGCTTTCAATGAAGAGGGAATCACCTGCCGTATCCTTACAGGAGCATACGGATATCCCTCCCCCACCATCACAGGGAGCGTGGAGCGGGATATAGCTCTAATTGACCTGATGGTGGGAGTTAAAATCGCCATGAGCGACCACAGAAGCTCCAATCTGACAGGGGAGCAGCTGATTTCCCTGGCAACCCAGGCCCGAAGGGCCGGCATGCTCTCGGGGTGCTGCGGCTATGTCACTATCCATATGGGAAGCGGAAAGGCCGGGCTGGATCCTCTGTTCTATGCGATTGACAACAGCGATGTGCCGGTTCAGAAGTTCCTTCCCACCCATATGGGACGCACCCAGGAGCTGTTTGAACAGGGACTGGAATTTGTGAAGCGGGGCGGAACCATTGATATGACGGCAGGGCTTACAAGGGAGGAATTAGAAGAGACGGCGGACCAGATTCTGAGCTACCTTAAGCAGGACCCGGAGGGGCTTAACATGACCATGTCCAGCGATGCGTACGGAAGCGCGCCCAGGTTCAATGACAAGATGGAGTGCATCGGCCTCACCTATGCATCCCCCAAAAGCCTTCATCAACAGCTGAAGGTGCTGGTGTGCGAGCGGGGAGCCAGCCTGGAAAAGGTGCTGAACCTCCTGACTAAGAACCCAGCCAGGGTGCTGGGACTGACGGGAGTCAAGGGGACTGTGGCGGAAGGCGCAGACGCGGATTTTGTGGTGTACGATGATTCCATGGATATCCTCCATGTTATGGCCAGAGGCAGGAAGGCTGTGTGGGATAAAGAGGTTATTATGAAGGGGACATTTGAAGAGTAGGGAAATGAGTATTTGACTGAAGGGCAGAGGTGATTCCTATGGTATTTCTGGTGTTTACCGCATGGCTGATTTTGTCGCAGGTAATGATCAGCCTGGTTCAGGCTTTCTTTGCTCCGGCAGGGTACGGATTCC
>PVML01021575.1_pt1 | contig 14068 bp, 10 predicted proteins | sample 1853371 | NCBI WGS metagenome assembly PVML01 (sample SAMN08533508, study PRJNA380276) | Human gut metagenome, whole genome shotgun sequencing project. | isolation source: participant 1, chromium library | host: Homo sapiens | collected 2017 | reverse complement strand
CGCCGCCGGGCACACATCGAAAACGCCTGGAAGGCGCGGCCTTCCAGGCGTTTTTTGTATGGGGTGTGTCTATTCCCTGTTTTCAATGGTTTCCACATTCTCCGCCTGAACCGGATCACCGGCACAGCCCTTTATGTCCACGTTCTTCAGCGTCAGGAGGCGGACGTTCCTTGCCACAATACCGGCCTTTGCCATGGGTTCCAGGCCGTCCATCATAGCGGGGATCTCAGGCTGTACCCGGGGGGCGTAGGAGACAGAAATATTTTCAAATATCAGGTGACCGATCTTTTGCTCCGGAAGTCCGTAGGCGCATACGGCGGCGTAGTGGGCGTTTTCAGCGTGGATGTCTTTAAAGCTCAGCTCCTGGATGCTGGGGGTGCGCTCGTCCACCGGCAGAGGCTCTTTGCTCTGAACGTATTCCGTTCTCCCGTCCGGATCGCAGAAGTAAAAACAGTTGACCACAAAGGGGGTGAGAACGCCGTCCATCCGTATGTTCTCAAAGGCGACCCGGTCCACTACGCAGTCCTCCCCGCGGCCCCTCCTGGTTTTGATGCGCAGCCCGCGGTCCGTGTCCTTAAATATGCAGTCCCGGACAGTCAGATCCCGCACTCCCGCGCCGATCTCCGAGCCGATCACCACGCTGCCGTGGCCGTCGTTCATGGAACATTGGCGTATGGTGATATGCTCGCTGGGCGTCCTGTAGGTCTTTCCCATGTAGATTTTCCCCGACTTGACGGCGATACAGTCGTCCCCCACGGAGAAATGGATGCCCGCCAGCTCCACCTGGCGGCAGCTTTCCGGGTCCAGACCGTCGGTGTTGTGGGAATCCTTGGGCGCCAGCACATTGAGGCCAAGGAAACGCAGATGATTGGAAAAATATGGATGTATAGTCCAGCTGGGCGAGTTTTTGACGGTCAGGCCCACCAGGGAAATGTTCTCGCACCCGTTCAGGAACACGGCTCTCGGCCTCCAGGCGATCTTCATCTCCTTGCAGTTATGCCACCAGTTTTCGTGGCTGGCATTGCCGTTTAAGGTTCCCTCACCGTAGATGTTTACATTTTTCACGTGGACGCCCGTGATCAGGCCGCAGAACATTTTCTGGGGATACCCCTCCCATGTGCCCAGGCAGTAATCCCCGGTTTGGTCGGTATAGGGCACCATGCCGGGGTAGAAGGGAAAACGCTCCCGGTCGGTGACGGCGGAGAGCTCCGCCCCTTTCTCCAGTTCCAGGTTGATCCCGTCCTTTAAGAACAGGCAGACGAAGGAGTAGCGGCCCGCCGGGATCAGGACGCGGCCCTGGGGCGGGCAGGCCATGATGGCGGACTGGATCGCCAGAGTGTCGTCCTTTATTCCGTCCCCCGCCGCGCCGAAATCCCGGACGTTTAAGGTCACAGACTCCGGTTCGGTGGTAAACCGGGCCTGAGCCACGACGCCGTCCCCAAACCTGAGCTCGGCCAGGTAGTCCGTCCTGGGCGACAGGCCGTATATGGGAGTGATCACCTTTTGAACCGGGCCGGCCGGCTCCCCGTTTAAAAACAGCTGATATGCTTCCTTTGTGGTGTAAATGCCCCCGTCGGCCGTTTCCAGCACGGCGCAGCGGCCTGCGGTGTAGATGACGTTAAACTCCATTGCGGTTCCCTCCAAGCGTGGTGTGAATGAACTTATTTTACCACGATTTGTTTTATGTTCCCAGCGGTTTTGCCGATTATTTCAAATTGAAAATTGAAGGTTGCCGTTTGATGATTTTAATCCGGTGATTTTTCCCCGGCCGCTTTACACCGCGCCGGGCTGAGGGCCGGATAACGCCCCCGCGCCTTACCCTTCCCGGGGCAGCGCCCGGATTTTCAGTTGGATCATGGTTCCGCGGCCTGGGCGGCTCAGGAGGCGTATTTTGTAGTCCCCGCCGTAGATCAGTTCCAGACGTTTGTGGGTGTTCAGCAGGCCGATGTGCACGCCTTCCTGGGTGTCCTCCCCCTCCAGCCGCTTTTTCAGCTGTTCCAACCGCTCCCGGTCCATGCCCAGGCCGTTGTCCAGCACGGTGATCGCCACCCAGCCGTCCCTGGAGCCGATCTTGATCTTGATGGTGGAATGGCCCGCCTTGTCCCGGATGCCGTGGTAGATGCTGTTCTCAATCAGGGGCTGGATGATCAGCTTGGGCACCATCACCGCCTCCATGGGCGCCCACACGTCCCAGATCACGTCGAACTGATTTTTATAGCGCTGCACCTGTATGTCCAGGTAGCATCGGGTAATATTCAGCTCCTCCTTGAGCGGAACCAGCTCCTGGCTGGATTCCAGGGAATAGTGGAGGATTTCGGACAGGTTTTCCAGCATCTCCGTGGCCGGATTGGGGCCCTGGGTCAGGGAAATACACCGCCAGTACACAGTCTGCAGTGTGTTCATGAGAAAGTGGGGGTTGATCTGAGACTGCAGGGCCATCAGCTCCATGGCCTTTAACTTGTACCTGCGCTCCGAGAGCTGGACCTGCAGGAAATCATTTTGCAGGAAGGTTTCCACGATATTGTAGAGAATGTAATTGTAAACGTCGGTGGTCCGCTGCGACAGCGCCGGAAGCTCCTGTCCGTGGGTGGCCTTGTCGAAAATATCCACAATCCCCATCAGGGACTTGTAATTCTTGCGTGCAAAGAAATAGGACGTGACCGTGCTTAAAAAGAGCGCAAGGCAGATCAGTCCGGCGGCCATCCGGGTCAGCCGGTTGGGAACCTGGTAGGCCACCTCGCCGGGAACCACCAGGCAGTAGTTCCACCCCAGATCCCCGGACTCCTGCCGGTAGACCCGGTAGGTTCCCTGCCCTGTAATCCGGGTCTCCCGCGCGTTTCCCGCCGCCAGAACCGCTTCCGCGCGCTCTGCGCCCGCCTGCCGGTTGCGGAAAATCACGCGCCCTTCCCCATCCGTGACGAAAAACAGGTGGTTCTCCTCGCCCACCAGTTCGTTTAAGGTGCGGTTGACATGATCTCCCCGCACGTTCAGCACAATCACGCCCTCCGGGGTCCGCTTCCCCGGCGAGAAGATCTTGCGGTAGATGGTGAATATCTCCCGGGTGGAGCCTGCAAAGTTGTAGGGAGCGATCTTGCGGAACTCGCTCCATGTCTGTTCCGGACCGCCGATGTGGGCCTGGTAGCTGTCGTACCAGTCCTGGTCGAAGAAATAGTCCAGATTGGTGATGCGGTTGTTGCTGCTGATGAACTGCCGGCCCGCGTTGTTAAAATAGATGTAGATGGACTCCACCGCCGTGTTGGCGTTGTAGGAGCCGTACAGCAGGTCCATGATGGTGTTGATCTCGTCGTAGGTGTTGGCCGGAATCCCGTCCTTGCATTTGCTGATCATGTTTTTTAGGCGGAACTGGATGCTGGGGTTGTTGCTGAGATTCATGTTCAGCCAGTCCAGCTCGCTCATCATGGCGTCGATCCTGGTCCGGTGGCTCTCCAACCGGTCCTCATAGCGCTCGTCGATGCCCTGCCGCATGTACCGGTTCAGGGTGATGCCCGAGAGCGTGCCCAGAATCAGGATCGGGATCATCACCGGCACGATGAAAAAGGACAGGGTCTTGCGGAAAAATTTCATTTTCATGGCAATGTCCTCCCTGTCCTGATTACAGCCCCTGCTTCATGCGCCGGTAGTCCTTCGGGTTGCACTGGTAATATTGCCGGAACGCCCGGGTGAAGCTGTTGGGATTGGTGTAGCCCACCGCCTCCGCCACCTCTTTCACGTTCTGGCCGCCCCGCTCCAGCAGGCTGGCGGCGGCTTCCATTTTCACCCGCTGTACATAGTCGGAAAACTTTTCCCCGGTCTGCTGCTTAAAAAATGTGCTCAGATAGTAGGGATTCAGGTGGACGTACTCCGCCACCCCGTCCAGCGTGACCTCCGCATAGTGGGTGCGGATATATTTCTTCACGCTGGAAATCACGGAGCGCTCGGGATCCGGCAGATTTTCCTCCTGCCGCTGGGCCGACGCGCTGTGGTCCAGCTCCGCAGTGATGCGGGAAAACACCTCATAGATCTGGGAATATTTGGTGGGTTTCAGGATGTAGTCCTTTACCCCCAAAAGCAGGCCCTTCTTGGCGTACTCGAATTCCCGGTAGCCGCTGAGGATCACATAACAGGTGGACGGGGACACCGCCTTGGCCTTCTCGATCAGCTCCAGGCCGTCCATAAACGGCATGCGGATGTCCGTCAGTACGATGTCCACCGGATGGGCCTTCAGATAGGCAAAGGCCGTCCTCCCGTTCTCAAAGATTCCGGTCACCCGGATATTTAAGCTCTCCCAGGGGAAATAGTTGCTGATTCCCTCCCGCAGCTCCGCCTCGTCGTCCACCACGATCATCTGATACATACGCCCGCCCCTTTATCCATTGTCATGAGACTATTATAATACCTGCGCTTTGCCGCGCGCAAGCCTTCGTATCTTCCAGAATTCCCCAATCATTTTGCTGTTTTGCCCCCGTCCACCACCAGGAGCGCACCGGTCACAAAGTCCGAGGCCCCGGAGGAGAGATACAGGGCCGTGCCCATGTAGTCCTCCGCCCGGCCCAGCCGGCCCAGTGGGTGATTGGCCCGCGTCCGCTCCTTTGCCTGGGGATTCTCCCGGTAATAGTCCTCCGTGAAACGCGTCTCCGTGGCCGTGGGCGCAATGGCGTTCACGTTGATCCCCCAGGGCGCCAGCTCCAGGGCCAGGGTTTTCATCATCATCACCACCCCAGCCTTGCTGGCGCTGTAGGCCCCGAAGTTGACGCCCGCCCGGTAAGCGCCGGTGGACACGATAAAGGTCATTTTCCCACCGCGGCCCTGCCGGGTCATTAGCTCCCCCACCTGCTTCCCCATGTGATAGGCGCCGTTTAGGTTTACGGTGAGAATGTGGTTCCATTCCTCCTCGGTCATGTCCAACAGCTGTTTGCGGTTGGTGACGGCGGCGCTGTGAATCAGAATGTCCACGCCGCCGAATTCCCGCGCCTGCTCCATAAGCGTCTCAACGGACCGCATATCCGCCACATCGCAGACCGCTGTAAGAAAGCGCCCCCCGGACGGACCGTTCTCCCTCCGGATCTCCTCCGCCGCCGCGTCCAGCCGTCCGCCGTCGATATCCGCCAGAATCAGATCCGCCCCCGCGGACGCCAGGGCTTTGGCGCAGGCCAGGCCGATTCCCCCGGCGCCGCCGGTGACCAGGGCGGTTTTCCCGTCCACCCGAAACATTTCCTCAACCGATCTCATCTGTCTCCTCCTCTCTCAAATCCCGGTACAGGCAGCGCATCCGGTCCCCGTCCATCAGCGTGTACACTGTGTGGGGCGTGTAATCTGTCTCCACAGCCATGCGCCGCAGCCTGATCTCCCAGTCCGCCAGGGCTTCCACCGCCTGGCGGCGCTTCCAACAGATCGCCCGGTAATATTCGGAGTTCCGGTCCTCCTCCGTCTCCCGCACGTACCGGGTGAGCATCAGGGCGCTCACTGCGGCCGCGTACATTTCCGCGTATTCGCGGTGAATCCCAAACCGCCGGGCCAGTTCTCCGGCTTTTTCCGGCCGGATCCCCGCCGGAGGCTCCCCGGACAGGGCGCACAGGGCGGTAACACGCTCCACCGCTTCCTTTTTCTCCGCCAGGGCCGCCTCCAGGTGTTCCCGGTCCGGCGCCAGGGCGTCCGCCTTGGAGGGGTCCCAGGCCTTCAGCGAGTTTTTCTCCTCCGCCAGCCAGAACGCATGGGCGAAGGAAACGGGCATCAGGCTGGAATCCGAGAATACGCAGCCCTGCACGTACAGCATCCGCCTGGTAGCTTCCCAGGTCCCGCCCATAAGACGGCCGAACCACCGGGCGGCCTCGCCGGTCTCCTCCTGCGTAAGGCCGTCCTTCAGCCAGTTTTCCGACCGCAGAAACCGCAGGTAAATGTCCCGGTCCGACACGCCGGGATCGGCCGCCAGCATGGCTCCGGCGTAGAGGTTGATCCGGTTGGGCGTTCCAAAGGCCGTGTGGCCGTCCAGGCTCTCCCAGTCCGTACGGATCACCACGCCGGTGGCCCCCTTTTCCCTGGCGTAGCGCATCCGTTTGCAGTAATCCCCGGTCAAGTCCGCCATGGCAACACCCCAGCCGAAATACTGGCCCATGGCGTCGTACTCGATCCACTGCCGGTGATTTCCCACGTTCCCGATCCGGCTGTTGTCCGGGAACGTGGGGTAATAGTCGTGGGGCGTATTTTTCAGGGAAATGACCACGTCCTCCGGCAGCCGCTCCATCACCCCCGCAATCTCGCCGTGGGCCTGGGGATCGAACACGAAGTCCCGCACCACCAGGGTTTTCCCCGCCTCGTGGATGGGGGCGTACATGGCCCGCAGCACATTGTCGAACCAGTCCTCCTTCCGGGCGCAACGGCAGCGCTCACACTGGCAGCGGTTGGATTTGATGGAGACGCGGCTCTCACCGGTGGCCGGGGCGGTGATGATTCCCGCCACCTCGGGAAACTCCCGGAAAAAGTCCCGGTATTTCACCTGGAGGAATTCCAGCCAGAAGGGGTCCGTTGCACAAATGTGGCCGTCGTGGACCAGATTGGGGTAAAATTCCAGCAGAATGTCGGGGAAATACAACTCCTTGTTCTCGATGTACACGTCAATGCCCCGGCGTTTGGCCTGCTCCAGCACACGCTTTAAGAACGCCCGGCGCTGGTAGGGGCCGGAACGCCTGGTGGGGGTGTACCGGTAGAGCTTGCGGAATATGTGGCTGTAGGTCTCAAAGATCGTGTCCCCGGCATTTTCCTCGTACCCGAAGTATTTTCCCGGGTAAATGATCAGGTCGATAAAATCATTGCGGTGGAGAACCAGGGTGTTGAAATCTAAATCCTTCATAAAATCCATGGTGTTGATGATCCAGTTGTAGTCCCAGGCGTACTGGCTGTGCAACTCCAGCGCCCGCACCTCAAAGCTTTGATTCTGTCCGTCCATTTCCATCATCCTTTCAGTCCCGTGCTGGCCACGCCTTCCACAAAGTATTTCTGGCAGAGGAAGAACAGGACCACCGGGGGAACCATTGCCAGAACCGACATTGCCATGGTCTGGTTCCAGCTCACCGTGTCCGTTACGTCCAGAGCCATGCGCAGGGCCAGGGACAGGGGGTATTTTTTCACGCTGCTGATGTAGATCAGGGGATTTAAAAAGTCGTTCCAGCGCCACACGAACTGGAAAATCACGCAGGAAACCAGGGCGGGCTTGCACAGGGGCAGAATGATGTTCACCAGCGTGCCCCAGGGACCGCAGCCGTCGATGCGCGCCGCCTCGTCCAGCTCCCTGGGAATCCCGCGGATGAACTGAACCAGCATAAATATAAAGAAGGAATAGGTGGCAAATGCCGCCGGCACGATGAACGGCAGGTAGGTGTTCAGCCAGCCCAGTTTGTTAAACAGCATGTACCGGGGGATGATAATCACTTCCGTGGGCAGCATGAGGGAGGCGATCACCAGGGTGAACAGAACTCCCTTGCCCTTGAACCTGAATCGGGCAAAGCCGTAGGCCACCGGCAGGCTGGAGGCCACCGTCAGGAGTACGGTGGGAATCACCATGACAAAGGTATTGGCAAAGTAGGTGGCAAAGGTGTACTGGCCGCTGCTCTGCCAGCCTTTGGAATACCCGTCCCACAGAATCTCGGTGGGCATCAGGGACAGGGAGCTGAAAATCTCCCGGTTGGTCTTAAAGGACGCGGAGATCATCCAAAGCAGAGGGTAGACCATCACGATGCCGATGACGGTCAGCAAACCGTAAGTAATCACAAGTCTGTGCGTGCGTTTCATCAGAATTCACCCCCGTCCTCGTAAAACGTCCAATAGGGGGACGATTTGAATGTGAGGGCCGTGAACACCAGGATGATCATGAACAGCACCCAGGACTGGGCCGACGCGTAGCCCATTTTAGAGTGCTGGAAGGCGTTCTCGTAGACCATCATGCCGTACAGGTAGGTGGAGTTTAAGGGCCCTCCCTTAGTGATCAGAAACGGGGCGTTAAACTCCTTGAAGGCGTTGATCATCTGCATGATCAGGTTGAAAAAGATGGTGGGCGTGAGCAGCGGCAGGGTGATGGTGAAAAACGTGCGGATCCGCCCCGCTCCGTCCACCCTGGCCGCCTCGCAGAGCTCCGCTGGCACGTTTTTTAACGCCGCCAGGAAGAGCACCATGGAGGAGCCGAACTGCCAGACCACCAGAAGTCCCATGGTCACTAACGCCAGATTGGGGCTTCCCAGCCAGTCCAGGGCCGGGATATGCAGATGGGCCAGAAAGGTGTTTACGGTTCCGTTTTTGCTGAACAGGAACTTCCACAGGATCGAGATTGCTACGGAGCCGCCCAGAATGGAGGGCAGGTAGTAGACGGTCCGGTAGAAATTGATGCATTTCAGCTTCATATTTAAGATCATGGCGATGATCAGGGCAAACACCAGCTTGCCCGGCACCGCGATCAGCACGTATTTCACCGTGGCCCAGAGGGACTTGTAGAACACCCGGTCCCGGGTGAACATCTGCACGTAGTTTTTAAAGCCCACGAATTTCATGGACTTTAACAGCGAGAAATCCGTGAAGGAATACACAAAGGAAGCCACAAAGGGATACAGTTGGAATACAAAGAATCCAATGATCCAGGGCAGTATAAACAGGTACGCCACAGGCTGGTGGTCTGTCCGTTTCATCTTATCATCTCCTAATCGTCGGGTGGTGCGGTTGAATGATGGGTGTACAAGGGGTGCCTGCCGGAGACTCCGCGCAGGGCAATGGGCGGCCCCGGCAGGCGCGGGCAGGTCCGTGGCCCCGGCAGGGCTGGGGCGCAGGCCGCTGGGGGCCGCCCCGGCAACTTGTCTCGTTCAACAGGAAGGGGTATTGCGTCCGTTTGATCGATCCGGCAATACCCCTTGGCAATTTTGTCTCTATTTTTCAGGTTACGCACTGCACAGCCGCGGCTTCAGCCTCACGGTTTGATGGTTTCCAGCAGCGCTTCCAGCTCGGACCGGAATTCGGCCGCCGCTTCCTCCGGGGTCATCTGAAGGTAGCCGACCTCCTGGATGTAGTCTTTCAACAGCACCAGGACCTCCGAGTTCAGGCTGGGCCCGTTCTCCGCCGCTCCGGCACCGCTGAGGGCCTGGGCCACCATGGTGGAGACCTTTCCGTCGATAACGCCTTCCTCCACCAGCTGCTCCTTGGCCGTCTCGTTGGCCGGGATTCCCCGGGTATCCTTGAGAACGGAGATGGCTTCCGGATCATTCAGCATATAATCGATAAAGTTCGCGGCCACATCCGAGTGCTTGCTGTTGGCTGAGATGGTGAGGAACACCGACGGGGTCACCAGGATTCCGGGATCCACAGCGTCCTTTGCCACCGGGTAGCGCAGGGTCGCCAGCTCGAAATCGCTGGCCTTGGCGATGCCGGGCACCAGGGAGGAGGATGTGGGGAAAATTCCCAGATCCTGGTTCAACCAGTTGGGGTTCTGGTCCGCATACACGGTCTCGTAGAGCACGCCCTCTGCAAAAGGAGGCACGGTCCCGGTCTCCACCAGCTGTCTCTCATAGTCGAAGATCTTCGCCATCTCCTCGGCGGTAAAGCCCGGAGTATAGTCGTCCTTCACCAGGTTCTGGCCGTTCATCTGCTTTAAGATCGCCTTTACCATGTAAACCCAGTGATCCGCGTGATTGTACATAAGGTGCTTGGAGGGGTCCTGTTCCTGCACCTTTTTTCCGTTCTCCAGCACAGTCTCCCAGGTCCAGTCGTCACTTGGCTCAACGCCGTACTGTTTCAAAAATTCCACGTTATACAGGTAACCCATGCCGTTGATTCCCACCGGAAGGCCGATCAGGTAATCGTCCTTGGCCCCGTATATTTTCGCAAAATCCATGTCGAATCCGCTCATATCGATTTGATCCGTCAGGCTGTTCATATCCACGAACAGTTCGCCCTGGGCGGTGAGGTCGCTGACCCACTTGTAATCCACGGAAATGATGTCCGGCTCCGTTCCTCCGCCCAGCTGGGTCTGAAGCTTCTGATAAAAGGAGTCGAACGCCCCGTATTCCCCCTCGATGGTGACGTTGGGGTGCTTTTCCATGTACATGTCCATCACCTTCAAGGTGGCTTCGTGGCGGGTATCGGCCCCCCACCAGGAAAAGCGGATGGTCACCTTCTCATCGGAGGCGGTTTTCGCGGCCTCCTTCTTGTCCTCTGCGGGCTCTGCCGTGGTCCCGGAATCCGCGGAATCTGCGGTCTGAGTCCCGGACGGCGCTTTCGCTTCCCCGCCTCCCCCGGAAGAACAGGCCGACAGGCCCATGGCCATGGCGGCCGCAATCAAAAGCGCAGTTGCCCTTTTCATATTTTTTCTCATCTGATACCTCTCCCTGTCTGTTTTTGTGGAGACCGGCACATTCTCATGCCGGCCGGTTGCAATTCACGTTGGCCTCGGCGAAATGTTCTGTTACGTTCTGTTTTTATTTTATCATTTGCCGTCCGGGCTTGTACATCGACATGTTTTTAGATTGTATGCATTTATTGGGACAGGGCCCGCTTTGTTTTTAGATTTCCATAATAATTGACCGTTTGTCTTTCATGATTTCCTAATAATTTTTATCTTTTTTTCATGGAACGTCCATATTTTCCTCACATTTTTCCGGTATGATAATACATGTAAAGCAAAGAAAGCTTTTTCATACTCATATCGGACGGGTAAAACCGTCCGACCCCCCTATCAACATTTTCTTTTTTACAAACTATAATATACCTACCATTCCCACGCAGGCGCTGAGCCTGCGAAAGAAAGAGATAAAGGCGAGCAATGACGTGATCCCACACGGCAAGCCTTTATCTCTTTTTTGTTGTGCAAACGCGTCTCTACCGTCAACTCCTCATACTTTCCCTTATTGGAAGTATAATCAACTCGTAATGCAATTAGGAATTTCAAAAAGTATTTCAAAAAGAAAAAGGAGAGTGCATTAATTATGAGAAAGCAGACAAAATTAGTTGCTGTATTATCCACAGCAGCACTGCTCGCCATTGGTGCATCCATGACCTCTTTTGCGGCTCAGGGTTGGGCTGAGGAAGATGGGACTTGGGTTTATTATGACAAGAATGGCGACAAGGTAGAGAGCACATGGAAGAAGTCCGGAGCCAGCTGGTATTGGTTAGATGACAATGGCGAGATGGCTATGGATCTGCTGGTTGAAGATGATGATGACTACTACTACGTGGACGCTAATGGTGTTATGGTAACCAACCAGTGGGTAGCAATCGAGAATGAGGATGCCGGCGAGGAAGATGAGCCGGATCACTGGTGGTATTATTTTGGCGCCAACGGTAAAGCCTATAAGCGGAGTGATAACGCCACCGGCGATGTGTCTCTGAAGATTATCAATGGTAAAAAATATACGTTTGATGATGAAGGTAAGATGCAGTTCGGCTGGGTAAAAGATGGCGTGCGTCAGACTGATGATGAGGCTTGGTCAGAGTGTGATTACTATTTCGGCGATGAAGATGACGGCGCTATGGCCACTGGCTGGAGACTGATCAGCATTACAGATAGCAACTATGAGTCTGATCAGCCGGATCCGCTCGGAGATACCTGGGATGAAGAACAGGATCGTTATTTCTGGTTCAAAGCCTCCGGTAAAAAGCAGACCAGTAAGACAAATAAGACCATTGATGGCCATAAATATGGCTTTGATGAAGATGGACGTATGATCGCTTCCTGGTATACAACCGCTACAACCTCAAAGGCCAAGGCCACTTCGCCCGTTGCAGCAGGTACTGAAAAGATTCAGGGTGCGACTGACTACACCAAAGAATTCCTGTACTTTAACAGCCCCGAAAGCGGCGCCCGTTATACGAAGGAATGGTTTAAGGTTGTACCTGGTTATTATCTGCAGCAAGGCAAGTATGATGACGGAGATGAGTATTGGTACTATGCAGATGGAAACGGCAACCTGTACGCCAACGAAATCCGGACCATCAAGGGTAAGAAATATGCATTTGATGAGTACGGCCGCAATATTACCGGTTTAGCATTCCTGAGCTTTAATGACGGCGACGAATCCATCAACATCGAGATGAAGTTTGCCAGCGATGCCAACAAGGGGAACAATGGTGCAAATCTGAGTTCTGATGAATATACCGCGAACAAAATGTCTGCAAAGACTAACCCCTATGATACCGAAGATGATTTTGATAAGTTTGTAAATGATTATCAGGATGAGATTGCTGCCGGAACCCTTCGCTGCTATTACTTCGGTGATGATGGCGCAATGAGAACCGGTACTCAGACTGTAAATATCGACGGTGATTCCTTTACCTTCAAGTTCAACAAATCCGGTGCACAGAAGGGTGCTGGTTATGTTGGTATTGATGATAAGAAGCTGTATATGGCAGGCAAACAGGTCAAGGCTGATAAGGATGATAAGTATAGTGTTTATAAGGTAACCTTTAATAGTGAAGACAAGGCAATCGCTGTAGTCAAGCTCGAGACACCTACCTTCTTAAAGAATCAGGTTACGGCCGAGAAGTTTATGAAGACAACCAATGCTGACGGCGATGTAACATGGGCATTAAAGGATGGGGTCGAATCCATCAATGGTACGTCCGAAAAGTATTATTTGGTAGGAAGCAATGGTACGATTGCCAAAGGCAAGAGCTCTGCTAAGGATGGCAATGACTATAAGTTTAAGGTCAACAGTTCCTATGAGATTACAGAGGTAGTTCTGGAAAACTAATTTCTGTTAATTCGTTCAGAAATTCTAATTGCTAAAAATGTGCTGCACCATAACCGTAAAACCGTTATGGTGCAGTTCTTTTATCTCCCCCTTGCGCCAACACTCCCTCTGTCGTAAAATCGAAAAAAAGGAGTAATTTAATATGGGTACGCCATCTTTCTATGATTTCCCGCCCTCTCCTGTCCTACCAGCCGGGGATCTGACTGCGCTGCTCGACGCGTTCCGCCGGTATATGGCTGCAAACAATCTGTCGGACAATACCATCTCTGCCTACATCTACGGCGTAAAAGCCTTTTTCTCCCGCTACCCTGTGCTGGACCAGAATAATGTGAGCCTCTACAAGGTTTCCCTGATGGAACGCTACCGCCCCCAGACCGTCAACATGCGCATCCGGGCGCTAAACTGTTTTCTGAAATCCCAGGACATCCACGACTATAAAATCCCCTCCGTCCGCCTCCAGCAAAAATCCTTCATCGACCACGTCATCAGCCACGCGGACTATGAGTATCTGAAAAACAGGCTGTGGGAGGATGAGCAGTACACCTTTTATTTTATTGTGCGCTTCATCGCCGCCACCGGTGTGCGGGTCAGCGAGCTGGTGGCACTGGTTTTGCCGGACGTGCAGGTGGGTTACCGGGACCTCTACTCCAAGGGAAATAAGACCCGGCGGATTTACATCCCCTCCTCCCTCCAAAAAAAGTGCCTGGACTGGCTGGCGGCGGAGGGACGGCGAGACGGCCCTCTTTTTATCAGCCGCCTTGGCCGCCCCATGACCGTTTCCGGAATCCGCAAACAGCTTAAAACCTTTGCCATCCGGTATCACCTGGACCCGGAAGTCATGTACCCCCACTCCTTCCGCCACCGCTTCGCCAAAAATTTTATCGAAAACGGCGGCGATATTGCATTTCTCTCAGACCTTCTTGGGCATGATAGCATAGAGACCACCCACATTTACCTGCGGCGGACCAGTACGGAGCAGGCTATTCTTTTCAACCGGGTCGTAGACTGGTGAGTTCTACCCCGCCCGCGGTCATACGTTGCTTTTTTTGCCAAAACACAGTATGATAATAACAGCATTTTCAATCGACTGAGTAAAGGAAGAATCAATATGTACACTTACACCTGGTACCAATGGCTGCTGATCTTTTACACTTATTGCTTTTTCGGGTGGATTTTCGAGTCCGCCTACGTGTCGTGCAAGACGCGCCGGTTTGTGAACCGCGGTTTCCTGCGGCTTCCCATGCTGCCCCTTTACGGCACCGGAGCCGTTATGATGCTGTGGGTGTCTCTGCCATTGGAACACAACGTGTTCCTGGTGTACATTTCCGGAATGATCGCCGCCACGG
>PVML01018736.1_pt1 | contig 14104 bp, 17 predicted proteins | sample 1853371 | NCBI WGS metagenome assembly PVML01 (sample SAMN08533508, study PRJNA380276) | Human gut metagenome, whole genome shotgun sequencing project. | isolation source: participant 1, chromium library | host: Homo sapiens | collected 2017 | reverse complement strand
GTATCGACAGTACTAACGTGGCGCGTGCTATTCGCACAGTTCGCCCTTACGGTATAGATATTAGTAGCGGTATTGAAACAGATGGCGTGAAGGACGATGAGAAAATTAAAGCTTTCACCAACATTGTGAATACAATAGCTCACTAAATCACAAAAAATACATAAATCTAAGATATAATAATATTTTAGACACATCCGATGGAATTCATCGATTGTTGAGATAGATGCCAATAGTAACGCTGTACAGGCGTGTTAGTAGGAATGGCATATGGAAAGGTAAGTTATATGAGTGAACAAAGACATGGTTATTTTGGCTCCTTCGGTGGCCAATTTATGCCAGAAACATTGATGAATGCAGTCATCGAATTGGAAGAGGCATACAACAAGTACAAAGATGATCCTGATTTCGTACGCGAACTTGAGGATTTACATAAAAAATATACAGGTCGTCCATCCCTTTTATACTATGCAGAGCGCATGACAAAGGACCTTGGGGGCGCTAAAATCTACTTAAAACGAGAAGATTTGAACCATACGGGTTCTCACAAATTGAATAACGTAATCGGTCAAATGTTATTGGCAAAACGGATGGGTAAAACTCGCGTTATTGCTGAAACAGGTGCTGGTCAACATGGTGTGGCAACAGCTACTATCGCTGCGTTGATGGGCATGGACTGTGAAGTATACATGGGTGCAGAGGACTGTGAACGTCAAGCACTTAACGTATACCGTATGGAATTATTGGGCGCTAAGGTGCATCCTGTAACAAGTGGTACTAGCACATTAAAAGATGCTGTTTCTGAAGCATTGCGCGAATGGACAAACCGCATGTCTGATACGCACTATGTATTGGGCTCTGTTATGGGCGCTCATCCATTCCCTATGATCGTTCGTGACTTCCAATCCATCATCAGCCGTGAAGCGCGTGAGCAAATCCTTGAAGCAGAAGGTAAATTGCCAACAGCTGTTATGGCTTGTGTAGGTGGCGGTTCCAATGCGATGGGTATGTTCTATCATTTTATTCCTGATGAAGGCGTTCGCCTTATCGGTTGTGAAGCGGCAGGTCGCGGTATCGATACAGAGGAACATGCAGCGACAATTGCAAAAGGTTCTGTTGGTATCTTCCATGGCATGAAATCTTACTTCTGCCAAGACGAAGACGGCCAAATTGCTCCAGTATATTCTATCTCCGCAGGTCTTGATTACCCTGGTATCGGTCCTGAACATGCGTACTTGCATGATAGCGGTCGCGCTGAATACGTACCTGTAACGGATGACGAAGCGGTAGATGCTTTCGAATACTTGTCTCGCTTAGAGGGCATTATTCCAGCTATTGAAAGTGCTCATGCAGTGGCACATGCTCGTAAAATTGCGCCTACTATGAGCAAGGACGATATCATTATTATTTGTTTATCTGGTCGTGGCGACAAAGACGTAGCGGCTATGGCGAAATACAGAGGGGTGGATCTTCATGAGTAAAATTAAAGACGCTTTCACAAAGGGTAAGGCATTCATCCCATTCATCAGTGCTGGTGATCATGGCATTGAGAATACAGAACGTTATATTCGCGTCATGGTGAAAGCTGGCGCCGACATGGTAGAAATTGGTATTCCATTCTCCGACCCAACAGCGGAAGGCCCAGTAATTCAAGAAGCGAGTACACGTGCACTTTCTACAGGCGTAAAAATTCACGATATCTTTGATATGGTGCGTCGTTTGCGCACAGGTGAAGATGCAGTGACTATCCCACTCGTGTTCATGACCTACTTGAACCCAATCTATGTATTCGGCCGTGAAAAATTCTTTACCCTCTGCGAAGAGGTTGGTATTTCTGGTGTTATCGTGCCAGATATGCCATTTGAAGAAAAAGGGGAACTCGCGAGTGTAGCTAATAAACACGGCGTTGAAGTGGTATCCTTAATTGCGCCAACATCCGAAAACCGCATCGAAATGATCGCAAAGGACGCAGAAGGCTTTGTGTACTGCGTATCTTCCCTCGGTGTTACAGGCATGCGTAGCGAAATCAAGACAGATATTAAATCCATCGTTGAAACCATTCGCAAATATACAGATATTCCTGTAGCCGTTGGTTTCGGTATTTCTAAGCCAGAACAAGCGGAAGCAATGGCGCGCGTATCTGACGGTGCTATCGTAGGCTCTGCTATCGTTAAAATCGTGGCAGAACACGGTGAACATGCTGACCAAGCGTTATTTGACTACGTACAATCTATGAAACAAGCGGTACAAAAAGCTAACGCATAATAAAATAGATAATACAATACATACTAAAAAGGACGTTATATATGTGTATAACGTCCTTTTTAGGTTAGTTAGTTTAGTTATGTGTTATATGACTGGATAACCAGTTATGAAAGGGGAATGATTAGCCGTTTGTAGATTCGGAACGTTGATGTTGTTCACTACGTTTAGCAGTGGCATTTTTATCATGTTTTTCACGTTCAGAAATTTTGTGTTTTCTATGTTTCTTTTGATCTGGTTTGAACCATGGATGAGCACTGCTGTCTACTGTACCATCATCGTTCTTTTCCATGCGATGGTTTTCACCGATTTTGAAGTGGTAATCTTTAGCTTGCGCTACATTGGCACCAATGCCTACTGTTAAGAATGCTGCCAAGCTGGCCATAGCTACTACTTTAGTCAATTTAGCGTTCATAATTATTATCTCCTATACAAACTTAATTGCACGAATTTTAGTTGTAAAAAATATATTATTAGTATAGGTAAAATTAATGAGGAAAAAATGAAATGTTTGCCTTGGTAAAGCATAGTATAATAGTAATAGCTAAGTTTGTATAATATCTAAATATAGTAGGAGTTTTATGAAACAGAGAGTATATGAAATCCTCTATCGCGAGCTAGTAGAAAACTATGCAAATGGTAAAGGACGAACAACGACAGCCGATTTTTGGCTTACCATAAGCGCTATGACCTTTGTATACGGTCTAGTTACATTCATAGCAGGTCTTGCTACATTCATTCCTTATGGATTTTTATATGCTATATCCTTAGGGGGCGGCGTATTGACTGCATTGACGGTAGTATTAACATTGCCGACTATTATGCTAGTAGCAAGACGGTTGCGTGATTCTAATAATGATCCAACCTTGATGATTCTTGTCTTTGTTCCTATTTTAGGATGGTTGATTTTGCTGTACCTATTATGTAAGAGGTCGGCTCCTGGACAAGCAGTAAACAAAATTAATGAGCAGGTACCTATAGAACCAAGTATAAGTGAAAAGCAGTCTATTTCTGGTGTATTCATCGTGATTATTCTTGTTTTAGGGTGGGTTACTAGCAGCGTAGGGACATCTATGATGGGGCATAATTATATGGTAGAAGAAACAGCCTTTGGTAATTTAGGACAAGGTGCTTTTACCAAAAAAGCAAACCGTTTACTACGTAGTGATTCTGCTACAACAGAAGGTTATCTAGTTGTGAAAGAGTATTACCAAGCACTTGCGAATGGGGATTATCATAGTGCGTATCGAGAATTGAGTAGTCGTGAAATGGAACGATATGGCACCTTTGATCTTTGGCAACAGGCTAAGGCAAAGGAACAACGTTCTGCTGTGGAATCTATACAATTAGACTATGTGTCTCAAGATATTGATGATGATGTAATTGTGGATTATATCGGATATAGAGTGGACTTTGTAGATAAAAGACCATCTATGTTAGTACGTTTATATAGTGTGGGTAATGGTTGGAAAATCGTAGGTTTTGAAGAGTTTGAGGAGGACTAGTATGGCATCTGTAAATGTATATGATTTAAACTATACCGATGCCTTCGTGCTAGGCATCAAAAACTACGCCAATTTTAAAGGTCGTGCGAGCCGTAGTGAATACTGGCGATTCATGGCTGGCATGATGATGGTTCAAGGAACACTAGGGGTTGTAGCCATTCTTTGTAAAGGTATTGGCCTTTATAACTTCGAGTCTATTATTGATACGATTACGTTGTTAGTCACTTTATTTTTCGTGATTCCCAATATTGCCATCACAACGCGACGTATGCATGATATTGGCCGTAGCGGCTGGACTCAACTGATTTCCTTTATTCCCATTATAGGCTTCTTTATATTCTTGAACTATGAATTGAAACGAGGCGATGAAGGAGAGAATGGTTATGGGGAAAGGACTGCCTATATACCTATTACTAGGAATATAAGTGAATCTACAGGGCTTGAAGCAACTCCATCTCGAAAACAAGACTGGGTTATGGGCATTACCATCTTTGTTCTCCAATCCATCGTCTTTGGTGATACTATCGGTGATATATTATGGTATGGCATTAATGCCAATGGTTACATATAGTATTAACCTGTATCAAATAGCATACTTATTATTTTATTTTATAAAAGTTTAACAACTCCTTTATAGACAATATAACACTTTGTAGTAAAATGAAATCAAGATGAATTTAAAAATATAGATATGGTTATGTTACAACATATCTAAGTTACTATATGTGTTAAGAACAACAGGACTTTATGAGCTTCACTGTTTCCTGCTGTGAATGGAAGGAGTTTAGTATGAGACCTTGTCCCTATTGTGGACACGAGGTGTTAAAAAGTGAACGATACTGTCCAAACTGTGGACGTATTCGTAAAGCACCCATTTCGTTAGATAAATATAGTCTAGGCATGATTGAAAACTTTAAACAATGTTTTGTTTATAAATACGCTGACTTTGAAGGGCGTGCTAGCCGTAGCGAATATTGGAATTTCTTTTTGGTGTATCAATTGCTATTTGTAGCTATTCTATTCACCTGTGCATTCTTGAGCTATATCAGTCCGCTCTCTAGTGTGGTTGGCGTTGGCTTCGGGCTAGTCATTCTTGTACTTATGTCCGTCGTTATGGTCATCCCTAGCGTAGCTGTTGCAGTACGACGCTTGCACGATCAAGGCCGTTCGGGCGGACTTGTCTTTGTGGGCCTCGTTCCTGTTATTGGTACAATTATATTGTTAGTGTTAATGGCTCTTCCTGGTGAAAGCCATACAAACCGTTTTGGATTACCAACAGGGCACGTTATTCTCACAAAGCAAATGGCTCATGAAATTGGTTTGATTGATGCTACACCTACCACAGGCCTTACAGCAGGATTACTATGTGCAATCTTTGTGCTGTGGTTCTTGGTGGATCGATTACTAACGACAAGTATGATGTAAAAAATAAAATAGTAAGAATAAAGAAAATAGCCTCTACATCAAAGTAGGGGCTATTGCTTTATAATTTTTATTTAGACTCTATTAGTGCACTATCATCAAAGGTGATATTACCAATTTTTACGGTATCAGTGCTTTCTAAATTAAATCTTTCACTATATTTATGATATCTGTGTTTTATTGAGAAAATACTGTTGTTTTTTAATTCCTTTAGACTCTTTGTAATATCATCATTATTTTTAACTTTTATAAACTTTACATCATTAAAAACTAATGTGTCATCTTCTGGGATATATAAGATATTGCTCAGATTTTCTCCTTGTACAATAAGGTGATCTTTATCTTCGCTTAAAGTAGCTGTTGTATTAGGTAGTGGTGACTTCTCTTTAGTAAGAATAAGATTAAAATCATAAGTTACCGTTTGTTTCTGTTTGAATCCATTACGAATTGCTAATAGAGAATATTGTTTTGGTATTGGTAAATCTTTATCCGGTTTATATTTATATGCATCTTCAGCAACTATATATTTGTCACCATTTTCTTGTATAGTTAATTTAATAAGACTATGCATTTCTGGATTAACACCTACCCAAGTGCCTGTAAAGTTATTTTTGCTGCATCCGGATAAAATAAAACAGCTTATTAATGTCACGATAAGTAGGCTGAATTTCATTATATTTTTCATGATGTACCTCCTTATTGCTCACTTTTTACCATAGAGTCATCAAAGAAGAAATCAAACTTTGCTATAGATTGTTCTTTTTGATGATTTTTTAGATAAGTTTCTTTTATTATTTTTTGCATTTCAGGGATATATGATTCTAGAGAATCGTTATTAGATTTCTTCTTCAAAGTCATACCCTCATATAAGAGTGTGTCATTATTCTTATTATAAATAAAAGTGTCGGTATCATCTTTGTGCTTTACTGTTAAAGTATCATCTGAAACTGTGCCAGTGTAAACTGGTAAAGTCAGTTTAGCGAATAGATAGTCAACATAAACGGTTGAATTTGGTTTGTTATTAACATTTATAAGACCACTCGAATATTGGTCAGTTAGCTCACTGTATGTACCTATTTTTGGAGATACAACAACCTGCTTTCCAGCTTGTTGAATGGTGATTTCTAATGCTGTTGGATGATCATTATTTTCGTAGAAGCCGATCCATGTTCCTTCAAATTTACTACTATCATTTTTATTAGTACCACACGCTGCAGTGAGTATCATAGTTAAAATAAGTAATGATAAAACTAAGAGTTTTCTTTTCATTATAGTCTCCTTAATGGTAATTATTTTGTTTTGCGACGGAGAATAAATATATAGAATAATCCACCGATAATTACAATACTAATCCCAATGCTACCATATAAAAACCAATCTGGACTTGGTTTGAATGTAAAGTGGATTTGTTTGTTTTCAGGGAATGTTACTGTGTTATTTTTAACAGTACCATCTTGAACGCTATCTCTTAGAATTTCTCCGTCTACCGTAATATTTGTTGTACCAGGTGCACGTCCTAAATCGATAATGAAATGGCCATCACTGGTTTTCTGTAATGCTGGTTCACTAGATTTACCTTTTAATCTAGTTGTAATTGCATCACGCATACGCTCCAACTCAGTACCATTAGCAAATTTAGTTTCAATTTTCCAAACTTCACGAGATGTAGTATCAGCATCTTCGACAACAGTCATATTACCATCGGCGTTTGGTGCTTTGATTGTGTAACCTTGTACATTGTTTTTGGTTAATGTATCTGTAATAATTTTTTTCTCTATAGGGCCGCCTTTAGATGTTATTGTGGCATCCCAAGTACCACTTCCATCTTTATTTAGTTTGATATCTGAGTTAATAGTTGCACACCCTGAAAGTATTAACATACATAGACTTAGAATCATTAGACATAGCGTTCTCATAAATTCCCTCTCTTTAAATGATAAACTTAAACTATCTATAAAAAGCTATTTATGATATATTGTACAGTAATTATGTAAATATAGGCAATATATAGTACAAAGAGGGTGGATGAAATGTTAATGAAGTTTAAACAGCTTGGTATGCTTAAAAGTACATTAATTATTTTAGTGATAATTTGTGCTTTAGTAGGCGTTGGATACGGCGTATATAAAAATATGACGTATAAGAGTACTCCAGAGTATTCGCTAAAGTTGATTTACGATGCGATTCAAAATGGTGATGAAGAAACATTTAAAAAATTAATTGATATTGATGCTGTGGCGCATAGAAAATATGATAAATCTATTGCATTCTATGAGAAACGAATAGAAGAGGGAAAAGAAAAGGAGACACTATTTCCTTATAATGGTAAAATGATGCACTTAGGAGAATATAAATTTATTGTAGCCAAAGATCGTTTTGCTAAGGATGTTCATACTATTTTTACTGGTGGCGATATAAAAGCCTTAAAATTTGGTAGTGCTTCCAATACTAAATTTGTAGACAATTTATCTATGCTACATGAACCTAAACGGTTTAAATTTATAGATATAAATGTTCATGAGATGGCTCCTGCGCATGTTAGTGTTGTTGTGACTGGACTTGATACAAAAGAAAATAATCTTAAAAGCTTGTCGCTAGAGATGCAAAAAATCGATAATGACCTTTGGAAGATTGTCTGGTTTGATTATGGCAGCTTTGGTTTCTCTGATATGGCACACGATGATGATTAAACTGGATTATTTTATCTTGGAATAGAATATATTTTGTGAGTAGTTTATACTCAATATGAGAAAACGCCCCTTACAATAGAGTAAGGGGCGTTTTGTATTATTTTGACTGTGTTAGGATGCTATCATCAAAAGTAATTTTATCAATAATGACAAGATTGTGGTTAGATCCAATAGCACGATTACCATATTTATGGAACTTTGTTTCTAACTCAATACGTCTAGCATTTTGCATTTGCTTTAAAATATCATTGGTTACATCTGGAGATGTTTCTTTTTTATATCGAATACCATTAATTAATAATGTATTGTCTTTTTCGATATATCTAATGATTGTACGACCTTCATCGTAGCTAAGTTGATTTTTATACTTATCTTTTTCTTTATCATCTTTTTCATTTTGAGGTGTAATCTCTCTAGCTGTTGTTGTACGAGAGTCTTTTTGAAGAATAAAGTTGATGTTATACGTATTATTGGCTTGTTTTACACTATCATCAATCGATGGGAAGAGAGTTCCATGAGGACTAGGGTAGTTCTTCTCCGATTTATAAAATAGTTTATCTTCTGTTACCATATATTCTTTGCCGTTTTCTTGGAATGTTATACGGTACATAACATTGTTGCCATCATAGCCAACCCAAGTTCCTAGATACTTATTTTCGCTTTCACTTTTGCCGCAGCCTACAATGATAATAGTAGATAACAGCATAATCATAATTAAGCCAAGTTTAAAAATGTATTTCATATGCCATATCTCCTTATTTTGCGGTATCTAAAATAGAATCATTAAAGGAAAAATCAAATTGAATTGTCGGCTTTGGTTTGAAACTACCAAATGTATCTTTTTTGCGTTCTTCCACAACAAGTTTTTTCATATCTTCTTTTAAGTCTGGTAAATATGCTTGAATAGAATTATCATCAGATTGCTTTTTGAAGATTATTTTGTCGAAAACTAAGGTACCATCTTTTTCATTATAAATAATTGGTTTCGGACCTACATCTAATTTATTTTCATTGGCAGAAACAAGCATGTTGTGTATAGAATCATTAGATTTTGTTAAGAGATAGTCTGCATTGGCTGTGGCTGTATCCCCACCATTTTTAGTACTATCGGCTTCTTCAAGACCACTAGAGAAATAATCCATTAAGGGATGATAGGAGTAATCATATAAAGATACTAATAGTTGGCCGTCGATATTTTCAATGACTAATTCTTGAATATCATCTTTGTCATTAGTTTTATTATAAGCAATCCATGTACCTTCAAATTTGCTGTTAGCATTATGGTTTTTGTTATTATTATCACTACCACATGCAGTTACGAAGAGCATCATAAAAGTGAGTAATAGTGTAATTATAAAGTTACGTTTCATATGGTCTCCTTATGCTGCATCGCCATAGTATTTACGACGTAAGTAGAAGATGTAGCCACCACCAATGACAGCAACGATAGCTACGCCAATGCCAATATAGAATAACCAACCGTGGCTTGGTTTAAAAATAAAACGAATATGACTGTTTTGCGTGAAGGTAACCGTGTTTTTATCCGTTAATGTTCCAGTTTGAACGCTTGCTGGATCAATTTCACCGGATACGGTAACTGTTGTTTTGCCTTGAGATGTTCCTAAATCTACAATATAAGTACCAGACGTTGTTTTTTCTAAGGCGAGTAAAGGCCCTTGGTTTTTATTTCTTAATGTCATGGCATCTCTAACTTTATTGAGAGTTTCTACATCGTTGAACTTTGTTTTTACAGTCCAACTATTGTAAGGTGTATTGTCTCCATCTTCTACAGTAATTTCTTTTCCTTGATCATCAAGTGCATTGATGGTGTAATTTTGTACATTATTTTCAGTTAAAATCTCTGTGATAGATTCTTTTGGCAATGGGCCAGCTTGTGATTTTACTTGGGCATTCCAAGTGCCACTACCATCACTGTCAATTTTTACATCTGAATCTATTGTGGCACATCCAGATAGTAGTAACATACATAAACTCAGAATCATAAGGGGTAATTTTCTCATAGTATTCCTCTCTTTCACACTACAAATTTAAACTATCTATAAAATGTTAGTTATGATATATTGTACATTAATTAGATAAACCTAGGCAATATATGTAGTTGAAAGGAACGATGAAATGTTAATGAAGTTTAAACAGCTTGGAATTGTAAAGGGTATACTGGGTATTGTAGCGGTGATTGGTATACTTGTGTGTGCTGGATATGGAATTTATCATAAGGTGACTTATAAATCTACGCCAGAATATTCATTAAAGTTAATTTATGAGGCAATTCAATCTGATGATGAAGCATCTTTAAAAAAATTCATTGATATTGATACTTTGGCGAATAGGCGATATGAAAAAAAGTTAGCTCTTTATAGAAAACTAATAAACGAAGGTAAGGAAAAAGAGACTTTATTCCCCTATAAAAATCGAAAGGTAAATCTTGCTGAGTTAGAGCCTTTATTAGCTAACGACCGTTTTAATAATGATATACATACTATTTTTACAGGTGGTGATGTAGATTCTCTAATGAAAGGGGAATCTCCAAATGCTAGATTTGTTGAGCATATTCTTATGTTACGTGAAGTTGATAGATTTAAACTAATTTCTTTAGAAACATATAAGATGTCCTCGGAGCAAATTAGCGTTGTAATTATTGGTTTAGATACAAAAGATAATAACTTGAAAAGTTTGTCTCTAGAAATGAAACAATTGTCAGATGGTATGTGGAAAATAGTTTGGTATGATTTTGCTTCTTTTGGATTTCCTGATTTAGAGCGAGATTATAATTAGTATTTAACTTTGAAATAAAATACCCCGTATATCCTAAAATAAATGGTATACGGGGTATTTTGTTATATAGTTGGAAATTAGTTTGTGTATGTATCAAACACAAAATCTATAATTGTCCGAATGGTTTCATTAGCCCCTATAATCTTGATTTGTTTATACGATTTGAGGCCTAGAATTTTAATTGGGTCTGCCAATAAAGCTGTTAAGAAGCTATGTGTGGCTGTTATAGCATGAGAGAAATCGAGGATTACGGTTTCTCCTTTTTTTATAGCAGGGATGATTTTTCGTTCTCTAAGATTAATGGCTTCTAATTTGACTTCACATCGTTCACCACAATAGTTGTACATATCAAGGTATAATTCTGGAGCGCGGACTATATTATTTCGTTTAGCTACAGTTTCGGTAGCATGTTTTCTGAATTCCTCTAGGTGTTTGTGTAGGTCATATGTTTTTAATCTATCAAAGCCAATGGTCATGTATATAAACGTGCCGGGCCAAGCGTTGTTTAGCGTTGTGTATGTTACATCTAACGGGGAGATATGTGCGACACCATCGCCTGATACGATGTACATATCCGCTTCTAATGTTTTGCCGAGATTGCTAGACAAGTATAGGCCCATGCCGGCATTATTTTGTTGCTTGTAAGGACCTACATTAACGCCGAATGTGCCAGAAATTTCCGGCTCTAGTGCCATGGCGATGGCATCAGTATTACTTGTGAACGGCGCATAGGTTTGCTCTAAATGGTTTTTTATACCAATACCAAGGTCGGCAAGAATGAATGATAGTTGGTTTTTATCGCGGTACCAGTTAAATTGTAATAGTGAAGGGATTTGAGGATTAAAACCGTGTTCTAATGCATTGTATGTCAGTTCGGATATGATGTAACGAACAGCATCCTCATACCCTCTAATTAAATCTGTAGGCAGGTCCATTGCATAATCGCGAATTGTATTTAGCATTTTCGTAATATTATGATCTTTGTATTTGATGGCGAATATGGGCTTGTTGTAGACATAGTAAAAATTGTCTTGTGTGTTATTAAGGATTTTAAAGCATGAGGTTCCATTCATTCTTTGCCACATTTTCCCAAATAAAGAATGCTTAGAATATTGTAAATTTATATGAATCTTTTTTCGCTTTAATTGCCATATATAGAGTATAAGTAATGTCAGTGTTTGGTACTCAATACTTTGGCAAGATCTTGCATCTATAATTATATGTTTTGACTTGGCAGCCCAATCAAATATACTAAGTACATTATCAAAATCAATAATTCCCTTTGCTTTAAATGTAAAATCATTTGGTAATGTTAAGATAGGAACATTAGTTAGTGTGCGACGTGTCTGTCTCATTTTCTCTCTCCTTTAATTGACATGAGTTAGGGCACTTGTTATACTTAACACATAAGATAACGTTTAGAGACCTAGATAGGACGGAATGTTCGTCTCTCGGTTGTCTCAGTTGACCCCATACTTCGTATGGGGTTTTCTTATATCTATATTATAGAACTAATGTTTGCAAAAACAAGGAGAATATAGCTATTATGATTAATTGATACATATCTACAATTATTCCGTGATTTTTGCAGTTTTATCATACCGTTCCGAAGTAGTTTCATTTCTCTGTATGTCCAGCTATTTTCTCATCTTGAATTGGATGTATTAATTTTATACAATATCTGTAATATTAATTTATGAGAATGTAACACATTTAGGAGATATAGATGAGTGGTCAGAATTGGTGGCGACGCCTAGGTTTAGTTGTGTGCATTGTAGCGAGTGTAGGCGTTGTCAGTGGCTGTGAATTTAATATGGATAATTTAAGAAATAACAGTCAGGTGAAAGCAACTCAAAGCGATAGTGAGAAGGAAATCTGGCGTGTTTTTAGATTTTATTTGGCCGCTACGAATGAGTTTAATTTCACTAGTGTAAAATATAGTCATCAACATATGGAAACGGTGCAGCAAGCACAACAAAATGTACCGCTAGCTGAGTTTAAGGTGCGGGATTATGAACGTCTTGAGCAAGAACTCATTGCGGCGCGAGAAGCGGGGCACACACATAGTGACTTGGAAGCAGCTACAGATGCTTTATTACCGGTATTGCACGACGTTGTGGTGGCTGTAAAAGAGTTAGATACGTATTATAAAGAAAAACGCTATGAATCAGATAATTATGCATTTGCTCATACGCAGTTAGAGAAACTTTCAACATTAATAGATGCATTTAGGCCGAAATATGATGCGGTAGACACAATTGTTAATACCTATCATAAGCAGGAGGGTGAACGTCTTGTTAAGCTGATGCGCAACAATGGGCAGACGAATGGCGCTAATATGGCGGAAATGATGCTTATCTATAGCGATATAGTAGATCATATTGTGGAGCATAAATCCGATAGTGATTTCCAATGGGTGAAAGCACAGAAGGAAGCAGCCGATGGGGTTGGTGCAAAGATTACTGCCGCCGAGGCTCAGAATCGGTTAGAGCAAAAGAGACATCTTGATAAAGCGATTGAGGATTTTATGGCTAATCCTTCTAGTGAAACGGAAGAGACCGTTGTTGAACAGTATAATGAAATGGTACGTAGTCCGATGAATTTTAAATTATTAGATTCTGTACAGAAGCCGTATGTGCCACAAGAATTATAATGTGAAAAGTTATATGTTAAACACGATATAACATTTTAGGTAGAATGTATTTGACAATCTACCCTCAGGAGCCCTATAATTATCTATTATATGAATATTGCGTTGAAAAAGACGGCACATCTCAGACGGATTTAGTAGAGACCAAACTCATGGGCTGAAAGGTTTGGAAATCTAGAGATTTGCGGATCACTTTGGAGCAAGTAGGAACCCTGCCGGTGAACACCGTTATATGTCTAAGTGGCTTTCACAAATTGAAGCCTAGTTATTTCGTATGCTCGGAATATTCTAGCTTTCACAGAAGGTCAGTAGGGTGGTACCACGGATATTACGTCCGTCCCTTCGGGGGCGGGCGATTTTTTTATGTAAAAGGAGCACATCATGGATTACGGTAAGACGTTACATTTGCCTGAAACAGAATTCCCAATGCGCGGCAATTTGCCTAAGCGCGAACCAGAAATTTTAAAGTTCTGGGAAGACAACAAAATTTATCAAAAACGTTTGGAATTGCGTAAAGACGCAAAACCATTCATCTTGCATGATGGCCCTCCATATGCAAATGGTAAATTGCACATCGGTCATGCCCTCAACAAAACGTTGAAGGACATCATCATGAAATACAAAACAATGACTGGCCATTATACTCGCTACATCCCTGGTTGGGATACGCACGGTTTGCCAATCGAGCATGCGGTTATTAAAAATACTGGTCTTAATCGTCATGAAATGGCGCCTCTTGATTTGCGCAACAAATGTAAGGAATATGCATTAGAATGCGTAGA
>PVML01019890.1_pt1 | contig 14157 bp, 10 predicted proteins | sample 1853371 | NCBI WGS metagenome assembly PVML01 (sample SAMN08533508, study PRJNA380276) | Human gut metagenome, whole genome shotgun sequencing project. | isolation source: participant 1, chromium library | host: Homo sapiens | collected 2017 | reverse complement strand
GAAAGTCATTCAGAACAACAGTCTGGATTTTGAGGAAAATTGAGATGCAGCCGAATATTATCTATTTTGTGGCGGATCAGCTGCGTGCGGATGCTCTCCATCATCTGGGAAATGAAGCAAGTCAGACTCCGAATCTGGATGCCTTAGCCTCAGAGGGGATTTCCTATGCGAATGCTTATTGCCAAAACCCGGTATGCGTACCCAGCCGCTGCAGTTTTCTGACAGGACTGTATCCGCATACGACAGGACACCGGACTATCCATTATCTTCAGAATGAAGAAGAACCTAATTTAATGAAAACGATGAAAGAACAGGGATATGAAGTTGTCTGGGCGGGGCGCAACGATGTCGTTGCCGCAAATCATTCATTTGAAGCGTATTGCGACGTTTATTTTAATGGAATCGATCGCGAAAATCATCGAGCGGATCGTTCAAAAAAGCAACCGATAAAACACCCATGTACGCCGAATTCATCCCCTTCCATCAAAGATACAAGCGTTCCAGGATATTATTCACACTATCTGGGAAAATTGTCGGAAACTCAGGCGCATCAGGTCAATTGGGCAGGAAACGATTGGGCGATTCTGGACGCTGTTTTTGATTATCTCGATCACCGCCAGTCAGACCGTCCTTTATTTCTTTACATCAGTCTGTTATTTCCGCATCCGCCTTATGGTTGTGAGGATCCCTGGTATAGTCAGATTGATCGTTCGCTGATTGCGGAGCCAAGACCCAGCGCTCTGGAATTGGATAAACCCAGTATGTTGAAAGGCATTGCCGCAAAGCAGCAGTTAAATCAATGGGGAAAAGAAAATCTCCGGGAATTGCGGGCGGTTTATCTTGCGATGGTATCGCGGTTCGATTATCAATTTGGATTATTGCGCCAGAAATTGATCGACTGCGGACTTTACGATTCAAGCAACGTTTTTGTTTTTAGTGATCACGGCGATTATACCGGGGATTATCAAATTGTGGAAAAAGTCCAGAACTGCTTTGAAGATCCTGTTTCCAGGGTACCGTTATTGATCAAACCGGCTGCGGGGTTGCCTGTTACTCCGCGGATCAGCCAGGCTTTAGTAGAATTAACGGACTTAACGGCTACGGTTGAGGAATTAACAGGCATTCAATCAGATTATGTTCATTTCGGAAAATCTCTGGTTCCTACATTCGCTCAGGAACAGGAACATCACGACGCTGTTTTCTGTGAAGGCGGACGGATTCATGGCGAAATATGGGCTATGGAACGCGGACATAATGCGGATTCACCCTATTGGCCGCGTCTCAGTACTCAGGAGAGCGAAGGACCGGAACATACAAAAGCGGTGATGATTCGTAAAGGACAGTTTAAATATATAAAACGACTGTATGAACGTGACGAGTTATATGATTTGAAATTGGATCCGCTGGAATTGGTAAATCGAATTGACGATCCGGACTATGCGGGAATCGTTAGTTCCTTAAAGGAGCGAATGTTGGACTGGATGATTGAAACCGGCGACATTGTTCCGAACCGGAAAGATCCGCGATATTAAATTCTCATTTTGTACATAGACGGATGATTTGGAGAAAAGAGTCAGAAACCTGGCTCTTTTTAACGAGGGAGAGGATAATACTAAAAGAAGACAAATGAGGGATAAAAAGGGTGATAAAATGAATAAAAAAAGTACATCCGATAATAGTGGGTGTATAATAAAGACAATCCATAACTCAGCACTTTTGAATCGACGACGGCATGACTGCGATCCGAAAAAACGGGTAGGAGTTTGAAAATGCCATCAGGAAAATCGAATTGAATAATGTGAAATAAGCCTGGAAACAGCGCGTTTTTCTGTTATTCTGATCCACCATTCACGTCGGATCATCAGGCAGGAACTTATGGAAAAGCCGGATACCGGCTAAGGAGGAAAGCATGGCGATCATTCAAGGCTTGGAATGGACCTTCAACACCGTTGCGGAAGAATATGACAAGTGGAGTCCCGAATATGTGCCGGAGTTGTATGAGGATTTGTTTGCTTATCAGCCATTGACTTCAGACAGCGAAGTTCTGGAAATTGGGATCGGCACCGGCCAGGCCACAACGCCGATATTGAAAACCGGCTGCCGCCTGACTGCGGTGGAGCTGGGCGATCAGCTGGCAGCGCTGACGCGGAAGAAATTCAGCGACTATCCTGATTTTACCGTTGTGACGAGTGCCTTTCAGGATTATGAAAGTCCGGAGAATCGCTTCGATCTGATTTACTCCGCTGCGGCTTTTCATTGGATCCCAGAAGAAATCGGTTATCCGAAGGTGTATGCGTTGTTAAAACCGGGCGGTGTGTTCGCGCGGTTTGCCAAGCATGGAAATTATCGGCAAAGCAATGAAGCACTGTATGAAGAAATTCAGAAGGTTTACGCTCAATATATGGCGTATTCCGCGCCAACGCCGCCGTTCACTGAAGCGGACGCGAAAAGAAGATCCGAGATCAGTCTGCGGTATGGCTTTGTGGATCAGAAAATCAGGATGTATTCAAGAAAACGATCTTATTCAGCGCAGGATTATGTTTCACTGATCGCCACGCAGTCGGATCATATCATTTTAGACAAAGCGGTGAGAGCGGATTTCTACGCCGCAATTCAAAATAAGATCGAATGCTTCGGCGGCAGAATTGAGCTGGTCGATACGATCGATTTGGAATTAGCCCGGAAGCCATGAGTCCGGACAGAAAGGTTTTAACAGAACGTAAAAAAGTCAGAAGGGAGGAGTACAATGACGCTAACCCATCATGAGCAAGCCCTGCTTCTGCTTCGCTTTCTGCAGCAGCGGCAGCGGAAGGCGGAGCTGGAACAAACGTTGGTTTTGGCAGAAGCCCAGGGCAGTCCGCTGGTAATCCTCCCGCGGCAGCATATTTTTTCCTGGAAGAAGAAACCGAAAGTTGACGTGCAGGCTGTGCGTCGGGAATTAAGCGAAATTGAAAAACATCCGATTTCCCTGTCGTCACAGGCATGCCTGGAGATTGCGGCACAGCTTTTGAGGGATGCGAAACAGTCAGAGGACCGATCAGCTCAGACCGGATCTGAATTGATTGAACAGGCGTTGAAGCTGGAAGCCCTGGCGGAGGACTACGACGCTGTGATCTCGCAAAGCTATGATACGCGTGAGGCGGAGGGGCAACGAGTTCCGTTTACCGGCTATGTCGGGTATGCCCCTAACGTTCAGATTCCTTACGATCTGCCAAGAATGCGTGAACTGGGCGAAGCGATGAAAAGCAGCTTGAAAGAAACGCAGCGCTTAGTGCATCAGTTGGCCTGGAGCCGGGAATGGGATGTTCAGCTTCTCTTAAAAGAAGACGTGGAAGGCTTCAAGGATATTCAACTAAACGCTGCCCGCTTCCACGCCCGGGCCCGCTCGGAAATGGAAACGGCAAGTCGGATCCGCAATGCCTTAATCTGCTTCCTGCCGCGATTTCTGGAAACTTTAATTGATGCTGAAAATCAGGATGAAAATCCCTGTTAATCGGTGTTGATTCCAGATCAAACAAGAAATGTGAACTTCCCAAAAGCATTGGAGAACGCTGAAATCCAATGCTTTTTTAATGTCAAAGAATTCTTGAAAAATATAAAAATTTCACAAAAAAGGATTGACATCCGCTTCGGAATCCATAAAATAGATAAAGGTAGACGATCGTCTATAAAGGAGGAAAGAAGAAATGAAGAAATTAGTTGCCCTCGTTCTGGCGGCGATGCTGCTGACAACAGGGTGCTCAACCAAAGCGCCGGAAGCCACCGGCGGCATGAAAGCGGGAACCTATAAAGCCTCGGCAGCCGGCTTCCACGGCGATATTACGCTGGAAGTCACGGTAGACGCGGAAAAGATCACGGATATCCAGGTGATCGAGCATTCAGAAACAGAAGGAATCGGCGCGGCAGCGTTACCGGAGTTAGTCACGAAGGTTCTGGACAGCCAGTCCATCGGCATCGACGGCGTATCCGGTGCGACGGTCACGTCGAATGGTTTTAAAGCAGCGATGGAAGATGCGTTAACCCAGGCAGGCGCGGATATGGATAAAATGACAAAATCCGCCGAATCTTCTTCGGCGACAAAAGAAGAAGTGACGCTGGATGCGGATATCGTCGTCGTGGGCGGCGGGGCAGCCGGTCTGACAGCGGCCTTGTCTTCGCAGCAGAACGGCAATAATGTTATCCTGTTGGAAAAGACGGGCGTTGTCGGCGGCGCGAGCGCAATGGCAGGTGCAGGCACGATGGCCACCGGCAGCCAGTGGCAGCAGGAAGACGGTTTTGAGGATTCACCGGAACAGCTGAAAGCGGATATGTTGAAAAACGGTCATAATAACAATGATGAAGCGACGCTGGATATTTATGTCAATACGACCGGCGCGGCGTTTGACTGGCTGGTTTCCGAAGACGGCGCGAATGTTCCGTATGAAAGAGATGGCAAGCCAACCCGCAGTTATTCCGGCACCGGCCGCGGCGCAGGTGTGGTTTCCAGCTTAGCGGATACCTTTAAAACAGCGGGCGGCACGGTGATGACGAATACGCCGGCTACCGAGCTGATTGTGGACAACGGCGTAGTCAAGGGGGTAAAAGCCAGCGACGACGCAAAGAACTATACGATCAACGCCAAAGCGGTGATCCTGGCCACCGGCGGCTTCGGCGCTAATGATGCAATGGTTCCGGAAGCCTATAAGCAGTTCGTTTACGCCGGTCATGCGGGCGCAACGGGTGATGGCCTGAAGATGGCAGAAGCGGTGAACGCGGATACCTTCAACATGGAATTCGTCAATACGCAGCCAAACTCGATGATTCTGCCAAGCGGCTTAGGCCAGTATTGCAACCCGGGTGTCGGTGCGGCTTATTCCGCTTCCGGAGCGTTCCTGGTCAATCAGGACGGCGTGCGTTTCGCAAACGAAAAGGGCAACGCCTGGGATCTGATGCAGGAAATGAAGAAGAACTCAACTCAGTATCTGATCATGGATCAGACATCCTTCGACGCTTTCAACAAGGGCATGACAGGATCGAAGATTTATTCGGATGAAGATGTTGAGAAGTGGCTGGCCAACGACGGCGAAGGCAATCCATTCATGGTCAAAGCGGATTCGTTAGAAGATCTGGCGAAGAAAATGAACCTGCCGGAAGGCGCATTAACCGAAACGACGGCGAAGTTTAATGAAACGGCAGCCAAGGGTGAAAAAGACGAATTCGGCCGCGAACTGACCGCACCGTTAAGCGAAGAAGGTCCATATTACGCATTGCAGCAGTATATCCGTTACTATGCGACGCTGGGCGGACTGCGCATCAACGACGGGATGCAGGTGCTGAATACGGAAAAACAGCCGGTTGAAGGCTTATACGCAGCTGGTGAAGTTGTCGGCGGACTGGAAGGCGACGTCTACATGGGCGCTACGCTGTTCGGCTGGGCAGTAACCAGCGGATATAACGCAGGCAACGCCGCTTCCGCAGCGATTGCGAAATAAGTTACAGACTTCATAGATTTAATAAAAAAGCCATAACCAAGGTTTCTGATTTGTATCAGCAGCCTGGTTGCGGCTTTTTTTATTCTTCTTGCAGCCTAAAGAGAATCCGTGGAAGCAGGATTTGAAATAGATCAGAATGTTCCGAGGTCGATCGAAAAAGATCAATGTGAATACTCTAGGATGAAACGATCGCAAAGTGAGGGAGACTTCCTTGAATAATTAAGGTTGGAAACAAGAGAAATTGTAGGATACTGAAATAGAAGATACAATACTGAAGTCAATAAAATATAAGTATTATGAGTAAAGGCCTTATTTATCGAGCCTGGTAAAAATCATCTTAAAAACTTCTGTCACTGATAAGATGGTTTGGGGTACATGGGAGAACTTTGCAAAGATCATCACGAATTAAATGATAGTGTTGATATAGTTGATCTTTCGGAGTTTGATACAATTCGTAAGGTTGAATCTTAGTTATATCTTCAAAAGTATAAAGTATGATATCGATTAAGAAAGAGCGGTCATTTTCCGGAAGAACCATTTGTCTTAATCCCAATTTTACTTTTTCGATGTCAAAATCCTTGATATTCTCTTTATTTATCCCAATATATATCGTTCTATCATTTTCAGAATGGAAATAGTGAATAGCTTGTTCTTTTGTAAAAACAGGATAATAAACTTCGCAAGAGTCAATTGTAGCATTCAAATCAGGTTTATACTGACCTCGACCAGTAAATTGAATCGTGTGAGTGAAAATATAAGGAAAAGGGAACATGGCCTCTAATTTTGGTTCCAAATATTCGTAAATTGACAAGTTTATGAAAAATTGGTTTAAGTCATTGCAAAAAAAATAAGGTGCAAGCTCTTTTCCTGTAATGGTTCCATAATCCTCATCAAAAAGACTTTCTTCAATCGGGTAATACAAGGCATATTGTTCAGGAGATAACAAATAATCTAAGAAAATAAGACTATCATAAAATTGATGATTTTTGTCGGTATACTCTAAACATAGTTTTGAATTTAAAGACGATTTTTTGAAGAATAAAGGTTGTATCGCATCATGATAATAGGATTTTATTGCATGATCGAAATAAGGTCTTAAGTCAACAAGTTTCTTAAGATCGTCTTCGGAACAGTTAAGACAAGGCACTTCATATACTGTTTGTAAATTGTCTGGTGAAATAGAGCTGCTTATAGTATCAGGAGGACTTGAAAAATCACAAGTGTTGATCATGAGAATAAAAAGTAAAAAAACCGAAGCAGGGATAAGGATCAAAAGAATTCTTTTCATGGAAAACCCTCTTTTCTGATAACAATCTATACGAATCAAAATAAAGCATCCGGAGAGATACCGGATTTAGAAATAAATTCAGGATCTATATCAATAAGCTATGACCTTAAAGAAATCGTTCAGCTTTCGGATTCCTTATTTTTGTTATGCCTTTTCATCTTCCTCAGTTCTGTTCTCATTTTTTTGCATAGAACATAATAATAGAATTAGCTTCCATGACATTTCTTCTACTAATAATAGAAAGATGATTCTAGTGTTTCATCTGTTTACTTCAAGGATGTGAGGCAATCCATGAAAGAAACTATAAGTTTCTATTCTTATGCTGCAATTGAGAGTTTTTGTGCTCAATATTGCTGATTCGTAAAATAGGAATCACGGGAACTAAGAGTTGAGCTTCTTATAGTCTTTTCTTTATAAGATCCAAATTCTTTTAAATTAGGCATAATGATTGTATTGTTATCAACATAATCGATGAAACAGCCCTTTGTTTGAAAGTGGTTTGGGAAAATTTTGATGATTCTTTCCATCATAATAATTTCATCTTTTTCATCAAAAGTATCTTCATGAACAACGAGTTTAACTTCATAAATCCCAGATCTATTTTTATCGATGTGCGAGGGGTTTAAGTTTTTTTTCTCACCGGAATCGCCAATCCGTCTTATAAAACATCCGATATCCGGGTACCCCGAAGTTATTTCCTGACAATAGGCGTAGGAAAGAATTTTGGACTGAATTGGAATCATATTTTCCTGTGTGCATTCAATAGGCATGTTAGACAGAAAATCAAATAAGCTCCAGGTAGGATGATGTGTATAGTAATAATAAGGTATTTTGCCAATATCCGTATTCGTGTGTTTTTTATATGAACAAAGTGCGATGGGGAGAGTCTGATTGAAATAACAATCAGAGGGTTCATTGAAAGAATAAAGGATATTTTCAGAATTCCAATAATAATAAGTCATATAAATTCGAGGAACAGAGATAAATATGTTAAAAAGTGAAGTGAATATGATGAGAAGAATACATAAAAAGCGACAAAATTTATTGAGAATGAACATGAAATCACCTCTAAAAAATTATATCAGAAAAAGAAACGAATTAACAAAATATTCGAAATGGATAAAAGACCTGCCTCGCTTTACTTCCATTCTAAATTAAAGCTGGTAAAAGATGCAGGAAGAAATATCGATTCTATAAAAATGGAGATCTCATTCTTTACCAAAATAAGAAGTTGACATTCTAGGTCTACGATTATAGACTTAAGATAGATCAAGGAGTAGCCACAGAGAAACAGGGGGTGTTTTCATGACAAAGAAAAGTAAAATTCACATGGGAATGAGAAAGACGGGGATCTTCATCCTGATTTTAATTCTGATCAGCGGCTGCGCTTTCAACAATACCGGACATGAAGGTCTGGGGGAAAAGTCACAGCCTGATCCAGAGATGACGCCGACGCCCATTCCAGTGAATTCTGAGGTCAGCGGGAATTCGGCAGTCAAGGAAGAACGCCCGGTCATGACGGAGGCGGAAATCAACCGCATGGTATCGAAGCTTCCAGAGGATGGGATTTACTATGGCTCGGCTGATGGGCGCTGGGGTGAAATCGAAGTCGCAGTGACAATTGAAAATGGCCTGATCACGGCAATCGGAGTCGATCAATATGAAACCCCAGGCTTAGGTGATGACGCTTGCGACCGGATGGTCAACGGATCATTGAATCGCAGACAACCGCGGTGGATACCCTCGGCGGTGCGACCATCAGTTCAGAAGCCGTAATTGAGGCGGTAAACCAGGCACTGAACATGGAAGGAAAATAAGCGGAAACGAGGGTGTAGAAATGAATCAGTTCGCTATTATCGCGGCAGGTTTAGGCCTTGCCGGCTTCTTCGGGATCAAATCAAGAATCACACGCTCTGCCCATTCACAGGGAAAAGCGGCCTGTCGGATGTTCATGCTCAGCATCGCGATCTTCCTTTGTTTTTTGCCTTGTCTATTTTTAAAGCAGGTTTTCGGCCCGTGGATGTTGGGGATCGCGGTATCTTTCGTTTTCTATCTTCGCGATCGGATGAAGCTCCGGAAGATTCCGGTTCAATCGACATCGCAATCCGATGTGTTTACCCTGAACACACCGACAGCCTTTGCGGCGGGAGGCAATAATCCGCGCATTTACATACCGGCCAAGATTCAGGACGATCAGCGCCGCTGGATCCTTGCCCATGAACGATATCACCTCCGGCATCATCATCTGTTCATAAAACAAGTTCTGGTTGTATTCCGGTTTGTGTTCTGGTTTAATCCCGGGGCCTGGCTGCTTTACCATCTTGAGGTTCAGCGCTTGGAACATCGCTGCAATACCGCGGTTGAAAGTCAGCTGACGCTCGCTGAGAGAATCGCGTACCGCCGCCTTCAGCGCCAGCTTCACACGCCGCAGAATCTTTGGGCTATCGGCTTCAGCGATTCACCGCAGCCCTCCGGGACTCCTTCGGAAACGGAGAACGAAGATTCCGAAGGCGAAAAGCCGCGGAGCGATAAGAAGCTCATTGTTCTGGCGGCTGTCGTTCTGCTTGGTTTCCTCTTGACCGGCGCGGCGGCGATGTCCTTCATTCTGGGAACACCCAAGAGCTTCGGCCATGACCAGGCAGCGCTGGAAAAACTGCTGGAAGCCAATCCGCGGGCGGAACGGGAAATCACGGTGCTGGCGAAACTGCCGGAAGCATTGAACGCCTACGAATGCTCGCTGCTGCCGCTGAACAACCGTCAGGAAATCATCGTGTTTTTAGATCAGGGTGGTCTGCCGCAGGCGCAGCTGGTCTATGATCTGGCGCGGGATCAACTGGTAAAGGCCTATCTGCCTGATGCGGACAGTGCGCTGAGCGAAGAATTGTGTCTGCAGGCAGCACAGATCGCCGGTCGTTTCTATGCCGATGAAAGAGTTTTGAAACATGCCCGGGACAAAGCGCTGGAAACCTCCGGCGGCGAATTGATCGCGATCAACGAATGTCAGGCCTTTCCGGAATTTGAGCCTTTTCAGCTTCGCTATGGACCTGTGGATGAACGTCAGTTCTACATTGAAATGGGACCGGATTACAAGCTTCTCTGGGATCGGCATAATCACCAGCTGGATTTAAAATCAGGGGCGTTCAGCCAGACTGCGATCAGCGATCAGCGGCTTGCGGAAATTGCGGCTCAGACGGCAGGTTTTTATGAACAGTCCGTTGATCAGACGCAGCTCTGTTATATCAGCGACGATCACACGATTCTCTGTCCTAATGATTATTATCGTATTCCTGAGGCGATCCCGTACGTCTATCCGGTTACGCAGCCGGAAATTCTCTCTGATTCGCTGGATTATGGTGTTCAGGGACTGGACATTGCGAGTCAGACAGGAAATCTGGAAGTGCTGGCAGCGGCCGCCGGCCGGGTTGAGAAAATCGGTCATAATGAGCCATGGGGAACGTATATGATTATCAATCACGGCCATCGCAAAACTTTCTATGGCGGATTAAGCGATGAAGTCTGGCTGGGAACGCGGCGGGAGGTGGAGCCGGGACAGGTCATCGGCTTTATGAAGGATGACGGCACGGCAGCGGCGCATGTGCATTTTGCCATGCTGGAAAACAATCATGCCGCTGCCGACAGCCGGCCTTATCTGGAATATTCAATGCTTCAGGCCAAGCATATCGAAGTGCCAATCCGTGTCAGCGCCACCTATGCGATTGACAAGACGCAATGGGAGGAAATTGAACAGGTGGTTAAGAAAAGCGACGCGTTCGAGGAATATACGCCGGGATTTACGCCGAAGGCAGAACATATCTATGGCTCGGTCATTTCGGAGATTATGATTACCGCGCAGCCGAACGATTTTTCCACCGTGACGATCGTTCAGAACGCTTCGACGGGGGAAGTCGAAGTCAGCCGGAGCTACTTATTTAAGGAAAAGATGGACGAAGTCCTTCCTGACGTACCGCTGGAATTGATCTTGAATGTCACAATTAAACAGGAGGCAGGCAAGTCGTCGGTGGCGATCACAGCGAACGTCGATCTGAGCTATCATCTATATTATGCGGAAGGGGTTTATAATCCTGAGAAACGAATTCTGATTCAAAATGACGTTACGATGAGTTATATGGATGCAAGCGAGGACATGCGTGCCGCAGTCACGGCTCAGATTGAGGAACTGCTGGAAAAGACGCAGCGGATTGATGAAAAAGCACTGAATCTCAGCGAGCAGATCATTCAGGTCATCACGCAGGGACAAGCTGCGGCATCGGACCACAGTTCGCTTTATGAAGTGCTGGGACGCTGAAACGGGTCAGAAAAGCTGGGAAAACAATGAAAAGGAGACGCTTCGCTGTTGGCTATGCTGGATGCGTTAGACCGGGATCCCACGATTGAAGAACTGAGTGAAATTCCATTTTTCATCAAGATCCGACAGCCGGAATTCACGGAACAATCATCGGGCAAGGCTCAATTTCCACAGCTTATTCTTTCAATCGAGGATCCAGGTCAGATGGAGTCGGTAATGGAATTGCTGCGTTTTCAGTTTCCGAACTGGATCCTGCCGGACGAATAAATCAGCGCGCTTAGCGTGCAGGCTTGCCTGCACGTTTTTCCTTGATTAAAAAGGCGGCATAAGAAGTAAAACTTTGAATTCAAAAAGCGGGCGAAATTGAGTATAGTAAAGAGACAAAGAGGGAAGATTTATGAATTTACAAGATTTACAGTCATTGATCGCCGTGGCACAGGCCGGAAGCTTCTCTGGGGCTGCGAAACAAATCTATGTCAGTCAGCCGAATATCTCGCATCACATCACCAATCTGGAAAAAGAACTGGGCATGAAGCTGATCGAGCGCAGCACGCCGGTAGTTCTGACACCCGCCGGGGAGCGGTGTCTGGCGCTGGCCAAAGAGATTCTTGTTTTATGTGAAAAAATGCTGGAGGTGGCGCGTGAAGAAAATCAGTTGGCCGGCCGCAACCTGCGCTTAGGCTACGTCAATATGCGGACGCGGGAAATCCTGATGGACCTTGTCAAAAAATTTGAAAAAGCCTATCCGGACGCGCTGGTTGACCCTGCCTTTTACGATTATGCCTCCGCCCTTGAAGCGCTGCGCGCCGGCCAGACCGATCTGATTCTGACCGGACAGCTCAGTGCCGAGAACCAGCCGGGGATTCAGACGAAGCTGATCGTGCCAGCCGGACTGGTTGTGATTCTGCCGAAGCGTCATCCGCTCACAAAAAAGAAGACGCTGGAATTTGCGGATCTCAGAGGTCAGCCGCTGATCATTCGCAAGCGGCAGCGTTATCCTCAGGAATACGACCGGCTGCTTGAAGAATGCAGGAATCACAATCTGGACGGGATGATTCAAAAGGAAGAAATGACTGCGGAAAATTTCTTCGCTCAGATCGATCTTGGCGGCGGACTCGGTTTAGCAGGCGGCGGCATGCTTTTAAAATACTTCATGAAAGATCTGGCGGACATTCCGGTCATGGGCAGCGTCCCGCAGCATGGCATCGTCTTCGCCTGGCGTCAGGCTGATGACAATCCCGCGATTCAGAAATTGACCGCGCTGGCAGACTAACCGCATTATTCAGAATTTGAATCTGATTTCCTCATTATTCAATGTGTGAATTAGTGAACAAGCTAAAACTCCGCTACACTTAAGGGCAGGAGGAAAGATACAATGAAAAAAAGAAGTTCTTTGATTCTGGCGTCCTTGTTGGCGGCGAGCTGCATTACCGGCTGTTCGCCATCCCCAGCTCCGTCAGCGTCACCCCAATCCCCGGCTGCGGCTTACAAAGCCGGAACCTACACCTCGACCCAGACCGGCATGGGCGGTCCGTTTGAGGTGAAGACAACATTCAGCGACGGCGCGATTGAAACCATCGAGGTCGGTGAGAACAACGAAACCCTGATGGTCGGCACCGAAGCGATCCGGATCCTTTCCGAAAAGATCGTGGCTAATCAATCGCTGGGCGTCGATACCGTCAGTGGTGCGACGTATTCCAGTCTGGCGTTGATCAACGGCGTAAAGGACTGCGCCGAACAGGCCGGTGCGGATGTGGAGGCGCTCACCGCGGCAGCGGTCCAGGAAGAAACCTATGCCGATCAGACGCATGATGCTGAGATTCTGATCGTCGGCGGCGGGCTGTCCGGCATCACGGCGGCGTTGTCCGCGGCTCAGAACGGCGCGCAGGTCATCCTGCTGGAACAAAAGGAATACCTCGGCGGCAACTCCGTTCTGTCGACCGGCGACTTCCTGCTGGGCGGCACCTCGCTGCAGGCGGCGCAGGGAATTGAAGACAATGCCGATGACTTCTATCAATGGCAGATCGACGACAGCGAAGGCCAAAAAGATCCGCATCAGTGCCGGATGATCGCCGATAACGGCCAGACGTTGATCGACTGGTTTGAAAGCCTGGGCGTGCATTACAACACAACTAAAATTGACAAGACCGACGGTTCTGACGTAGCCCGCGGTCATGCGGTATCCCCGAATATCGCGACTGCCGTATCGACCTTGATCGACGCGATGGAAAAAGCCGGCGTCGATATCCGCTATCAGACGCGGGTGGACACGCTGCTGGCAGACGATGAAGGTCATGTCACGGGCGTATCCGGAACGAATGCTGCCGGTGAACGCGTTGATTATACCGGTGAAAACATTGTTCTGGCCAGTGGCGGCTGGGGCGATAACAACGAGATGATCGTGAAATACTGGGGCGCGGATTACGACGGCCTGGTCTATGGCGGATCGAAGGGCATGGACGGCGCGATGCTGAATGCGGCGCTGGATCTGGGGGCCGGTTTGATCGACATGGACGACAAGCATGTCGACGCGACCCTTGAGGTCAACAAGCACATCACCGTAACAACCAACATCGTCAGAAACTGCGGCGGGATCCTGATCCGTCAGTCAACCGGCCAGCGTTTCTGCGACGAACAGGCCAGCCACAGCGAAGTTGCTTCCAAGGTCATGCATGAGCTGGGCGATCCTTATTATTATGAGATTTTCGACAGCCATGCCGTGGAATATAACGAATCAGTCGCGTATAAAATCAATTCCTATCAGAATATGGGCTTGATGGTGGAATATGATTCGATCGCGGCGATGGCCAAGGATCTGGACGTGGATGAAGCCGTGCTGACGGAAACGATCGAAAAGGTCAACGCCACGGTGCGCGGAGAAACCGAAGATGAATTCGGCCGTGAACGTTTCTTCCAGGAACTGGAAGCTCCTTATTACGTCATGAAGGTCGCCAACGGCGTCGCCTGCACAACCGGTGGTCTGCGGGTCAACGACGCACTGCAGGTGGTCAGGGAAGACGGTACGCCGGTTTCCGACAACCTGTATGCGATCGGGGAAATCGCGGGCGGCTATTTGGTCAAGTACATCGGCT
>PVML01016585.1_pt1 | contig 14474 bp, 12 predicted proteins | sample 1853371 | NCBI WGS metagenome assembly PVML01 (sample SAMN08533508, study PRJNA380276) | Human gut metagenome, whole genome shotgun sequencing project. | isolation source: participant 1, chromium library | host: Homo sapiens | collected 2017 | reverse complement strand
TCTCCGGTTCCCAGAACCACCAGCTGCATGTCCTCGCCGCACAGCTCATCCATCAGCGCCATCAGCTGGCTCAGGCCGCAGGGCTCAAACAGCGACGGCATCAGGAACGCGTCGCAGCCCGCGTATATCATGCGCGACAGGGCATCGGAATAGTAAATCTGCGCTGAAACCCGGTCCTGGTACTTCCACGCGTAATGGCGGAACATGTTCTCGTAGCGCTCGTCTCCGGTTCCCAGAACCACCAGCTGCATGTCCTCGCCGCACAGCTCATCCATCACGCACTGGATCAGATCCAGTCCCTTTTGGTCCGTCAGGCGGGACACAAGACCCACCATGAACTTCTTCTCGTCCACCGGCAGTCCCAGCTGGGCCTGGAGCGCCTTTTTATTCTTAACCTTTTCCTTGCGGAAATTCTTCGCGTTGTAGTGCTGAACGATGCTCCCGTCGGTCTCCGGGTTAAAATCGTCGTAGTCGATGCCGTTGACAATGCCCCGCAGGCTGCCTGCCCGCGCGCGCATCAGGCCGTCCAAGCCCTCGCCGTAAAACGGCAGCTTGATCTCCTCCGCGTAGGTATTGCTCACCGTGGTGATGGCGTCCGCAAAGACGATCCCGCCCTTTAACAGGTTGCCGTCCTTGTACGCCTCCAGCTTGTCGGGGGTGAAGTAATAGTCCGGCAGCATAGTCAGCTTTTTGATCGTCTTGACATCCCAGATTCCCTGGAACTTCAGGTTGTGGATGGTGATCACGGACTTGATATCGCGGAAGAAGTCGCCTCCGTGGAAGCGGTCCTTGAGCAGCACCGGCACCAGGCCGGTCTGCCAGTCGTGGCAGTGGATCACATCCGGCTGGAAACCGATCACCGGAAGTGCGGAGAGGCCGGCCCAGCAGAAGAAGCAGAACTTCTCCAGATCCCAGTACCAGTCGCCGTAGGGCTTCGATCCGTTGAAATAGCTCTCATTGTCAATAAAATAAAAGGTGATTCCCTGATATTCGTACTGTAAAATACCTACATAGCGGCTCTGACCCAGGTAATCCATATAAAAATGGTTTACATACTGCATCTTCTCAAGCCACTCCTGTTTGATGCACAGATACTTGGGAATCATCACCCTCACGTCAAAATACTCTTTATCGCAATATTTCGGCAGAGAACCGACAACGTCCGCCAAGCCTCCGGTTTTGATGAACGGTACAGCTTCCGAAGCCATGAATAATATCTTCTTCATTCAAACCTCCCTCTCCTGTAAAAACAGGCGCCATTACGGCTGCTACTGTATAGTATACATTATTTTTCCGTAATTAGGAAGTCTTTTAGGTTTTTCTCTTAAATTTTTTTGTACTCCAAGGTGATTTTATCCGATATCAGTGCGATGAATTCTTGCCTTTTCCGGTGCTGACCGTATAACCGAAGACTTCATCAATGGTTTCCATCTTACCTCTTCCCCACGCCACCTCGATGGCATGACGGATGGCCCGTTCCACGCGGCTGGCTGTGGTCTGGTGCTTCTTGGCAATGGTGGGATACAAAATCTTCGTCACCGAGGTCATCATCTCGGAGTCCTGCACCGCCATGGAAATGGCGTCCCTCAAATACTGATATCCTTTGATATGAGCCGGTATTCCCAGCTCGTGGAGCATGCGGGTGATGTCCTTTTCCAAATGCTCCTCAATGTACTCCTCCCGGCTCAGGCGCGGCTGTTCCTTCACGGACCGCGGTTTCACTTCCCTTGCCTGATCGTTCCTGGGCTGGCCGCCGATGTGGCGGATCTTGTTCACCAGAGCCTCCCGGTCAAAGGGCTTCATCAGGTAATAATTCGCTCCCGCCTGAAACGCTTCCTCGGCCATCTGTTCGCCGCCCACCGCGCTGAGAATGATAAATGCGGGATTCTTGATCGCAGGATGTTCGCTTTTCACCCGCTCTACGACGGATATTCCGTCGATCTTTGGCATGATCAGGTCCAACAGCACTACATCCGGCGTTTTATCCTTGATCATGTTGATCGCTTCCTCTCCGTTCTCTGCTTTTCCAATTACGGACAAACCGTCTTCGTTCTTTAATATCTCATCCAGTGTATTCAGAATTATTGGATTGTCCCGGTGGTGGGCCTGATCGGCTTCCTGTTCGCGGTCGTCACCCGCGCCCAGGTCATAAAGCAGGACCCGGGAACTGAAAAAATGAGAGTGATCGCCGACGCCATCGCCGAGGGCGCCCGGGCCTTTTTGGCTGCGGAGTACCGCGTTCTCGTTATCTTTGTGGCCGTGCTCTTTGTGGTCATCGGCCTGGGAACCCACAGCTGGATTACGGCGGGCTGTTTTCTGGTGGGAAGCGCCTTCTCCACCGCCGCCGGTTATCTGGGAATGAGCGCAGCGATCCGCGCCAACTGCCGGACCGCCAACGCGGCGAGAGTTTCCGGCATGAACCGCGCGCTCTCCATCGCGTTCTCCGGCGGCAGCGTCATGGGCATGGCCGTGGTTGGCCTGGGACTCATGGGCGTGGGAACTCTTTATATCGTCACCGGCGACGTGCGCGTGCTCTCCGGCTTCAGCCTGGGCGCATCCTCCATCGCGCTGTTCGCCCGTGTGGGCGGCGGCATCTACACCAAGGCGGCCGACGTTGGCGCGGACCTGGTGGGTAAGGTGGAAGCCGGTATTCCTGAGGACGACCCCCGCAATCCGGCCGTAATCGCCGACAATGTGGGCGACAACGTGGGCGACGTGGCCGGCATGGGCGCGGACTTATTCGAATCCTATGTGGGTTCCTTAATCTCCGCCCTCACCCTGGGAATCATCGCCTATCAGACCGCGGGCGTCCTGTTCCCGCTCCTGTTGTCGGCGGCGGGCATCCTGGCTTCCGTGGTTGGCGCTCTGATCATAAAGACCGGCAAGAACGGCGACCCACACAAGGCATTGAAAACCGGCGAATACAGCGCCACCGCATTGGTTGTGGTCTGCGCCCTGATCCTCAGCCGGATGTTCTTCGGCAGCTTCAATGCGGCCTTTGCCGTGATCGTGGGCCTGCTGGTGGGCGTGCTCATCGGATTTATCACCGAGGTTTACACCTCCGGGGACTACCGTTTCGTAAAGCGGGTGGCTGAGCAGTCCGAAACCGGCTCCGCCACTACCGTGATCAGCGGAATCGCCCTGGGCATGCAGTCCACCGCCATTCCGATTCTGCTGGTCTGCGTGGGCATTTTCCTGTCCTATAAACTGGTCGGCCTCTACGGCATCGCACTGGCTGCCGTGGGCATGCTCTCCACCACCGGAATCACCGTAGCCATCGACGCCTACGGCCCCATCGCGGACAACGCCGGAGGCATCGCGGAGATGGCCGGCCTGGACAACTCGGTCCGCGAGATCACCGACAAGCTGGACTCCGTGGGCAACACCACCGCGGCCATCGGCAAGGGCTTTGCCATCGGCTCCGCGGCCCTGACGGCCCTGGCCCTCTTCGTCTCCTACGCGGAGGCGGTCAAGCTGACCACCATCGACATTCTGGACGCCAACGTAATCATCGGCCTCTTCATCGGCGGCATGCTGACCTTCCTGTTCTCCGCCATGACCATGGAATCCGTGTCCAAGGCTGCGCACCAGATGATCGAGGAGGTGCGCAGACAGTTCCGCGAGAAGCCGGGCATCCTGGCAGGCACGGACAAACCGGACTACGCCTCCTGCGTGTCCATCTCCACCACGGCCGCCCTGCGGGAAATGTTCCTGCCCGGCCTGATGGCGGTAGCCGCTCCCCTGATCGTCGGCCTGCTTTTGGGCCCGTCCGCGCTGGGCGGACTTCTGACCGGCTCCCTGGTGACCGGCGTTCTGACCGCGATCTTCATGTCCAACTCCGGCGGCGCCTGGGATAACGCAAAAAAATACATTGAGGAAGGCCACCACGGCGGCAAGGGCAGCCCCGCCCACAAAGCGGCTGTGGTAGGCGACACGGTGGGCGATCCCTTCAAGGATACCTCCGGTCCCTCCATTAACATTTTGATCAAACTCATGACCATCGTATCCCTGGTATTCGCACCGCTGTTCCTTCAGTACGGCGGCCTGCTCTGATACCGGCCGATCCCAAAAAGCGCCGCCGCGCCCGCGATTCAACCGCAGGCGCGGCGGCGCTTTTTTATCTGCTTAAATCCCGCCTCCCCAATCAAAAAACGCGTTAAACGTCCAATCAATATTGCAACCTCCCTCCAAATCTGATATACTGATAAAAGCTCAATGTGAACGCGATAACATTCTCGAGCGCCATCACATTCAACTAAAAAACGAATCAATCCGAGGTGTAAAAATGACAAACACAAACCAGACGCCATCAGAGCCATTGACCTATCAGATCGACCGCACCCTGTACCAGGGACGCCCGGCGGACACGGCGGGACGTTCGGACAAGGAGCTGAGGGCCTACGACCTGCTGGACTCCCTGAACGTATCCTACAGCCGCGTGGACCACGACGCCCTGCCCACCATCGAGGCCTGCCAGGAGGTGGACCGCCTGCTTGGCACGGAAATCTGCAAAAATCTCTTCCTGCGCAACGCCCAGAAAACCGACTTCTACCTCTTGCTCATGCCCGGCGACAAAAAATTCAAGACAGCCGCCCTGTCCAAGCAGATTGGCAGCGCCCGCCTATCCTTCGCGGAGCCGGAGTTTTTGGAATCCCTGCTGGGTCTCACCCCTGGCTCCGTCACTGTGCTGGGCCTGATGAACGACACGGAAAAACAGGTCCGGCTGCTGATCGACAAGGACGTGCTGTCACGCGAAGATTTCGCCTGCCATCCCTGTATCAACACCTCCAGCCTCAAATTTAAAACCGGGGATCTTCTGGACAAGGTCCTGCCCGCCCTGGGACACCCCCACACGCTGGTGGATCTGCCCAGGCCGGAATAAACGGTCGAAAAAGGGACCGGTATACCATCGTACGGCATATCGGTTCCTTCTATATTAATGTGATTAATGTGTATATGAGCAAAGCACCTGAGGGGGCCTCTAAATCACGAACTCTCCCAGGCTCTGGCAGCGCAGTCCCGCCGCAGCGGTCACCGCAAGCACCCGCTCCCGCCCATCCACAGGCATACTCCAGGACAGGCCGCAGTCCGCGGAGATCTGCCGTGGAACGGGTATGAGCCTCCCCGGTATTTCCTCATCCCGGCAGGCCCGCTCCCACGCCATGGCCTCCGACGTGGTGTGGAATGTAATCACCAATCTCAACTCCGGTTTCCTCATATCTCCAAATCCTCTCTTTCTGGACACGCCAGCGACGTTCGGGCATTCAGGAGGCCAGCTCCCGCACCGCCATGGCCGCCAGGTCCATTTCCTCCTCCGTGTTGAAGTAGGACATGGAAAAGCGGACCGCTCCCTGGCCCTCGGTGCCCAGCGCTCTGTGCAGCAGGGGCGCGCAGTGGGCTCCCGGCCTGGTGCAGATGCCGTACCGCTCCATCAGCTCGTCCGCCACCTCCCCGGAATCATAATCCCGGATGTTCAGCGTCACAATGGGGGCGTGGCGGTCCATGTCCGAGAAATCCCCGTACACTCTGACCCCGGGCAGGGCGCGCACCCCCTCGTAAAAGCGCCGCATGAGCATAAGCTCCCGGTACCAAATGCGCTCCATGCCCGTCTCCTCGATAAAGGCCAGGGCCGCGTGAAGCCCGGCGATTCCGTGGCTATTCAGGGTGCCGGCCTCCAGGGCCACCGGCATCTGGCGCGGATGGGCCTGGGAATATGTCTGAACTCCGCTTCCCCCCCACTACCAGGGGCCGCACCTCCACTCCCTCCCGCACGCAGATCCCGCCTGTGCCCTGGGGGCCCAAAAGACTTTTGTGGCCCGTAAAGCACAGCACATCGATGCCCATGGCCTCCATGTCGATGTCGAACACTCCCGCGGTCTGGGAGGCGTCCACCACCAGGAGGATTTCCGTCTCAGCGCAGATCTTCCCCACCCGTCCGATGTCCACCAGGTTTCCCGTCAGGTTGGAGCCGTGGGTGCAAACCATGCCCTTGGTGGAGGGCTTCACGGCTTCCCGGATATCCTCATAGCGGATATTGCCCTGCCGGTCCGCCCTGACGATGGTCAGCTCCACGCCCTGCTCCCTCAGGCGGTACAGAGGGCGCAGCACCGAGTTGTGTTCCAGCGCCGTGGTGATCACGTGGTCTCCGGGTGAGAAAAGTCCCTGGATCGCCATGTTCAGGCTCTCCGTGGAATTGGCCGTAAACGCCACACGGGAGGGATCCCGCAGGCCGAACATGGCCGCCAGCATGGCCCTGGTGTCGTAAATGATCCTGGAAGCCTTTAAGGAGGCCTCGTGGCTGCCCCTGCCGGAGTTTCCCATACAGCGCATGGCATCCGCCACCGCCTGGATCACACTCTCCGGTTTATGGAACGTGGTCGCTCCGTTATCGAGATAAATCATCGCTTCCCCTCCCTCTTCTACAGCAGAATCCGCTTATCTCCCACCATTTTGGTGATCTTCTTTTTATCCGTATACTCCAGAAGCTGTACCGCATATTTGCGCGAGGTGCCCCACATGTCCCGGAATTCGGCCAGCGTAAATCCCCCGCTCTTGCCCATATGGGTCCGCAAACCGTCCACAACCTGCTCAAAGGCCCGGCTGTCCATGTAGGAGGCCGGATTCAGCTTGACCAGACGCCCGTTCTTGTGCATGTCGGCGATGATCTGTTTGGCCCGGTTTTTATCCCGGAACAGGTTCAGCACATCCGCGGTCAGCGGCGCCTCGATTCCCGCCCTGGCGTACTCCGCCCCGATCTGCTCCATCATCCCTCTCAGCTCCTTGGAGTACTCGGTGGAAAAATCTTTTCCCGCTACAAAGGCGCCCTGGGTCTTCACCGCCATGCGCTTGACCAGCTCGGCCAAAAGCACGGCGGCTCTGCGGATATCCCCCAGGCGGAACTGCTCGTTGAGCCTGGACTTGAACTCCTCCTTGTCCATCCCCTCGCTGATCGGGTTTTCCCGGTGGTATACCACCAGAAGTTCCTCCGCAAAGGCGGCGATCTCATTCCAGTAATCCATATGAATCACCGAGCCGTCGGCCAGTATGAGAATGCGCCTGGCCGCCCTCAGCTTTTCGATCAGATACTCCGCCCGCGCCCGGGAAAGGTTCATGGCCGTGGCCAACCGGCTTCCCGGCGGGAACTGCCGGCTGGTTTCCCGGACCATCAGCTCCAGCACCTCCGGCTCCGTCCCGCGCTCCTTCACCTTCAGGGCTTCCAGGGCCTGCGATTCCCCGCGCTTGTGGCGCACAGGGGCCGCGTCCAGCACAATCCCGCCGCCAAACGTCTCCACCGGGGACAAAAAACGGATTATAAAGCGGTCGTCGCGTTTCAGCACAATGGGCTCGTCGAACCTAAGCTGGGCATAGGCGCTCTCCCCCGGGCCGATTCGTTCTGCGTCCAGAAGCACCGCCTTGGCGATGGCCTGGGCGGAACCGTAGTTGAAATGGACCCGGTCCCCGGACTTCAGCTCCCGGCCGCTGGTCTGAAAGACCGAGAGCTTCACATCCGCTAAAATGGATCTGACCAGGGAACCCGGATAGGCCAGCACATCCCCCCGGCGGATTTCCTCCTTCTTGATCCCCTGCAGGTTCAGGGCTGTGCGCTGGCCCGCGGCCGCGGCTTCCTCCCGCTTGCCGTGGGACTGGATTCCACGGATCTTCACCAGGCGTTCCCGGGGATAGAGCATCACCTCCTGGCCGGCCGTCACCGTTCCCTCCTGGAGCGTGCCCGTGACCACGGTGCCGAATCCCTCCATGGAGAACACCCGGTCCACCGGCAGGCGAAACAGCTCTGCCTCCTCCCGCCTGGCCCCCAGATCGGAGACCATGCGGATGATCATGTCCCGCAGCTGCGGGATATTCTCTCCGGTGTAGGAGGATACCCGCACCACGGGAGCCCCCTCCAGAAAGCTGTCCTTCACCATATCCTCCACATCCGCCTCCACCAGCTCAGCCCACTCCTCGTCCACAATGTCGCACTTGGTCAGCACCAGGATCCCCCGGCGGATGTGAAGCATCTTGAGAATCTCAAAATGTTCCGTTGTCTGGGGCATCACGCCCTCGTCCAGCGCGACGACCATCAGCACCAGGTCGATGCCCCCGATGCCGGCCAGCATGTTTTTCACAAACTTTTCGTGGCCCGGAACATCGATGATGCCGATGTGCAGGCCCGCATCGTTTGGCAGGTTGGCAAAGCCCAGGTCAATGGTGATCCCCCGCTTCTTCTCCTCCTTCAGCCGGTCCGTGTCGAATCCGGACAGCGCCTTGATCAGGCAGGTCTTGCCGTGATCCACGTGCCCTGCCGTTCCCACAATAATATTCTGCATCAATTCTCACCACCTTTTGCACAGACAAACGCCTCCACCGCCAGGGCGAGTTCCTCCTCCGCCAGCGTTCTCACGTCCACCAAAACCCGGTCATGGCCGACCCGCACGATCAGGGGCACCGGCGCCTTCCGCAGCCTGCGCTCCAGCTTCTGGGCGGACAGTCCCTCCTGTCTCACAGACACTCCGAAGCCGGGCAGACGGCTGGTGGGAGCGCTGCCGCCGCCCACCTGGTCCTCACAGGCCTCCACCTCCACCCACAGCCCCGGACAGGCGGCCGTCAGCATTTCCCCAAACCGCTCCGCCCTCGCCCGCAGTTCCTCGGGTTTGGCGCAGATCATGCGCAGCACCGGAATGTCCTTTAAAGCGCGGTCCCGGTCAATGTACTGGGTAAAGGTGGCTTCCAGGGCGGCCAGCGTCATCTTGTCCACCCGGAAGGCCCGGGCCAGGGGATGGCTTTTCATGCGGTCGATGTACGTTTTCCGGCCCACGATGATTCCGGCCTGGGGACCGCCAAGCAGCTTGTCCCCGGAGAAGAGCACCACGTCGGCGCCCGCCTTCAGCGCGTCCGTCACCGTGGGCTCCTCCAGGCCATAGCGGGACAGATCCGCCAGCAGCCCGTTGCCCATGTCGTAGATCACCGGCACGGACAGTTCCCGCCCCAGCTCCGCCATGGAGGCCAGAGGCACATCCTCGGTAAAGCCAACGATGCGGTAGTTGCTGGTGTGAACCTTCATAAATGCCCCGGTGACCCCCGAAGCCCAAACGCTGCGGTAATCCGCCAAACGGGTCTTGTTGGTGGTTCCCACTTCCCGCAGAACGGCCCCGGACTCGCTCATCACGTCGGGAATCCGGAAGGAACCGCCGATCTCCACCAGCTCTCCCCGGGAAACCACTACCTCCAGGCCCCGGGCCAGGGCGGCCAGCACCAGCATGGTGGCCGCAGCATTGTTGTTCACCGCCATAGCGGCCTCCGCCCCCGTCACCCTGCACACGATCCCTTCCACAATATCCTGGCGACTGCCTCTGGCTCCGGCCTTGATATCGTACTCCAGGGTACAGTAGGAGTCCGCGATCTCCCCAACCGCCCGGGAAGCCTCCGCGCTCAGCCGCGCCCGGCCCAGATTGGTGTGCAGCACCACGCCCGTGGCGTTCAGAACCCGCCGCAGAACCCGTCTGTTCTTCTCTGTCAGAGCCCCCGTAATCCGCTCCACAAGCTCATCCCGGGAGGGGATCCGCTCTGTCTCCCCCCGCAGTACGGCGGCGCGCAAATCCCCCACCGCCTCCCGCACAGTCTCCACGATTAACGGCCGCGGCGTGCTCTCAAAAAACAAAAAGAGGCGCTCATCCTGCAGCACCTCATCTACTTTGGGAAGCCCGCGCAACAGCGCCTGCCTATCCTCCATCGAAATACCCCCTCACAGCTGCTACATAATTGAAGAAAACGGAGGTGGTGGGAATCGAACCCACCCGTGAAGCTCCTAACTCCACACAACGGTTTTGAAGACCGCGGGGCGCACCAGCTACCCAACTCCCTCCCAATTACAAAGCCAAACTCCATTTGCGCCGCCCTGGGGAAAGCCCTGCCGGGGCGGCGAGCGGAGGCGGTGGGAATCGAACCCACCCGTGAAGCTCTTAACTCCACACAACGGTTTTGAAGACCGCGGGGCGCACCAGCTACCCAACTCCCTCCAGTTTCCCGGCGGCGGCAGACTCTGGCTGCCGCCGGGTTATGCTCGAATTCTGTTTTATTTCCCGTTATCCGATGTATCCGGCCCGGGTCAGTATGGCCTCGGCTCTCTCCCGGTTCGCCTCGGACATCTGCACGATGGGTCCGGTGCAGCCCATGCCGCTCTCCGCGTAGATCCCAGCCTTCCACAGCGCTCTCACCGCGTCCTCCAGGTCCATGACCTCGATTCCGGGGATCACCGCAGTCACAATCTCCCTGGGCGGGCAGGCTACTTCCTCCCGCTCCTGTTCCGTCCCGGCCGGGGCGCTCCCCGCCAAAAACGTATCCAGCCCCGCCCTGCGGGCCGCCGCGTACTCCGCCTGCGCGATCTCCTTCCAGCCGCCTGCAATCAGGCTGGCCGCATACTCCATTGCCCCGGCGATCACCGGTGCTCCGGAGGCTCTGGACACGATCATGACCAGCTTGTCGTACCCCTCGCCGATTCCCGGGCCGTAGCCGTAGCCCACGGCTTCGTACTGCCCTCCTGTGGTGTAGGAGGAGAACATTTTCATCATCAGATTTCCGGTCAGGGAATCCATGACCATCACGTCGGCCGTGCCCATAAGCAGGTCGTTTCCGCGCATCTCCACGCCTCCGTCCGCTCTGGCGGACTCGGCAAAACGGATGTCGTAGCCGTTTTCCTTCAGGCCTTTGAGAATCTTTGCGCAGGCCCTGGCTCCGTCGATGTTGGCGATGCCCACCGTAGGATGTTCCACTCCGTCGGCCTTGGCCGCAATGATTCCGGCGATCGCGTTTTTCACCAGCGCGCTCACCCGATCCGTGTCGGAGGTGCCCGTGGTGTTGGCAATGTACATGGCCCTGCCCCTGGCCGGTGTGATCACCTTACCCACGGTGGATACGCCGATGGGGAAGGGATAATGCATGGTCACGGCGGCCTGGGCCTTCCCGGCAGCCAGCTCCTCCTCCATGGTCCGGTGGGCGTCCGGCCCGTCGCAGATCACAGCGTTTATGCCCTTGGCAGCCGCCAGCTGCAGCGCCCGTTCCATCTCCTGCGCCCCGTGCTCGCTGCCCTCCAGGGCAAACACGATCTTGATCCCGGGGCAGGCACCGCGGCTAAGAACGGTCCGGGAAGCCTGGGCTGTGGCGGCTCCCACCGCCGCGTTCCCCACCGCTTCATCTTCCACGGCCTGTTTTTCCCGCTCCGCCGCCTTCTCATTGGCCTGGACCACGAAGGACACTCCGTCGAACAGGTTGGTCATGCGGCCCAGGAACAGAGAGCCTTTGCCGATGATCATGGCTCTCCTGGTAGTCCCCTCCAGGCACTCCCGCACAAGCGGCCCCAGATAGGGAACCCCTGAGGGAATGTGGCCCTGGGTGGGCGCCCAGCCGGTCATCCCGTGCTTTTTCACAAAATCCGGAATTTCCGCCCGTCCCAGCTGCTTTTTCATCACCGCCAGGGCCGCGATCATCTTGTAGTTGGCCTCCGGCACATCCCCCGCCCCGGCGGGTTTGGTGATATCCGGATTCTGCAGCTCAGGGGCGTATTTGTCAATGTCCGTGAACTTCAGACCCGCCCGCTCCAGCGGCTCCGCCACCAGGGCGCTTATCACCATCTGGGGCGCGGAACCGGTGGCGATCTTGTGACAGCCCACAATGTCCGTGCGGATCTGCGGGTGGACCCCGTCGTCCGCGGACACCAGCACGGAAAAGCCTGCGATGCAGTCTTCCAGCACGGGAAGCCCCTTCTTCACATGGTCCTTGGCGTTCATTCCCAGCTTGGCGGTACAGCCGCCCGCGGTCACCACCACGTTTTTAAAGGTGCCTGCCTTCACCAGAGCCGCCGCGTGGAGCATGGCGTGGGCCGGCCCGGCGCAGAATCCGCGCACGTCCGAGCCGGTGGCGTTGCGGTAGCCCGCGATCTCAGCGGAGGCCTTGGCGAAGTTGCCGCCGCCCCTCTGGTTCATATCCCCGCAGGCTTCCTCGCAGCAGTCGATCACATATTCCACATCGTCCGGGTTGAACTCATTTTTCAGCCTCAGCTGAATCAGGGAAATGACGTTGGATGCCTTGGATGCCAGATTTTCCAGCATCACATGGGCCGACAGGTTCACGTCCACGTCGTGGGCGCGCTTGACTACGCCCACCAGCTCGTTTCCGCGCAGATAGAGGCCCTCGGAGTGCTCCTCCTCCACCAAACGCTTTAATTCCTGCGCCTCCCCGTTATGTTTAAGGAGTCCGTCCAGCTGTTCCGGGGTGAACATGCCGCGCCGCGCCAGCTTTTCCTTCACCGTCTGAGCAAAGCCCTGTTCCAGCGCCACCAGCTCAAACACGTCGCAGATGTGCATGACTCCGTAAAATTCGTCCTCAGGGATAATCAGGCCAAAGGGCCCGTCCTCCTTGGCCGCTTCCCACTTTTTGTCGTAGTACGGAAACTCCGTGCCGCGCAGCTCCTCGTGGGAGGCGTTGCCTATGTATACCTGGTTGGGAATATAGGAGAGCACATCCCCGTATTCCCGCAGATGTCCGGGCAGTTCCTCCAGGTACCCGGAGCCGGGGTTCACAATCCGCTCCGTGGTCTGGGTCGTGCCGTTATATAAAACCATATCTGGCGCCGCCGCCAGGGTATAGCTGGTTCCCTTGATAACCGGATAATCGTTCATCTAATAATCCCCCACATTTCATCTGAGATCCCGGCCCCGGCACGCTTGGGGCCGGGCGGCCGCCGGGGATTTTTGTCCCCGGCCCGGGCCTCCTGCCACAAGCGCTGCCGTGAACCCGGCCGATCCGTCCGGCCCGGGCGCTGCCGGGCAGGCTCCGGATCAATACTTGCCGAACTCTTCGCGGATCTTTCCCACTTCCTCGTGGATCGCGGGAACATCCATCACCATCTCCATCATGCCCACCTGCTCGTCGTACACAGACGGGTCTGTCTCCGATTTCACTTCATCTTCGCAAATGTGATATACATTTAGTCCCAACTGGACTCCTGCCAAAGGACCTGCGTAAGTAGGATCACCTGCGGTAACGGTTTCTGCGGCCAGGCCGGCAGCTTCCGCTTCTGCAGCTCCCAGGAGAACTACAACGTTCTCCGGTCCGTACTCCTCACTTAACTTTAAAACCCTTTTCTGGTTTTCCAGATCCATGGCACCCGCGGACGTTCAGACGAAGCATTCCGTCGAGGAGTATGCAATCTTTGCGCCGGCTGTCCTGGCGCACTCTTCGATGGCCGGTCCCGGCACGCCGTCGCGGTCACCGATGATGATGGCGTACTTATCCTTTAAAATTGCCATGCGTTTCCCTCCTATTCCTCATTTTTATACATAAGCCGTCTGGCGGCTATGCAGCGCACTTCACTCCCGCCCTCAGGCGTAGGTTTTGATCATTTCCTCGCATGCCTCCGGCGTGGCTTCGTCCTTCACCCTGGAATCGATCATCACTCCGTCCTTGTAGACGGCGATCACGGGAAGTCCCAGCACCTTCTGGGAGATCGCAAGGCGTCTGGCCTTGGTCGTATTCAGGGAGCAGAACTTCACGGTCTGCCCGTAGGTTTCCTCAAAACCGTGGATGTGAGGCATAAGGGCCGCGCAGGGCACGCACCCGTCGCCGTAAAAGTCCACCAGAACATATCCCTGTGCATTCAGCACTTCCTCATCAAAGTTTTCCTTCGTCAAATCGACCACTGTCGCATCCTCCTTTCGGATTCGTGTACCGCTTTATGTAATCGCGATCACTTTTGTCTGTATTATATAATAGTTCCTGTGTATAAGCAAGTCCTTCTGTACTTTTTTGTCATATGCCGCGCTATTCCAGCTCCGACACATAACGCTCCGCCCGGCTGGCCGCAATGGCTCCGTCCGCCGCCGCGGTGACGACCTGGCGCAGTGATTTTACCCGCAGATCCCCGGCCGCGTAGACGCCGGGAAGGTTGGTTTGCATGTCCTCGTCCGTGCGGATGTAACCGTTCTCCATCTCAAGACCCGCATCCGCAAACAGCTCCGTGTTGGGCAGATAGCCGATGAAGCCGAAAAGGCCGAACATCCCGTCCTCCGGATCCGCCAAAACCTCGGTCAGCTCCCCTGTTTTCACATTCCGCACCACCATGCGGTCCAGGATGCCGTCGCCGCTCACCTCGTCCACAACGGAGTCCCACATAAAATGGAGCTTTTCGTTCCGGAACGCTTTCTCCTGGATGGAAACGGCCGCCCGCAGCTGGTCCCGGCGGTGAATCACCGTAACCTTTCTGGCAAATTTGGTCAGATACATGGCCTCCTCCACCGCGGAGTCGCCGCCGCCCACCACAAAGACCTCCATGCCCTCGTAAAAATTGGCGTCGCAGGTGGCGCAGAAGGATATGCCCTTGCCGAGAAATTCCCGCTCATTTTTACAGCCAATGGGTCTGGGGTGGGCTCCGGTGGCGAGAATCACGGTTTTGCCCTCGTACACATTTCCCCGGGTGTCGG
>PVML01004902.1_pt1 | contig 14492 bp, 13 predicted proteins | sample 1853371 | NCBI WGS metagenome assembly PVML01 (sample SAMN08533508, study PRJNA380276) | Human gut metagenome, whole genome shotgun sequencing project. | isolation source: participant 1, chromium library | host: Homo sapiens | collected 2017 | reverse complement strand
CGGTGGAGGAAATTGAAAGGAATATCCGATCCATTGGCCTTTACAAAAGTAAGGCAAAAAACATCAAAAAGTGCTGCGGTCAGATCGTGACAGAATATGCGGGTAAGGTTCCGGAAACAATCGGGGAATTGCTCAGGCTTGCGGGAGTGGGCCGCAAGACCGCGACGCTGTACCTGGCGGATGCTTACGGGATTCCAGGCGTGACGGTGGACACCCATGTATTCAGAATTTCCCGCCGATTGGGGTGGGCTTGGGGGAAGAATCCCGCGCAGGTTGAGCTGGAGCTGCAGAAGGTATTGCCGGTCGATTACTGGAACCGTATTAATTTTCAGTTGATTTACCATGGGAGAGCGGTGTGCACGGCCAGAAAGGCGCACTGTGAAATATGCCCGCTGGAAACGTGGTGCGCGAAACGAATCGAGGAGAAACCGGGAAAAGCGGCCCGGTGAGCCATCGGCGGAGCGACACGCCGGTTAAAGTCCGTCGAAATGAATTTGAGAGAGGTGAACAGGTGGAAAAGTCCGTGACAATCGAACGAAACTATATACCACTGTGTCAGGTGCTCGCGCAGGAGCCGGTGATCACAGCCCTGCAACGCCGCGGCATCAATATGGTCCAGCCGGAAATGATTCGTCTGTCCCGGTCGGAGCGCACGTTTGAGCAGTATACCTGCCTTTTTGGCGGGGAGAACCTGCCGGAAATACTTTTAACTGGGATACAGCAAGCCCTGGAAGCGGCGGATAAAACAGCGCCGGTTTTAATGACAGAGCAGTATCCCTGGCTGAAAGGATCATCCTGGATTTTGGAAATGCGGGATGTGAGCCATTATAAAGTGACGGTTCAGTTTGACGCGGAAACTTTCGTCAATATAAGGAGGGTATGCAGAGAACAGGAAGCAGCGGGCGAGTTGGCCGATGTAAACAGGGCTGGTTCTGTGGTATTGCGGTTGTATTTGGAAAAGGATCCAGCGATCTATGGGATGGATTGCAGGCTTGAAGGAATGGGTATGAAGGTACCGGTGGAAGCCTGTTCCGATGGCGAAGTCCTGAAAATCACCGTAAAAGAGTGGGAGACTATGTTGCGGATGGTAAAGGAACTGATATTGAACGGAAACCTTGATTTGAGGCGATATGCAGCAGGGGAGTGTGAGACTTAAAACGGGGCTATAGGAGATAGAGGGCAGTGGGCGGAGAATCGTAGAAGACACATAGTGCGAATCCTAAGTGGACATGAAAATGCAGGAGGATTCGCACTGGAAAATTGGAAGTTTATGGGGAAATATGATGCGGTGAAAATATAATGGTTGAGTTTTCGAGAGAGAAGGGGTACAATAGGGACAAGAAATTGAAGGGAATAGAAAAAAAATTGGTAATTTTTGCTGTCGCATTCTTGTGAGGGAGTGCGTGGATTGAAATTGACGCTGGCATGTCCACGCTTACCAAGGCGGTGGAGTCGCATTCTTGTGAGGGAGTGCGTGGATTGAAATTTAAGTATGCTCACAACCTCATAGGCAATATAGGTGTCGCATTCTTGTGAGGGAGTGCGTGGATTGAAATTTGTATATAACTGGTTCTCCATCCCGTTCCCACGTCGCATTCTTGTGAGGGAGTGCGTGGATTGAAATTATCTGGTATTCTTTTTCTGGTATTCCCTTGACAGTCGCATTCTTGTGAGGGAGTGCGTGGATTGAAATCTCTGCAACCATCCATGCAATCGTTCCATCCCAAGTCGCATTCTTGTGAGGGAGTGCGTGGATTGAAATATTTGTACATTACGGAAGGTGTGGTAGTAGCAGCCGTCGCATTCTTGTGAGGGAGTGCGTGGATTGAAATGGTTCTTTCCCAGCCCCATAATGTAAAACGGGTTCGTCGCATTCTTGTGAGGGAATGCGTGGATTGAAATACATTCCTCGACAATTTAACAGGCGGGAAGCTCTCGTCGCATTCTTGTGAGGGAATGCGTGGATTGAAATAAGAAAAAAGAGATTGAAACCAACATCTGCGCGAGGTCGCATTCTTGTGAGGGAATGCGTGGATTGAAATCCCAGGCAAGTATTGTAAGCGCTGCTATGGTATCCGTCGCATTCTTGTGAGGGAATGCGTGGATTGAAATACAATCACCGTGGAGGCTGATCCCTATAAGTATGGTCGCATTCTTGTGAGGGAATGCGTGGATTGAAATTTCCACATATGGTTTTAAAACAGTAACCAATCCGTCGCATTCTTGTGAGGGAATGCGTGGATTGAAATGGGTTGTCGGAAACCATGGCGAAAAAGTACATGGGTCGCATTCTTGTGAGGGAATGCGTGGATTGAAATATTTCCTGCTGCAGGCTGCAAAAATTCATTATCCGGTCGCATTCTTGTGAGGGAATGCGTGGATTGAAATCTCACGCACATCCTTCCTGTCCTGGGCGAATCGCAAGTCGCATTCTTGTGAGGGAATGCGTGGATTGAAATACCCCCTCTGCATCCCCGCAGGTATAGCGGATGGTGTCGCATTCTTGTGAGGGAATGCGTGGATTGAAATCTGGTAGGCTGGTTGAACGAGATCGAGGGCCAGGCCGTCGCATTCTTGTGAGGGAATGCGTGGATTGAAATTCTCCAGGTGCGGTACTCCTTTCCGGTCAGCAGCTGTCGCATTCTTGTGAAGGAATACGCGGTTTTAAATTTTCCCGGCCTAGGCCATCTACTGGAACGAGTGTGTGAAAAAAAGTCTGTAAATGCTGATCTTCTATGATAATCACTGGGCTGAAAGTTCCTTTTTGGACTTTCAGCCCTTGTTTTATATATAACAGCAACTATCGTTGTATGTCAAGAGCAGGCGAATATTCCGCCTGTGAAAAATAAGACAGATTGGCTTATTCCGGCAGACGGCCCTCATACATGATGCTCAGTTCACCATATACCTGTCCCCAATTCCTGATTGGCATGGTCCATTTCTTTGTAGCTTCAAACGTAGACAGGTACAAGGCTTTTAGCAGTGCGGTATCGCTTGGAAACACGCTTCTCTGACGGTTCAGCTTACGATAAGTGGCATTCAGGCTCTCAATGGCGTTGGTCGTATAAATGACCCTTCTGACCGCTGTGGAAAATTTGAAAATCGGGGAAATGGCATCCCAGTTTTGTTTCCAGCTCCTCATGGAATTGGGATATTTTTCGCTCCATTTTTCCGTCACCCGCTCCAGGGCGTCCAGGGCTTTTTCTTCCGTTGGCGCCTGATAGATTGTTTTAAGATCCGCACAGAAGGGCTTCCTGTCTTTGTCCGACACATATTTCATGGTGTTACGCACCTGATGCACGATGCAGCGTTGATATTCCGTCTTTGGATACGCTGCGGCGATTGCCTCTTTGATGCCGCTAAGTCCATCTGCGCAGAGAATCAAGATGTCTTTCACTCCCCGGTTCTTTAAGCCATTTAGTACAGACAGCCAGTATTTAGAGCTTTCGTTTTCGCCAACCTCGATGGTCAGGACTTCTTTGCGTCCATCTGGATTGATGCCAAGAATCACATAAGCCGCAAGCTTGCGGATCACCCCATTATCACGAACTGAGTAATGGATGGCGTCTATGTAGAGTACCGGATATACCTCGGAAAGCGGGCGGTTCTGCCAGTCTTCAATCTGCGGCATGATTTTATCGGTCACATCCGAAATGAACCCTTCGGATGCCTCAAAACCATAAATATCCTCCAGCGTATCAGAAATCTGCCTTGTAGTCATGCCTTTGGCATACATGGAAATGATCTTCTGGTCGATATCGGAGATATCTTTCTGGCGTTTTTTGACCACCTGCGGCTCGAACGTGGATTTACGGTCCTGGGGGACTTGAATGTCCATACTGCCATAGCTGCTATTGATGCGCTTAGGCTTATAACCATTACGGTAATCATCCGTGTCCGAACGTTCTGATTTTTCATAGCCCAGGTGCTCATCCATCTCTGCTTCCATCATTTCTTTGATTGTGCCGCCAAGCAGATCCTTGAGAGCATCCTGAATATCCTCTGCGGACTGGATGTCATACTCCTGAAGGAGCTGCTGGATAATGTTCCTTTTCCCATCTGTCATTTGTACTTTGTGTACGGGTTTCTTTTCTCTTGCCATAATAAAAGGCCTCCTATGATTTTTATTTTACCATAGAAGACCTTATAAAACCTTAGTTACAGAAAAACTTTCACATACTCACTGGAACAGCTTATTGTCACACACTCCATTTTTACGACAGGCTGTGCAAATTGAAATTAAAATCTCTATCCCCCACCCTCCTCTCACAATCTCCACACACAAAAAAGAACTCCTAACTCCCTCATCCCCAGTTAGCAGTTCTTTTATTTTCCCTCATCAATTCAACCAATTCAATTCATTCTCACCAAATCGACAAAACCACCGCTGTAATCCCAATCCCTGCAAATATAACGCCGCCCAATCTTGTGCTAATCCGATAAAGCTCGGACGGTTCATCTGCATAGCTGGATTTCCATTGTTCCGTCAGCTTCCATATCACTTCCGGTTTCAAAAATGCAAAAACACCGATTACTATAAACACAATACCCCAGATCATATTCCAAACCATAACAGCCCATCCTTCCCACAGCCATTTTCCCGGGTGCCCGAATCCCCAACACAGACCCCAAAAAATCGATCGAAAATCGATCCCCAATCAATCATCAATCCCCAATCAATCCGAACCCGCCAAATCCCCTCCATCCCCTTCCCATCCTGCCAAAGCACGCGTCACTTCCCGTTTTACCCCCTCCACATCCGCCTCATTCGGATGCCCCAGAGCCCTATCATAATTCTCAATCATTTCCCGTACCTTACATACATCCCCGCCCGTACCTACCATCCCCTCATATCGTTTCCGCACCGCCGGGAGCATTTGTCCCTGGCACATGAACGTTCCTGCCAGGCGGCATGACCCATCCAAATATTTTCCAACATTCCCCAGAATTTTCGAAAAATATTCCCTGCTTCCTCCAAACCCCGCCGTTCCAAACAAAAATACATCCTTTCCCACAATCCCGCTCAGAAATCCCGCCATCTCCTCATCGCAGGACCCTTTATCCGTCCAGAATCCGGCAAACACCACATCGGCCTGCGCGACCTCCCGTTCCGCCCCGGAAACCGGTCCGAAGTACACACAGCTTTCCGTCGGTAAAACGCTGCGGATTCCATCCGCCAGCAGCTTCGTGTTCCCGGTGCGGCTGCTGTAAACAATCGTATATGTCATACAGAACACCTCCAAATCAATGAAATTACACCTGTTCCCGGTCAAATACACAGTGCACGCCCTCGTGCCGCTGGATCCCTCCCAGGCAGTCGCGGTTGCAGCGAACGCATTGCCGCACAGCGCCGGTATTTCCTTCCGTCACCTTCCTGGGCCAGTCCGGGTCGGCCAGGAGCTGGCGGCTCATGGCCGCGCAGTCGATGCGCCCGCTTTTTAACTGTTTCTCCACAAAGTCCGGGTCCGTCAATCCGCCCACCCCGCACACCGGCAGGTGGGTGAGGCTCCGAACTTCATCCGCATAGCGCAGGAAACACCCCTGGCCGGAAAAATAGGGATGATTCGCCGGCGGGATCGTGTCGGACAGCCGGGAGTGATCGGCAAGGGCCACATGAAAGCTGGTCGCCCCGGCCTGCTCCAGCAGCGGAATCAGGACCGGCAGTTCCTCCACAAGCACGCCCGCGTTGCCATAATGGGGCTCCTCCTGGCGCACCGCCAGCTTGAAATCAATGGGCATGTCCGGCAGGCTGCGGCGGATTGAAGTCACGGCTTCCACTGCAAAACGCGCCCGGTTGGCTACGCTTGCGCCGTACCGGTCCTGACGGCGGTTGAACAGGGGAGAGGCAAAGCTGCCGCACATCCGATCGCCGTGGACCTGTACCATGTCAAAGCCCGCCTTTCCCGCCAACACGGCCGCAGAGCCGAAGGAAGCGGTGATCCCCGCCACCTTCTCGGCGGGCAGAGACGAGATATAGGGACCGACCCGCTGGTTCAAAAGTTCCCGCAGCTGGTCCATGGAGTACCGCTTCGTCAAAACGCCCGGAAGGTATCGAACCATTCCCGCCAAATCGCTGTCCGACTGGTGCAGCTGGGCGCAAATCAAACAGCCTTCCCGGTGGACTGCCTCGCACAGACGGCGGTACCGGGCAAACCCTCTGGCGCTGTAGAGCGAGCCGAAGGGCGAACGCCCGGCGGGCACATCCCCGACGATGATCATAGCGCAGCCGCCCGCTGCGATGCGCCGCAATTTCTCCAAAAGACGTTCTTCCGGCAGGCCAAATGAGGTGGGCGCGAAGATAATCCTGTTTTTCAACACAAGTCCACCCAGATTCACCGGGCTTGCAATCGTTTCATAACCCATGCTCAGGTTCTCCTTCCTCACAAGTTCCGCGGCGGTCCTCCGTCAGCCGTTCCAAAAGTGAAAACAGGATCTGCCGCTCCTCCGGTTCCAGCCCGCTTAAAATCTCCCGGTCCCACTGGAAAAACAGCGCGTGGCTGAGATCGAAAGCCTCACGCCCTTTTGCGGTCAGCTCCAGAATGTGGGCCCTGCGGTCCCGGGGATTCAGCTTCTGGAAAATGAACCCGGCCTGTTCCAGTCGGGTCAGAGAGCGTGCCACGTGGCCGGAATCCATTTTCAGCGACACAGCCAGTTCCTTGGGAGAGCAGCCGGGGTGTTTGCCGATGTAGAGAATGAAAAACAGCAGCCCCTGGGACAGTCCGATTTCCTCCAGCTTCCGCCCGCAGTATTCCGTAAAATCCTTGCGCAGCAGCGTGATAAAATAAGCGAATGAACGAATCATCAGAATACCTCCATAAATGTTTGACTTAGTCAAGTATATTGCAAATGTATGACTAAGTCAAGTAAAATAATCCATACCAACGCCGTGGCCATTGAAATGTATTTTGCTCCCGCCCATGTACATTGCCTTCAGTAATTCGTCAGGTACAAATCGTTCAGCCGTCCATAACAGCTCCTCCATAGCTCGCAAGCGCCCTGTCACATTCCACCGCAAAATGGACAGCCAGCTATGCCTGGACGCTCCCCCGTACAGTCCACAGGCATCCCACCCACCCAGCCCTTCTCTCCACTCTGAATTGTCTAAAATATAACACATATCCCCAATATTTCCTCGAAAATTAACGCAAATACTCCTTCTGATTCTAACATTCCCCTTCGATTCATATAAAATATGAATAATTTAAATTCCACTATTGACATTCCGGCTGTGCAATGTTAATATGAAGGAAACATTAAGGTAAGCTTAAGATTACATTAAGGTAAAGAAAAGGAGAGGAAAGTATGAGAAAACATTCAAGAGCGTTGGTAGCATTGGTTCTGGGATCCAGCATGATTCTTGGCGCTTGTTCGGGCGGAGGCCAGGCGGCATCCACAGAGGCGCCCAAGGCGGCCGAGACCACAGCGGCTCCGGAGTCAAAAGCGGAGGAGTCGAAGGCTGAGGAGACCAGCGCAGAGGCTCAGGGCGGGGAGATGTCCCACGACGAGTTAGTGGAAGCGGCCAAGAAGGAAGGCAAGCTGGTTGTTTACTCCACCACGTCCCGCATATCCACCGCGGCTGAGAATTTTGAAAAACTTTACGGAATCAAGGTCGAGACCGCCAACTTAAAGGACGGCGAGCTGGTTGAGAAGATTTCCCTGGAGGTTGGCGGCGGCGTCAACGGAGCCGATATGGTGCTCTGCCAGGACGGCGCCAGAGTCTACGGCGAGTTAATCACTCCCGGCTACCTGGTGAACTACGTTCCCGAGACCCTGAAGGACCAGATTCCTGAGGAGAACCAGAATCCGCTGGTATTCCAGTTTGTGGATAAGGTGTTCATTTTCAACAGTGAGAATTCCACGGACGCTCCTGTCACCAATATCTGGCAGCTCACCGAGCCGGAGTGGAAGGACCGCGTGCAGTTTAAGAACCCCAACCAGGAGGGCGTGAACTCCAACTTCCTGACCATGCTGACCAGCGACGAGTGGTCCGGCAAGATTGCGGACGCTTACAAGGAATATTATGGAAAAGACATTGAGCTGACCACCGAGAACGCAGGTTACGAGTGGATGCAGGCATTCTTTAACAATACGGTTTTAGGCACCAGCGATTCCACCATCGCGGAGAACGTGGGAACCAAGGGACAAAAGGACCAGCTGATCGGACTGTTCGTGCTCTCCAAAACCCGTTACGTTGAGACCAAAGACCTGGCCCTGGCGCCCGCCCCGGATATGGCCCCCTTCAGCGGCTTCTACTATCCGATTTACGCGCAGCTCACCTCCAACGCACAGAACGTGAACGCGGCGAAGTTGTTTATCGAGTACCTGATGACCGCCGAAGGCTTTGAGCCCTGGTCCTCCGACGTGGGTTCCTACTCCGGCAACCTGCAGGTTCCCTGCAACCCGGCCGACAAGGATATGACCTACTGGGCGCCCAGACTGGTCCGCGAGGATCCGCAGTACGTGTATGAGAACCGCGCTCAGGTTGAGGAGTTCGTCAACAACCTGATCAACTAATTGAAACAGTCAACAATTCATGCCGGCCGCCTGAAAAGACGGCCGGCACTCAGATAAGGGGGATCGATTATGTCATGGCAGAACCGGTTTAAGTCGTTTATCAAAGAGCCGCAGAACATCATCCTTATCGTGCTGTTTATTCTGATGTCCTTTCTGACCCTGCTGCCGCTGGTGTCTCTGATCCGCGATACGCTGATCGCCCATCCGTCCGAGCTGATGAGCATCAAGGGAGCCAAGGCCGGGGATTTCACACTGTTCCACTGGTACAAGGTATTCTTTGACGGAAAGAACAGCAAAAATCTGTTCTACAGCCCGTTCTGGAACACGGTCAAGGTTTCCATCGGCAGCTGTGTGATCGCCATCGGACTGGGCGGCACGGTAGCCTGGCTGGTGGCCCGCTCCGATATCAGGTTTAAATCCATTATCAGCACGATTTTTGTATTTCCGTACATAATGCCGTCATGGACGCTGGCCATGGCCTGGCTGAACTTTTTCCGCAACGCGTACATCGGCGGCAAGCCCGGCCTGTTCACCGCCCTCACGGGGATCGAGACGGCCAACTGGTTCGCCTACGGGCAGTTCCCCATCATTGTGGTGACCGGCCTGCACTATGCGCCCTTCGCCTACATCCTGATCGGCGGAATTTTACAGAATATGGATGCGAACCTGGAGGAGGCGGCTATGCTGCTCAAGGCCAGCCGCATGAAAATCATCCGCAAGGTGACGCTGCCCATCGTGATGCCCGCCATATTCTCCGCGTTCCTGCTGACCTTCGCCAGCTCCATGAGCGCCTTTGCGGTACCCGCATTTCTGGGCACCCCGGTGCGCTACTACGTGCTGACGACCCAGCTTTACCGGACGTTAAACGGCGTGAACCAGGGGTACGGCTATGTTCTGGCCGTGGTTATGCTGGCGGTGGGGCTGTTCGTCCTGGCCTTCAACCAGTGGTTTGTGGGCAAACGAAAATCCTTCACAACCGTCACCGGAAAGAGCTCCCAGGTCTCCCTGGTCAAGCTGCGCGGCGCCAGGACGCCCATTTCCGTAGGTGTGCTGTTTATGTTGCTGCTGATCGCGATTCTGCCGCTCGTCTCCTTCGCGGTGGAGTCCTTTACCATGGTGACCGGCAATTATAATCCGTCCAACTTTACCTCTATCTTCTGGCTGGGGAAGGGAAGCACGGATATCGCCAACGGCGAGCCGGGAATCCTGCGCAACAAGTACATTTATCTGGGCCTGTGGAACAGCATCAAGTTGTCTGTGTGCTGCGCCTTTGTGGCAGGCACCGCCGGCGTGCTCTGTGGTTACGCGGTGGTCAAGCGCAGAGGAAGCCGCCTGTCGGGCGTGGTCAACAGCCTGGCGTTCTTCCCCTACCTGATGCCCGCTATGGCTTTCGGTGCCATTTACCTGTCCATGTTTACCCAGAAAAACGGCTTCATTCCGCCGCTGTACGGCACATTCACCCTGCTGGTGCTGATCGGTTCGGTCAAATACCTGCCCTTCGCCTCCAGAGCGGGCGTCAACGCCATGCTGCAGTTGAGCAACGAGATCGAGGAGGCGGCCGTGATTCAGGGCGTGAGCTGGTGGAAGCGCATGGTCAAGATCATTTTCCCCATCCAGAAGACCAGCTTTTTGAGCGGCTATCTGCTGCCCTTTATCTCCTGTATGAGAGAGCTGTCCCTGTTCATCCTGCTTGTCACCCCGGCCAACCGCGTGCTGACCACGCAGCTGTTCCAGTACAATGAAAAGGGCTGGAACCAATACGCCAACGCGATCAACCTTCTGATCATTGTGGTGGTGCTGTTTTTCAACCTGGTGATCAACAAGCTGACCGGAGCGTCTATTGACAAGGGAATAGGAGGATCATAAATTATGTCGGATATTGTACTGAAAAATATAACCAAGCGGTTTGGCAAGAGCGTGGCCGTGGATAATCTGAATCTGACCATTGCAGACGGGGATTTCATCACCCTCTTAGGCCCCAGTGGCTGCGGTAAAACCACCACCCTGCGCATGATCGCAGGGCTGGAGACGCCCACCGAGGGCGAGATCTGGATCGACGGAAAATGCGTATTTTCCGCCGAGAAGGGGATTAACGTAGCTCCCAGCAAGCGGGACGTGGGTTTTCTGTTCCAGAACTACGCCCTGTGGCCCCACATGACCGTATACCAGAACATCAGCTTTGGCCTGGAAAATATGAAGTGGCCCAAGGACCGCATCCGCAAAAAAGTGGATGAACTGTTGAAAATGCTGAAGATCGAGGAGTTTGAGAAACGTTATCCCAGCGAGCTCTCCGGCGGCCAGCAGCAGCGTGTGGCGATCGCCAGAACCCTGGCGACGGAGCCCAAGGTGCTGTTCATGGACGAACCGCTGAGCAACCTGGACGCCAAGCTGCGCATGGACATGCGCACGGAGCTCAAACGTCTGCACCTGGAGACCAGGTCTACCTTTGTGTACGTGACCCACGACCAGCTGGAGGCCATGACATTGTCCACCAAGATCTGTCTGATGAAGAAAGGCCTGCTGCAGCAGTATGCGCCGCCGCTTACGGTTTACCATTCCCCGGCCAATATGTTCACCGCGGACTTCGTGGGAAATCCCTCCATCAACCTGATCGAGGGCGTGGGCTCCAACATTAACCTGGATGAAATCAAGATACAGGTGGGGGACTTAAACATGCTGTTCTGTCCGGAGTCCAACAGCGTATCTCTCAGCGGCAATCATAAAATTGTGCTTGGAATCCGCCCGGAATATGTTAATATAGAAGCAGACAGCGCCCTTCAGGCATCGATTTATTCCACATTGCCGTCCGGCATGGAAACCATTGTGAAAATCCAGCTGGGGGATCTGATTCTCACCAGCGTGGTGTTCCAGGGTAAGGATTTCACCGTAGGTGAAACGGTGGGCGTTGAATTTACGGGTGAACGCTGCGTTCTGTTTGACGCTGAAACGGAAGACTACCTGGCGCTTGGCCGGTTGGAGGTTATCGCCGGGTGATTCCCGCCCAGGGGAGAGGATTGCATGAAGAAGATACTGATTGTGGATGATGAACGGGATATTGTTGAGTGCCTGGATATGAACCTGCGCAAGAAGGGCTACGCTACCGCCTTCGCCTACGACGGCACGGAGGCGGTGCTGACGGCCAGGCGGGAGCGGCCGGACTGCATTTTGCTGGATGTGATGCTGCCCAAGATCAGCGGGATCGAGGTGTGCCATCTCCTGAAGGCGGATCAGGCCACCGGGCACATTCCGGTGATCATGCTGACGGCCAAGGGCGAGGAGGACGACAAGGTCACCGGCTTTGACGCCGGGGCGGACGACTACATCACCAAGCCCTTCGGCTGGCGGGAGCTGTTCGCGCGCATTGAGGTGGCGCTGCGCCGGAGCCAGCCCTCCGCTCCCCAGAACCAGGAGGACAACGCCCTGCGCGTCAAGGATCTGGCCATCTATCCGGATAAATACGTGGTGGAGCAGGACGGCAGGCGGGTGGATTTGACGCCCACGGAATTCGGCATCCTCAGGGTGCTGGCGGAGCACCGGGGAAATATCGTCACCCGAAACGAGCTGAACGAAGCCCTGGGAATCACCAACAACGGCGGGGAGATCCGTTCCCTGGACGTCCACATGAGAAATCTTCGCAAAAAGCTGGGCGACGACATCCAGGAATGCCGCTATATCGAAACCATACGAAGGATCGGGTTCCGCGTAAATGAGTAAAATTGATCGGATCATGACCATCGGCCTGGTGATCTTCTGGCTGGTGGTCCTGGTCCTGATTCTGTTTTGTGTCCTGATCCGGGAATATCTGTATTTTAAGAATTATATTTCGGAGCTCGAGAAGCGCAATCAGAAGCTGGAGACAGAGATTGCGGCCCGGGAAAAACGCCTGCGGGACATGCGGGCCTCGGACGACGACCGTTTCAATTATTTTAACGCGGTGTTTGCCGCCATGAAGGACGGCATCGTGGTGTTTAAGGACGACGGCGAGCTGGTGCTGGTAAACCGGGCCGCCCGGGCGTTTCTGCATATCAACAAGCATATTTTTTTTAAGAGCGACAAGAGCTCCTACGGGGCTTTTTACGGGCTGGTGTCCGACGTCTGCCGGCAGGCGTTTGAGAGCGCGGCGGAGCGGCGGGTCGAGTTTCAGGAGGGGGACCGGATTTTCGAGGTGTCCGCGCTTTTGATACCGGACCGTTACCAGAAGGGGATCTGTCTGGGCGTGATGGCGGTGGTCATCGACGTGACCGAGGCCAGACGGCTGGAAGCCCGGCGCAAGGAATTTGTCAGCAATGTATCCCACGAGTTCCGCACGCCCATGACCCTGATTTCCGGCTACGCGGAAATGCTTCGGATGTGGGACGAGGTGACGAAGGAGGAGCGCACCAAGGCTCTGGATGTGATCGAGCAGGAGACCAAGCGGTTAAAGAAGCTGGTTAGCGAGCTTTTGACCCTGTCCAGGCTGGACCGCCAGGAGGGCGAGGAGCGCAACCTGCCTTTTGTGGATGTGGAGGCGGTGATTGAGCAGATTCTCTGGAGCCTGGAGGACATGGCGAACAAGCGCGGGGTGGAGCTGGTCTCCGACGTGGAGGTGGATTACCCGGTCCTGCGGGCAAACGAACAGTTTTTTTACCAGATGCTGTTGAATCTGATCGAGAACGGTATCAAATACAACCGGGAGCAGGGACGGGTGAAGGTGTGGGCCCGCAATGACGGAAACGTCCTGCGGATCACGGTGTCCGACAGTGGAAGGGGCATCGAAGAGAAACATCAGGAGCGGATTTTCGACCGCTTCTACCGGATCGACGAGGACCGGAATTCCCGCCACGGCGGCAACGGCATCGGCCTCTCCATCGTCAGCAGCGTGGTGGAGCAGATGCGGGGCAGAATCCGGGTGGAGAGCCGCCCGGGGGAGGGATCCGAATTTAAAATCGAGCTGCCATTAAACGGCGGAACTTTAGGAGGATAAAGTGAACGTATTGATTGTGACGGGCCTTAGCGGTGCGGGCAAGACCAGAGCGCTGCAGATTCTTGAGGATATGGGATATTATTGTATGGATAATATTTCCCCAAAGATTCTTTTGCAGCTGATCCACGGGGAGATGCAGGAGGAAGGATTTTCCAAGCGTCTGGCCGTGACCATGGATATCCGCAGCTACGGCGTGCCGGACGGATTCGACCAGATCGTGGATGAGATGAAGAAATGCAGCGTCAGCGTGCGGGTTCTGTTTCTGGACTGTACCCAGGAGGTGCTGTTAAAGCGCTACAAGGAGTCCAGGCGGCTGCATCCGTTGATGAGCGGGAACCGCAATGTGAATCTGACGGACGCGATCCGGCAGGAGATTTTCCGGATGGAGAGCCTGAAGGTGGAGGCGGATTATGTGGTGGACACCTCGGAGCTGTCCACGTCGGCGCTGCGGGAGAAGCTGACAGATCTGTTTTCCGGGCCGGATGTGGCGGGGATGCGGATTGAGTTTGTGGCCTTTGGGTATAAATACGGGATTTTGGCGGACGCGGATCTGGTGTTTGATGTGCGGTGCGTGGCGAACCCGTATTATGTGAAGGGGCTGAGGGAAAAAACCGGGGAAGATAAGGAAGTCAGGGACTTCGTGATGGGGTATGAGGAGGCGAGGGAACTGTTTAAGCGTATGGTGGGGTATCTGGAGTATGCGATTCCGCTGTATGAGAAGGAAGGGAAAGCGCAGCTGGTGATCGGGCTGGGGTGCACTGGGGGACAGCATCGGTCGGTGACGTTTGCAAGTTTGCTGAGGGATCATTTTGGGGAGAGGTATGAGAATGTGAGGTTGGGGATGAGAGATATGAGGGTGAATCAGAGGACGATTGTGGGGGAGGGGGCTTAGAAGAGTACGCGAAGGAGCGGGCGGCGGACCCATGGTTTCCCGGGACTGCTTACCGAAGCGCAGGCGCTAAAGCCCGGAAAGGACCGGAAGCGCCGGCGGTCCGGTAAGCAATGTCCCAGGAAA
>PVML01016267.1_pt1 | contig 14496 bp, 19 predicted proteins | sample 1853371 | NCBI WGS metagenome assembly PVML01 (sample SAMN08533508, study PRJNA380276) | Human gut metagenome, whole genome shotgun sequencing project. | isolation source: participant 1, chromium library | host: Homo sapiens | collected 2017 | reverse complement strand
CAGCAAACATATCCGATTTACTCTTTCTGATACCGCACAGGCAGCAAGAATTTTGGAACGCAATTTCCATGAAAACCATTTTTCTATACAGGACGACCACAATTTACGTCTACACAATCTTGATTTACCAGTAGGAAAAATTGTAACCGCCTTTGTAGAAAATGGATTGGAGGTATCAGAAGCTCATACTTGTGAAGAAAGCCTTGAAGATTATTTCAAGCGTGTGACAGGAGGCGAGGGAATTGCTTAAACTGATTAAATGCGAATTTTACAAATTCAAACGACGTTCTCTTTTTGTTTTGGCTACTCTTGTTGCTTTGGTTTTTCCGGTAGTAATGACTGCTTTATATTGGAACATTCCAACACAAGTTAATTATGATAATTTGTTTTCCGGCATTGTGGACTATGGCGATTTTCTTCTTTTGTTACCGATATTGGTTGTTATTGCAACTTCTCTGTTCTTTACAGAAACAGATAATGACACTTTAAAGAACCTTACAACCATTCCTGTTAGCAAAAGTAAAATAGTTGTAGCAAAAATAGGAGTAATGGCTATTATTTCAGTAGCTTATACTCTTTTAGGCTTTTTTGCCAGTGTGTTGTGTTCAAAAATCCTTGGTATTGCTATGGAAAACATGGCACAAAAATTTGTATTGAGTATAGGATTGGGAATAATGCTCTTAGCTGCGGCTTTACCTTGTGTGGCATTAGTTGTATGGTTCAATAAAAGTGACTTGATTTCTATTGTCATTACCCTTTTTTATACAATTATTAACTATGTAATTCATGTAACAGATATAGGAATGCTGACACCAGTAGGGGTAAATATAGGAACAATCTTACCTATACCTGTAATCAATCGTTGGATTTATCAATTTTACGACGAGGGGAATGGAGCCGCAGCTGAATTTTATAACACTATGCGTCCTTATTTTGTCCCAACTCATATATGCGTCTGTATTATTGCGATCTTTCTGTTCGTATCAATTTATGCGATTATAAAAATTTATAATCGTCGTGAAATATAGGAGGTGTGAATATGCTTGCTTTTATTACAACAGAATTTCAAAAATTAAAAAGATATAGTATTATTTTGGTTGGTATGTTTGGTGTAGCGTGTTCCCCTATTATTTCGATCGTTATGCAAAAAATCATGACAGATGAAGCTAAAAATGTCTTGAATTATACATTTCCTGATTTACTTAATAGTACGATTTGGAATAATATGACCATGTTTTTTCCTATGATTATAGCTTTGATTGGTGGCTATATGATTAATCGGGAATACACTGATGATACACTAAAAAATCTGCAAGTTATTCCTATTGTTTTTCCTAAACTGATGATTGGGAAGCTAACTACAATAGGACTACTTTCTATACTTTTAGGGTTATGTAATTCATTTGTCACTATTATAGTCGGAATAATCGCTTGTCGTGAGAATATGACTTTATCAACGATTATAATTGGTACTATACAAATTTGTGGAATGGCATTATTTACATTTATTGGAGAAATGCCACTTATCGCACACTGTGGGAAAAAACAAAACTCTTTCAAGGGTGGGGCTGTTGCAGCTTTTCTATTAGGATATATTAGTATCTACATCAAAAATCCTATTATCAGAAATTTGTATCCGCTCTCTGCTGGATTAAGTATAGTCGGCTTTAACGGAGAAGGATTTGTGACAGATACTACCGGAGCTTATTCATCTTCTCAAAGTATTTTATTAGGTGTTTTAACGATGTTAGCTATGCTTATATTATCATTGATAATAATTTCTATTCCCCAAAAAGAAACTTTAGCTACCCCTTTATCTCAAAAAAGGAGAAAAACAGAAAGGAAGATTGCAAAATGAAAAAGCTGATACCTTTATTTTTAATGTTATGTTGTCTTGTTTCTGTAACTGCCTGTTCTAAAGATGAAATTGTAAGTAATTATAATCAAGCCTTACAATCTATTGGAGATAAGGGTTTAACAAATGATAAAGATTTGCAAGGAAAACGTGAATTTGGTATAGATAGCTATGTAGGAAATTATACCGCTGACTATGATGATTTTTCCGGTAATGAAATCATTTTCGGGGGAACAGCTCTTAAACGAGATAATGGAAATAAAATAGAAATTTCTTGTGATACAGCTGCTCAAACCGGGAAGTTGAAACTAATTTTGCAAACAGGAACGGATGAACCGAAAATCCTTTGTGATACAGAAAGCTCATATAATGATACTATTGAACTTCCGTCTGCAAGCAATTATGTTTTGATTGAAGCAGATAATTTTACAGGTTCACTGAAATTAAAACTCAAATGATAATAGAAAGGAAACCATTATGAAAGAAAAAATTTTAAGTATTATAGCCCTTGTTACAATTTTTGTGCCTCTTACTATGTTATTTGTTTGGAAGCCTACGGCTGCAAATGCAACAGCTATTGCTATTGGTTACGGTGTTTTTATTGTTGCCAGTTTTCTTTACGCACTATTCTTATTTTTCAAAAGACAGCAACGTGATATTTATGTAAAAGTTGGTTTGGGTGTAAATGTTCTTTACCTACTTGGGATATTATTTATGGTTATAATCCCACGTCTTTTCTAAAATTTCTATATAACTTTTGGAACGTAGTGGCGAAGACCTTTATATATGTATATTTTGGAACTTTTAAGGGGTCTTTGTTAAATTATTATTTACTTAAGGTAAATGGATACTGATGGATTCAAAATATAGCACAGAGAAGAAAACGGTCACGATATAAAACGGCGAGATTTAGAAATAAAATCTGAATCTTGCCGTTTTATATTGATTAAAAAGGTTTCAAGTCCCACGTATTAAAGAAGAAATCATCACACTATAAATGGAATTTCAATCTTTACACTTAGTCCATGTGGTTCAAGATTACTAAAATATAGTTTTCCTTTATGCAAATTGATAATTTGCTGTACAATTTTAATTCCCAATCCATGTTCTGTACATTCTGTTTTTTCCTGTGTACTGAAAATGGTTCCAGTATCATTTAAAGTTTTCAAACGTGCAGGACTGATGCCGCATCCATCATCACAAATATCAAAAAAGCAGCTATCAGCATTAGAAAAAATGGAGAGTGTAATGTTACACCCATTTGGATTATGAATAATACAGTTGGAAATCAAGTTGTATAACATACGATGCAGCAAAGAATGATCCCCATTTAATGTAATCGTACAAGACTGCGAATCTTCCCGAAATTCTATATGGTATTGTTCTGGTAATTCATTTAAAAATTCACTGACGACCTGCCTTGCTAATTCAACGATATCGACACTTCTTTTTTTTAGAGGATACATGGAATATTCCAGTTTAGTAGTTAAATTAAGATCAGAAATAAGTGATTGTAGTTTTTCGCTTTTTTTTCTTATTGCTTTTGCCTGTTTCCTTGTGATGATAGGAAGATTGGTATCATCTTCAATTTCACATGCATAACCTAAAATGATAGAAAGTGGTGTACGGATATCATGTGAAACACCCCGAATCCATTCTGCACGTGTGTTATCTTTTTTTTGTAAATATTCACCAGCATGATTTAAACAGATATTGATTTCTGATAATTCTCCTTTTTCATCCAGATGGAATGTTTCACTTTTTGAAAGCGCTTGGATACCATTTAGAGCAGGTTTAATTGCCTTTTCTATCCGATAAGTATTACGTATTAAAAGATAAATCAATAAAAAGATATTAGTAAAAAAGACAATCCCAAGAGTAATAAATAAAGGACGTAAATAAATGGTTTTGAAAGATAAGTAATGATTCACAATATATCCAGGTGGGAATCCAATGACTAAAAGACCTTCTGGATGTTTCCAAACATTTACAGGATAATCTTTTAAATACCATCGACTGAATAAGGCTATATCAGCTGAAGTATATTTTCGAGAAAAATCTGATGGAAGATCGTATTCCCATATAACATCACCAATATCATTAAGTAGCATAGCCCAGGCATCTTCATGTTGCAAGATTTTCTGAACGTCTTTATCAGCATTTATTTTTCCATCCTTTAAAGTAATATGATTGGATAGTTCTTCAATAACCGGATGAGAATTCGTTGCACCATCAAGATAGAGAATGAAATTCAACATACCAAGCAAAAGAATGTTTATCATAAAGAACAGTGCAATAATACCAACTGTTGAAAAAATATAACGGCGAAAAAAATGTTTTACAGAGTTCATTATTTTGCCCCCTTGATATTGAGTAGGTAACCAATTCCCTTAATTGTGATAAGTGAAGTTGGGGATGATGGATTTCCTTCAATTTTTTCTCTTAGGTGACGGATATGTGATGATAAAGTTCTTTCATATCCCTGCCAAAATTCACCACATACTGCCTCACATAAGGAGCCTGTTGTCACGATACGTCCTGCATTATCAGCCAACTTTTTTATAAGTGTTAGTTCTTTTCCGGTAAGCGAGAGACAATCGTCACCTCGCTGAACTTCTGCCTTTTCCAGATTGATGACGGCAGAATCTAAATAGATTTTTCGATCTTTTTCAGGATACGTGCGATTTAAAATTACTTGTGTTCGTAATAATAATTCTTTGGGATAAAATGGTTTTGTAAGATAATCGTCAGCACCATTTTCAAATCCGGCTACCCGATCTTCTACCTCTCCACGCGCAGTTAATAAAAGAACAGGAACCTTACTGGTTTCCCTAATTTTTTTCAATACAGAAAGTCCGTCTATTTCCGGCATCATTATATCAAGTATCACCATGTCCGGTTGAGCATCAGACCATATTTTTAATGCTTCTCTGCCAGAAACTGCCGTTAAAATATTAGTAAATCCAGCACGTATAAATATGGACTGTATCATTTCAAGAATATCCATTTCGTCATCTACTACAAGTATTGTTCTATTGTACATAAGACACCTCCCATTTTTGTTGATATTATAGCGCAGAAATATAGTTTTGACCATTTTTTGTTATAAATCTCAGAGTAAAATCAGAGTTACCTCAGCGTTATTTCAAGGACGATAAGATATACTGAAAACATAAAATAGAAAAGGAGATATAAAACTATGGGAAATTACATAATTGAAACCCGCGGATTAACTAAAAAATATGGAAACCAGACCAGTGTTTCCAATTTGAATATTCATGTAAAAAAAGGAAGAATATATGGACTTCTTGGACGGAATGGTGCCGGAAAAACAACTACAATGCGTATGTTATTGGGATTGACACAACCTACATCTGGAGAAGTTCAAATTTTTGGAAAAACATTGGTGAACAATGAAAAAACAATATTACCAAGGATAGGGAGTTTAATAGAATCGCCAGGATTCTATCAGAACCTTACGGCTACTGAAAATTTAAAAATTTTTGCTGATCTGCGAGGATTAAAAAAAGCAGGATGTATCAAAGAGGCTTTGAATCTTGTTAATTTACCTTATGGAGACAAAAAACTTTTTTCTCAGTATTCGCTTGGCATGAAACAACGTCTTGCAATTGCATTGGCTATTATGCACAACCCACAGGTACTTATACTAGATGAGCCTATTAATGGGCTTGATCCGATTGGAATTGCAGAAGTGCGTTCCTTTATCCGAGAATTATGTGATAGTTATGGAAAGACCATTATAATTTCTAGTCATATTCTTTCAGAAATATCTTTATTGGCTGATGATATTGGCATTATCGACCGCGGTGTTTTATTGGAAGAAGAGAGTTTGAAAGAATTGGAAGAAAAAAATGCAAAATACATACATTTTATTACATCTAATGCAAAAAAAGCTGCACAAGTTATTGAAAGTCTTTTTCAAACTAAAAATGTAAAAATCACAGATGAATATAATCTGTATTTATACGATACGGTGTTACCAGTAGCCAAGATTAATCGTACCCTTATCGAATCAGGGATTGATATAAAAGAGGTTCATCTATGTGAAGAAACTTTAGAAGATTATTTCAAAAAAATCACAGGAGGTGAAGGGATTGCTTAAATTAATTAAAAATGAATTCCGTAAGTTGAAACGTAAACATTTTATTTCGTTTGTTTTTATTGCAGCATTGTTGTTTCCGATTCCATTTACAGCATTAGTATTGTCTGGAAACATTGCAAATTATTCTGGTTTTGATGCTATTTTTGGATTACTCGTAACATTGGGAGAACCTGTTATGCTTCCGATTGTTTTGGGAATCGTGGCATCTATGCTCTTTTTTATGGAATATGATAATGATACGCTGAAGAATCTGCAAGTTGTTCCAATACTGCCAATAAAATTGGCGACAGCTAAAATTGCAGTCCTCTTTATTCTGGGGTTGGTTTTTGCACTAGCTACATTATTATCTTCCATGGTAGGAGGAATAATTGCTGGAAATGAATTGACTAATATCGGTGGAAAGATATGGATTTCTGCAGTCACAGCATTGCTCTATACTGCCAGTACATTACCAGTTGTTATCGTGATTGTTTGGTTGAATAAATCTTATATTTTTTCAATTATAGTAACATTTTTTTATACAGTATTTGATTATATGATGGCGTATACAGGGCAATTTGCTTCAGATAATCAAGCTATAAAACTTATTTCAACGATATTACCTGCGCCAACCATTTATCGCTGGCAGGCGTCACAATTTGTTTCTCCAGACTTGCCTGCATATCCAATTATAAAGCCGTATTTTCTACCTCTTTGGATAGCGGTATTAACGACATTTGTCATCGGAATAATCTCGTATTTGCTAATTGTCAGACTATATAGTAAAAAAGAAAGTTGAGGTAGACATTATGTTAAAAGTCGCAAAAACAGAATTTTATAAGCTGAAACGGTATTCTGTCATATGGATAGGCGTTGCTACAATGTTAACAGTTGTACTATTGAGCCGACTTATGGCAGTAGCAACAGATGGTACAGTTCATACTCTTGAACAATTTTCAGGTACTGTGATCTGGAATAATTTTAGTCTTATTTTTCCGGCAACAATTACATTGATTGTTGGATACATAATAGAAAGAGAACGGGTTGAAGATACGTTGAAAAATATTTTGACAATTCCATTGTCATATAGAAATCTGTTAACGGGAAAAATAATCGCTGGTGGTGCAGTAGCAGTGTTTCTGGCTTTTATTGAATTTATTTTTACAATGTTGGTGTTTATCATAAGCAAATTTCCAGGCTTATCGTTCAGTGGTATGATACTTGCATTTGTAAAAATGACTGTAATGAATCTTTGTGTTTATATAGCTGTGCTCCCAATTATCATTTTTACAGGACAGCGTTCTGGTAGCTTTATGGCCGGGGTTGGCTTCTCTTTCTTTTATGGGTTTGTTGGAACATTTGCTTCTGGTCATGGGTTAGGAAATGTATATCCAATTACTGCGGGGTTAGGGATTATCAATTATCAAAATGGAGAAGAAGTTACGTACAACGTTGTATTAAGTGTAAGTGTCTTGATGGTGATGCTTATCATTAGCACAGTTATGCTCTGTTCAGCCCAAAATAGAGTTTCATCAGAAAAAAATAAGTCTAAGAAACCAAGAAACAAGTCAAGAAGAAAATGAACAAGGGACTAACTTGAAGGAAATAATCATTCTATAGGTAGGAAGAGAGGATCTCATGATAAAAATTCAACAAATATTATCTGTTATGGAAACGTTATGTTTAATTGTTTTTATCATATTAGCAGGTATTTTCTATATGATAATTACATTGATTGGAGACATGATAAATTTTTATCTTAGAAAGTTTAGAAATAAAAGAATGAAAATGATACCTTCCAAGAAAGGAGAAATTATATGAGAAAGAAATACGAAGTTGTTGGTTTGGTAATAGATGCGAAAAAAGAGTATGAAAAGTTGCACTTTTTCGAAAGAATATTGGGATGCTCCATTGAAGATTTTGAAACGGCAATTGTGCAACAAAAAGAAAAAATGAATACAAGCCAGTACCTAGCTAGCATCTCAGAAATGAAAGATGATCTGTTTTCCGTTCAGGCATTGTTAGATTCTGTAAATATGAGAAATAAGGAAAATACATTAATTAGGGATCTGACGATTGGTGAGCGGAAGATAATTGCATTAATAAAATTTGTTGTATGCAATAAAAGCCGATGTGTACTCCAAAATCTTTTCCTTGGAATGTCAGAAATGGAAGTGAAGAAGGCAAATGTATTATTAGTGGAAATTTCTACATATACAGATGTTTATTTAATTGAACCTACTACTTATGGTTTTGAAATATGTGACAGGATAGAATATTGGTCGGATAATCAGTGATAATATGGATTTAGCTAGTATTATGCGTTGACATCGAATTTGGTATTATATCCAGTAAAATATAACTTTGCTATAAGAAAGGTGAGAAATAGTCATGGGTGAATTTATAATTGAAACTCAAAAACTAACAAAGATATACGGCGAACAAATCTGTGTTGACAGAGTAAGCTTGCATGTACGGAAAGGAACGATTTATGGACTTTTGGGGAGGAATGGAGCAGGAAAAACAACAGTTATGAAAATGATATTAGGGTTAACAGAGCCTACAAAAGGTGAAATCAGAGTATTTGATACTTCCTTAGAAGAACATAGGAAAGAAATATTGCCTAGAATAGGTGCATTGATTGAAACACCTGGATTTTATCCGAATTTAACAGCAACAGAAAATTTGAAAATTATGGCGAGGGTTAGAAAAATTGATAAAAAAAAGATTAAGGAAGTATTGGATTTAGTAGGTTTGCCCTATAATGATAAAAAACTTTATAAGGCATTTTCAATGGGAATGAAACAAAGATTAGGGATAGCGAATGCACTTATTCATAATCCAGAGATTTTAATATTGGATGAACCTATAAATGGTTTAGATCCTATAGGTATTCAGGAAATCCGTAAATTTATTTTGAAGTTAAGTAGAGAAGGAAAAACAATAATTTTATCAAGTCATATTCTTTCCGAAATCGAGCTGATTGCAGATGACATAGGAATTATTAATAATGGAAAATTGCTTGTTGAAAGTACCTATGAAGAGTTAAACAAGAAAGCACGTTCATGCATTTTACTACAGGTTTCAGGATGGGAAAAAGCAATTCAGGTATTACAGAACCAGATAGGCATAAAGGACTATGAAATCGAGGGGGAGAATTTAATTAAAATATATGATAAGGGACATGATATTGCAGAATATACAAAAATACTGTATGACAATGAGATATTTATAATGTCTGCTAACATTCATAACGATAATTTGGAAGATTATTTCAAAAAAATCACAGGAGGTAGCGGAATTGCTTGATTTAATAATTTGTGAACTTATAAAGTTAAAAAGGAAAAAATTTTTTCTATTAACTATTTTTGCTGCTACTCTGTTTCCTATACCCAGTGTATTAATTATGAAACATAGTAATTTTGACTTCAATAATATGTATTCTTTGATGATGCTTACAGGTGAGTTTTTATTATTGCCGTGTGTACTTGGAATTATGGCAAGTATACTTTTTTTTAGCGAAAGAGATAGTAATACATTAAAAAATTTTTTAATAATTCCAGTATCAAAGGCTAAATTTGTTTTAGCAAAGTTATCGGTGTTGTTGTTAATGTCTATTTTTTATTCCTTTGTCGCAACATTAGCAACAATTATAGGTGGAGCAATGGTAGCTGATGTAAGTATGGTTTTTGAAAAAAATATTTTAAGTGTATGTGTAGGTTTTTTCGTGGCGATAGCAGTCATGCCTATGGTTGCAATTATATTGCTTTTTGCTAGAAACCAAATGATTGCATGTATCTTGGGATGTGCGTATACCATTATAAATTATGTATTTGTCTGGAATCTTGGGGAAATGAGTACCTATAAACTTGCTCTTCTTCCATTGGCAGCTACTTACCGTTTTTTTCTTCCATCCCTAGCTGTAGTAAGAACACAATATGTATTAGAGGTAAGTATGAAGAGTGTGGAGTATATACCGGCTATATTAAGTGTTGGTGTAATAGCATTAGTAGTTACCATTTGTGCATTTAAACACAAATTCATTCGGAGGGAATAACATGTATTTTTCAGAGCTATATAAATTGAAACGGAACAGTATTTTAGTACTTACTTTTTCAATTATCATTGTGTTAGGTGGAATATCAATTATTCAAGGGAAAGCTAGTGGAAAAGTATCTTTTAATAGTTTGTATGAACTATTAATATGGAATGGTTTTAGTTTGTTTATTCCAATGCTAAGCACTTTATTTACAGGGTATTTGATTAATCTGGAATTTACGAATGATACTTATAAAAATTATATGATAGTTCCGATAAGAATGAAAGAAATTATTAAAGTAAAACTATTTGTTGGATTTCTATTTACAGAAGTGACAGGGGTTATGGTATCACTATTTCTATTTGTAACTTGTTTTTTTATGGATACGGTTAGCATCCTAGATTATATACATGCAAGTATTAATATCCTTGTGTTCTATGCATGTTGTTATGTTGCGGTGTTGCCAATTATCATTTTATGTACAAAAAAGGAAAATGGTTATTTAGCAGGTGTTGGCATTTCATTTTTTTATAGTTTTTGTAGTATTTTCGTTGCTAATGGGAAATTAGTGAGTTTTTATCCGATTACTGCTGGCTTGGGGATTATTAAATATGAGAATTCTGTAAGTGGACAAATTCCATATAATACGATGATTAGTTTCATTTCTTTGTTATGTGTTGCTTTTACATCATTTGTTATATTTCGTTTAGTTTATAAAGAAAAAAATTGATAGTTTATATCTGCCTTAACTATTGATATAAAGAATCTATTTTTTAATATTAAAAAAAGTTACGTGTAAGAATTGTAATATGCGAAACATACTGATGGAGGTGTGAAGAGACACAGAATTATAATAATTGCGAATGAAAACGAATTGACATGGGAAAGCATGGATTTTCTGAAGCAACAGACAAAGAACTATCAAGCAAAAGATATCCAGGATGCTATTCATCATCTTTTAGTTTGCTCTTACCACTTGCTTTTGATTGTTGCGTTATAACAAGAATCAAAAATAGTATGTCAGCTTGTAGAAATAGTCCGAAAGCTAGTTATAACATCTATGATTGTCGTATTATCTGAACATACTGAAATAAGAAGTAAAATCATTCACTTGGGGAGCGGATGCAGTATTGATATAACCATGTACAACAGAAAAAATCCGTTTGCATGTATATGCGTTGATTCGCTGTTACACTGAATGGAAACCGTAAAGAAAAAAACGATGTTTGTTTGGACACTGGAAATATTTCCATTTCAAAGAACTATGAAATGGGATCTTAAAATAGTCCCTGTTGTAAAAGTAAACTTGATTTTCTATATCTGTTAGCATCTACACCGGGAAGAGAGTATACATATAGCCAGATTTATCAGTTAGTGTGGCAGGAGCACCCACATGGGGATATTACAAATATTATTTCAGTGAAAAGTTTGTGGCAGAAATACGTAGAGGCAAGCTTTATCTTCGAATGGATACCTATATTGGAGTATAAGAAGATCAATTATGGTATTGATCTTCCTTAAAAAGAAAGTACCCTAATATAACAATTTTTGTGATTTAGGACATTTCTGAGACATTTCTGTGACATTTGTGTTTTACACTATATTTAATAAAAAAAGTACATGATACAAAATATTTAGAACAGCTATATTTACTATAGAGAAAAAATAGATGCAATAAATCACCATTGTTTGTTTCTCAAGGACAGGTGATATGTATGAAAGATAAACAACAGAAATATCTACTAGAGCATTATAACAATCCAGATACATATTATGCTGCAGCCTTCGGGTTTGCAGCATTTTTTATATTGTCCTGTTTCTTCAAATACTATTATTACAAAATATATGCCATTCGAGGTACGCCCGGATGTCGATCACCTTGTAATTTTTTCAGGAAACCGAATGAGAAAAAACGACAATGGGGAGAAATTAAACATGCAGAAATTAGAAAGCACAAAAATGGAATATATAAATATAATTGACAAACAGAATATACTGTATCTTTCGGATTACCAAAAAGGAGAAAAAACGTTTCAATCGTATCTGCAGGATACTTACTTTGTGAGAAGTCAGAGAATACCAAAGAAAGGAAGAGTTCTCTCACTGACTAATGAGAATTTTGTCCTTTGTATTATTGATATGATTCGTTTTACGGACAGAAGCGCAGAACTCGTCCGAGAAATACATCAGAAAACAGATATGCCTATTTTGTTTATTTCAGGAGCAAAGCTGCATACTAGACAACAGGAAGAGACAATACTAGCAATACAATGTGGTGCGGACGAGTATCTTGACAATTCTAAGTCTACTGAGGAGATTGCTATACGAGTATGGGCGCTTATCCGTATACAAAAACGTGTAAAAGAAGAGCCTGGAATTTGGAACTGTCGTGATATTGAGATAGTGCCGGATAAAAGGCAGATTTTTTATAACGGGAAAGAAATTTTGCTTACCAGAATAGAATTTGATATTGTTCAGTTTCTGGCGGAGCAGAACGGAAGAGTTGTTACTTATAAAGAAATATACGAAAAAGTATGGCATTGTGAGTATCTTCAAGATGATGGCAATATTATGGCTCATATACACCGAATTCGACAGAAATTAGAACGTGACGTCAAAAATCCGATGTACATACAGAATGTATATGGAATCGGTTACCGTTTCGGATGTTGCGTGAAACAGATTAAAAATACGAATCGCCAAAAAACTTTTCAAAAGTTTATCCCGGTTTGATGTTAGAGGCAGTGTTGTAGCGGGCACTGCCTTTCAAAATCTCTGAAATGCTTTCATATAATCATACCATACCATGATTTTCCCTTTTTATATAACCACATATCCGGCAATAATCTATACTGAAATTATAGCCGAATATTCGGCAATGTTCAAGGGATAAATGTTCGTGATAATAGAGTTATAAAAGTATACGCAAACACAGTGAGTGGCATTCTTAGTCATTTACCGCTTATATAGCCGAATATTCGGCAACGTATAAAATAACAGGTTTTCCTATAATACATAGTAGAGTATAGAATGATGACAGGATGTGATTGCTATTATCAGCTATGAACCGTTATGGGAAACTTTGCGTAAGAAAAATATCAGCCAGTATTCTCTGATCAAAGACTATGGTTTTAGTACTGGTACACTGGATGCACTACGGAAGAATAAAAGTGTGACGTTGAATACGATTCACGATATTTGTACCTTACTAGACTGCGAGCTGGGAGATGTTGTAAAATTCGAGAAAGAATAACTAAGAAATACAATATACTGAAAAAGAAACATTGACCAATACTATATATTGTGCTATTATGAAAATGAAATTTGTATTTGTATTCATCAGACGATGGATAGCGTATTTTAGTTTCGGAAAAGTCCGAAAGTGAATTATGAGGAATGTAAGATTCCTGTCTGTCACGCAAAATATAAGTGAGGCATTTAGAATGGAAGAATTCTAAATGCCTTTTTTGTTTTTTAGCTATAAGGATGAAAGCAAATACGAATGAAATAAAATCACAAGGAGGTATAAAAAGAGAAATTAAAGAAGGGAGGACATGAATGAAATGAATCGCAGCACAAGAAAAACAAGATACTGGCGATAAAGTGTTTAGGAAGGAATTTCTAAGCACTTTTTTTCTGCAAAAATAAAGGAGGATATGCATGAACAAATCAATTATGATAGGAAGACTGGTAAGAGATCCGGAGGTTAACTACACAACAAAGAAAGATGGGGATGAATTTATTGTAGCAAATTTCCGTATTGCCGTAGATAGAAAATACAGTGACGAAACTGATTTTTTCCCATGTACGGCATTCGGATGGCTGGCAGAATTCGTGGAAAAATATCTGTATCAGGGCATTAAAATCGTAATCACCGGAAGAATGGAAAACAATAATTACACCAACAAAGATGGCGATAAAGTGTATGGTGTAAGACTATGTTGTGATGAGATTGAATTTGCAGAAAGTAAGAACAGTCAGGATGACGATGATGAAGATTCCGGAAACAGAAGCAGAAATTCAAAAAGTGGACGGAGTTCAACAAGAGGAAAGAAAAATTATGGAAGTCAGCGGTCATCAAAGAGTAGTTCAGGCAGATCCGGCAGAAGTTCCAGTTATTCTTCCGGAAAAAGCAGTCGTGGCACCAGCCAAAGAAATCGGACAACCAGAAATGACGATGTAGATGACCAGTTTGATGAAACAGATTACGAAGAATTTGATTAAAGAATCCTGGGGGAATATCCCCCGGGAAGAAAGAGGTAGCTTATGGCAGAATGGAAGAGATTAGCAGAAAAATATAAATGGCTTTGCATTCTTACAGGAGGAATTGGTTTTTTTCTGGCTCCTTTTTTGTGGCCGATTTTTCTTGCAATTATTTTTCAGTCCTTAAGTCTTGCGGTACCCGTTATAGTGGCAGTGTTTTTTATAACAACCATACGGAAGGAGAAGAAGGTTGAAAAAGAATAGTAGAGGATATCCATTCCATTAAGGACATCACAA
>PVML01017432.1_pt1 | contig 14578 bp, 17 predicted proteins | sample 1853371 | NCBI WGS metagenome assembly PVML01 (sample SAMN08533508, study PRJNA380276) | Human gut metagenome, whole genome shotgun sequencing project. | isolation source: participant 1, chromium library | host: Homo sapiens | collected 2017 | reverse complement strand
ATATGCTTTCTCAACATCCATATCACCACATGCACTTGCTATTTTTTCTGCACAGTGTGCTGCTGTTAAACAATGTTTTCCCCAAGGTCCCGGATTAAATAATAACCCATCACGAATTAACTTCAGTGCTTCTTCTCTTGTTGGCAACATAGCTTGTACCTTCTTCCTTTTTTATTTACCTTTTCAAAACTGATAACTCCATTACTCTCCCCACAAATAGAGCCAAACTAGAGCCATTTGATAAAACAAATGCCGGAAACCCGCATAAATACAGGCTTTCGGCATTTTAATCCGTTATTCAAACTCGATTTCGGCAACTATATATTGTATTTAATTAAGTTCTATATTGCCATATCTTGTATAATCATTCTTGATATTCTCTGTATTCTTTCTCGTTTTTGGACTTTTTGCAAGCATTTTACAATCACATTTCTAGCAAACATCTATTACCACTATCCAAAATTAAAACTAAGCTGTTCATAACTCTCCTTTGTTTCATTTTGCTCCAAAGCAGAATATACTCTCTTCAATATTGGTTTTCCATTTTTATCCCCTCTAAGTGGCATTCCTCCATGTTGTAAAAAGAAAGCATTACCTTCTGCTGTTGGTTTGCTTACTCCATATTCCACAACAAATAAAGGTTTTTTATTTTTCAAGCTTTGCTCTCCTGCATTAAAGGTTCCACCATTCATACCCGATTCTATTAAAATCATAGCATCAGATAATCCAATTATTGTATTATTTCGCTTCATAGCATTTGATGCTGACCACGCTAGATTAGGCAGAAATTGAGATACAAACAGATGGTTTTTATCATTAAGCAACTCTTTAACCTCACCCTTAACTCTATTTTTTAATATTCCTTCAACTATTACAAAAACTGTACTTCCACCTGATTGAAGAGCTGCCTTATGTGCAGTTATATCAACACCTTTTGCATATCCACTTATCACTGCAATACCATCAGATGACAATTGTCTTGCTGAACTATCAGTTATCCTTATTCCTGAATCAGATACTTGTCTGGAACCAGTAAACCCAACACATTTATTCTGTAGCAACTTATAATTTCCTTTATAAAAAAGTACAGCTGGAATATTACCTGTATTCATTTTTTTCAACCCATCTGGAAAACAATCGTCACCTATCCAGCACATATCAACATTATTCTGATAAAGTTGTTCTTCTAATAATAAAGCATTTTCCTTGCTCTCATAAATATTTCGTGCCACTTCTTGTTTAATCCCCAAAGAACACATCAAATTCACGTTATTACATATATCATTTAACGAATACGACATATCATTATCGATACATTTGCTTATTTTTTTCAAAGTGCCATCTCCTGCACCTTTGGCTATTATTATCCTTAAAACATCTCCATTAATCATGTATTATCACTATCCCTTAAAGATTTAACACAAACTATACCAAAAACACATCTTGCTCCTAAAGATTTTAGAAACTTAGCATATTCCCACATTGTTGCACCTGATTGGTATAGATCATCAACCACAATAACATTTTTTCCTCTTACCTGATTATCAAGTATTACACCATTATTATAATATATTTTCTCCCAAGTCTCAATTTTCTCCTTTATTGAAAGTTGTTTCATTTGTGGCTTATCACAACTTAAAATAGGTTTAATAAAAGAAAGTCTCAACTGCTGAGATATTTCTTCAGCCATTTGCCATGCCAGTTTTGTTTTTCCAAACTTTGTAGCCGGCATAGGAGATACACACCAGTTTAATCCGTTATTAAAAGGTATGTATTTACAATTATCTAACATTTTACTCATTATTATGTTAGCATATTGATTTCGTTCTGTCACACTCAAATCCTCAATGTTATATTTTAACTGATATTCAGCCTCTCCTATGTCAGTTCTGCCCTCTCCATAAACAATATTAAAATCTGAAGCTATACAATAATCTAATTCATCATCAAAATATTCCTTTATATTTTTATTTAAGCTTAACCATAATACTTTGTTGGTCACTTCTTCACTCCAATTTATAAATTCAGTCATAATATTTTGATCGTAACACCCCTCTGGGAGCCATAAATTACTCATATTTGCATAATTTTCGCTCTTTCTCCATTTTGTAGGGCTATTTCTTTCTAAAATTGGAAAAAAATAATTGATGATATCAACATATCTATCATTTGTTGATATACTATATGCATCATCATTTTCATGAACAATAATCCAAAAATCACTTCTTGTTCTTTCAAACTGATATTTCATAATATCCCCCCTTCATTTGAATTCAAATAATACATTACACAAAATTTTTACTTGTCTTTAATGCAATTATTTTTGAATCATTTTTTGCTGCTAATGTTCCTTTATCCAAAAAACAATATTGTTCTAATTCTTCCGCTGAACAACCAGTTTCCTCTACCAATTGTCCTGGAGTAATAATTTTATTATCCAACAATAATACTATTGCCTGTTTATGTGCAAATGGTTTCTCTACAGGCATTTCTTTATCTAACGGTTCTTTCCTCCAATATACTCGAGTTGTCATTTGATCCTTTAAGTACTTGATTTGATTAGTTGATAATATTCCAAGTGTGTCACATCTATAAATCATACATCCTATTGAAGCCTTCCATTTAGCCTTCATTTGAATAAAATGGTCGATAGATGTAGAGAAAACGTCTTTTGAGAAAGATTTCTTTGGCAAAAGAAACGCTCCTGCAAATCTATCAGCTTCATTCTCCAACTTTTCATGAATTGCAGCATTTTTTAAATCCTCTTCTGAATAATAATCAGCATGCATTAGAAGATGCCCTATCTCATGTGCAATATCAAATCTAATTCTAACATTTGTATCCTTATCACTACTAAGAAAAATAAATGGTTTATTATCAAACCAAACAGAAAATGCGTCCAATTTATTTAAACGTAACTGCATTTTTGAGACCATTATTCCATTTTTTTGTACTATGTTTATTAAATTATCAATAGGTCCTTTCCCTAATCCCCAATGCTCACGTAATGTCATCGCATACTTTTCTATTTGTTCATTATCTATTGGGTTAATGCCATCATCCTCATAGGTTATTTTGGGAAGGTCCAGCATAGGAAAATCAACATATTGCTCTAAGTAATCATTAATCTCTCTAAATATCTCTATCTTCTCTCTAGCAGCATTTAAGGCCTTAACCTTTGCAGTTTTTCTACTTCTAAAAAAGACTGCACTACTAGCATTTTCATTTGCAGGAACTGGTTTATAAAAAAAACTAACTGGATATTTCAATTCAGTTGCAATTGCATTAAGAATCGCTTTACTAGGTGCATTTTTCCCCATCTCGTACTGAGATATTGCCTGTTTACTAACCGAAACCAATTCGGATAATTCCACCATTGATAATCCTCTTGACACTCTTGCCTGCTTAATTCTATATGGTATTACTTTTCTTTCATTATCCATCATTTAATCACCAAAATTCTATATTATTTTTTCAATTTCTTTAGACAGGGATTTCTTTAAAGATACAATTGCTTCCTCTACTAAATCTTCAGGAACATAATTTTCGTATATCTTAATATCCTCAAGAAGATTTGTTGAATGTTCAATTCCCTTATAATCGCTACTAGGGAGGACAATATATAAATGTGTCATATCTCCATAACGATATCCGTATGTAATTTCGGCATATTTTTTACTCTCAACAACCTTTGGAGTATCATTCAAAAAATCAAATGATAATTGTGTACTTAATCCAGCATTTGCTTTAGCATATTCTCTTTTATAGGCGGAAGTAGGTAATAACTTATGCTCGCTATTAGTACGTCCCACATTTACAATAAAGTCATTCGTCTCAATACAAAGTGCCTTATGTTTATAATTATTAACCTGTTTCATAGATACTGAATAATTGGCTTTAGGATTAAATGCAGAATCATTGAACTGCTTCTCTATAGCATATGTCCTTAAATGCCCAAATAAGGTCTCTCTTTTATCAAAAGAGAAAAAATCCTCATTCTTTTTTTTAAACTGTTCAAAAGTTTGTATTGCAACCCTCATATTATTGTATGTTGCTGCCTTAAATGCAAAATCAAAGTTATCGTCGAATAATTTTTTAATCTTAGTCTCCATCTAATTACCTCTTTACATTTTTCTTATAAAGAATTATATATCAAAAACATAAATAGGTCAATATCTTTTTATAATATCACATTTTTTGTCTAGCTATGTGTGTTATTTCAGATATACACATTCAACGTCATTACAATTTATTAACCATTATATATTCCTCTCCATTTTCATCAACAATCTCAAATCCAAGTTTTTTATACATACTTACTGCATAATTAGCCTTTTGTACTGACAACGATGCCTTTCTATATCCGCGGACCTTTAACTCTTTAAGCATTTTTTTCATGAGTTCGGTTCCAATTCCATAGCCTCGATACTCTTTATATAACGAAATAGCAAAAGAAGGGATGCCCTCTTCAACATGTCCATAATCGTCCATATCTCGAACCCAGACAGCTCCTATAACGACTTTTTCTACTTCAGCAACGAAACATATTGGTGCTAGAATATAAATAGTACAAGCCAAAATGAGAAATTCCAAATACACATAAGCATGGTACAATAGAGATATGCTGAAGGAGGATCTCATATGGCAACGCAACATGACAAACAATTTAAACTTGATGCAATCCAGTATTATCAAGATCATAAAGATCTCGGTGTACGTGGATGTGCTGAAAATCTTGGCATCGGATACAGCACACTAACAAAGTGGCTGAAAGACTTCCGGGAATCAGGTGATATTCTTGCTCGGGGTTCTGGTAATTACGCATCCGATGAGCAGAAGGGAATCGCTCGTCTCAGACGTGAATTACGTGATGCCCAAGATGCTCTTGATGTATTAAAAAAAGCAATCAACATTCTGGGAAAATGACGGAAGTCATTTATCTCAAAGTATCTGAAAAGACGGAAGCTGCCAAAAAGGCTGGACGCCGGGTTTCCGTCTCCGGAATGTTGAAATTTTTAGGTGTCTCACGTTCAGGATATCATGCATGGCTCCACCGCGTGCCTTCTGATACAGAAAAACGCCGTGAATCTGTAAAAGAAAAGATACAGGATATTTATGATGATTCCAGGCAGAACTACGGTGCTCCAAAAATTACTGTAGAATTGCGTAAAACAGGTGAAGTCATTTCGGAAAGAACTGTTGGTACATATATGCGCCAAATGGGAATCCGTGCCCAGTGGAGCAAGCCATGGGCAATCACCACTAAAGATTCTGATTTCAGTACTGAATTACAAAATATCCTTGATGAGCAGTTTAATCCTGACCGCCCGAACACCGTCTGGTGTTCGGATATCACTTATATCTGGACAATAGACGGATTTGTCTATCTGACCAGTATTATGGATTTATTTTCCAGAAAAATCATAGCCTGGACACTTTCAGAAACATTGGAAGTATCCTGCGTGATTGATGCAATAAACAAAGCCAAAGCTCGCCGAAATATCGACCAGCCATTAATCATTCACTCAGATCGTGGCAGTCAGTATGTTGCAACGGAATATAAAAAAGCAACAGAAAATATGCAGCGTAGTTACTCAAAGAAAGCGTTTCCGTGGGATAATGCATGCATTGAATCCTTCCATTCAATTATCAAACGTGAATGGCTCAACCGCTTTAAAATTCGCGATTACAAGCAGGCATACCGTTTGATTTTCGAATATCTGGAAGCTTTCTACAATACGAAACGAATTCATAGCCATTGTAACTATATGTCACTAAATGAATTCGAACGAGTATATGAAAGAACACACACTGAGGCAGAGCTTCTGGCGGGTTAAAATGGGGAAAAATTTCTCATTTTAACTTGTACTAAATCTTGACATAGAACCAATTCTGATCCTGAAACCAAATGAGTTGTTCGTCTCTCCGCTCCATCGGGAGTATCCCAAAGTTTGTGTAAACCTCCAAACTGATGTAAGATAAAATTACTCAGTTTGGAGGTTATTTTTATGGCAAGAAGAAAAGACAGCCCACAAAAAGCAGCAATGAGAGAAATGATGCTTGACTATCTGAAAAATAATGATATCAGCATCAAAGATGGTACCGATGTAAATAGCATCATGCGTGACATGATGTCTGTCCTTTTGGAAGGTGCTTTGGATGAAGAACTGGATGAGGAATTAGGATATTCCAAGTATGATTATCGTAACAAAGAAACAGACAACAGCAGAAACGGTCATTCCAGCAAAACCATGCACACCAGTTATGGAGATATGGATGTGGCGATTCCAAGGGATCGTAACGGTGATTATGAACCACAGCTGATTAAAAAATATCAAAATACCGTAACTCAGGACATGGAAGAAAAAATACTTTCCATGTATGCCAAGGGAATGACAACCGGAGACATTGAATCCCACATGCGTGAATTATACGATATTGATATTTCTGACAGTACAATCAGCAGGATCACAGATAAAATCCTGCCGATTGTAAAAGAATGGCAGGAACGCCCTCTGGAAGAAGTGTATGCTGTAGTATTTATGGATGCAATCCATTATCATGTCCGCAGTGAAGGACGTATTGTAAAACGTGCGGTTTACATTGCTCTTGGTATCGACATGAATGGAAAAAAAGATGTCCTTGGAATGTATGTTGGGGAAAACGAAAGTGCAAAGTTCTGGCTTTCTATCATGAATGGATTAAAAAACAGAGGTGTTGAGGATATCCTGATTGCATGCGTTGATGGTTTAAATGGATTTCCACAGGCAATCGAGGCGGTTTATCCAAAAACAGAGATTCAGCAGTGTATCATTCACCAGATCCGCAATTCAACGAAGTTTGTCTCCTACAAAGATATCAAAAAACTGATGGCTGATCTGAAGCTTGTATATGCGGCTCCAACGGAAGAAACAGCTTTAAATGAGTTAGAATTGTTCAAAGATAAATGGGATTCCAAGTACCCGAAAATCTATAAATCCTGGCATGATAACTGGGCAACACTGTCCACTTATTTCAAGTATCCAGAAGCTGTAAGACGTTTGATTTATACCACAAATGCCATTGAAGGATTCAACCGTCAGCTTCGGAAAGTGACCAAAAGCAAGACAGTTTTTCCGTCAGATGATAGCCTTTTAAAAATGCTGTATCTGGCAACTATGGATATCACGAAAAAATGGACCGGACACAGGCAGGACTGGGGGCAGATCCATTCCCAGCTGGAAATCTATTTTGAAGAACGTCTAATCGGACACAACCTGTAAAAACAGCTTGTTTTAGGCAGGTTTTATTGACATGCCAAAAAACTCCTGTATAATGCAGATATGGGCAGAATCCGGAAAATCGGCTCTGCCCATTTGTAACTATTCACAAATCTTATATCAGTTTTTAACGTTTACACAAAACTTGAAACGGTCTCAATGAAAATCGAAATGATTTCATAAGCCGTCATCGGCGCCACCGTCTACGCTCCGCTTCGGTCCTCGCTAAACGGATGTCCACTGGACATCCAGCGACCTTCCTATGTATTCCGGTAGACCGGTATCATAAACTCGGGAGGCTACCTCTACGCTCCGCTCCGGTCGGCGCTAAACAAGCGTCCCCCGGACGCTTAACGCCCTGTCATAGGTACTTTCCTTAGGCAATATTCTAACATACACATACTAAACATTGCAATAAAAGTCTATTTTTGTTTCAACAATTCATTTAATATATTTTTATACTTTTCCCCACCATTTCCTAATACAATATCATTGATAATTGACAGCACTATTGCTTGTCCTCCGCAAACTCCATCTCTATCATAGTCTTCTGGTATTTCATCTGCAGATGTCGGAATTTCAATCTCATTAATCCACCATCTGTCAATTTTTTCATATAAATTAGTTAATGTAACAAATAATTTTATGTCATCTTCTGTAAAACCAATATTTAGATTTTTTAATAATTCATGAGTAATCTCATTTCGCCGCTTCCGTATCTTTTGATAATTATCAAAATCTTCTTGTGTAACAGCCTCGGATTCCATAAACCATTTTAACGATGCATTTTCTAACTGCTTATCCAATGTTCTAACTTCTTGTTTATATGCTTCGGATTCAATATAAATTGCTTCATCATTTTCAAAGTAAAGGTCATCACAATAAAATCCCTTCACTTGGCTTATTACATAGTCTTTTAAGCATTCATAATTCATTACAAATAGTGCTGCAAAATTCACATTTGTTTTTACAATGTTTTTATCTAGTATATTTGCCCAATTATCCATATAAAATTATCCTTATTGTTTATGTTCTCAAGATTCTAAAGCTTTCTTGCCTTTATACAAAATGAAATCGGCAACATCTTTGCTTTCTTTGTTTTTGGATCAACACCTCCTGTAGCATTTAATGATTTATCATATGATTCTTCCACTAATTGCTCGACCATAAATCCAGCTTTTGCCAATGCATTAATGTATGTTGAAATCTTTCTATTACACAGAACAATTTCACTATCATGCACAGGCATTTTAAAATATGATTCATCATAATAACTCTTCGTCATTACCAGCTTTTCATCCTCAAAAACCTCTTTACGTTCATCACAGGACCACGCTACACAATAATTCAATGTATGGTGCCAGCTAAATATAAATATGCCATCCTTTTTCAAATACGAAGCAATCTTATCAAATGTGCCTTGCAAATCTGTTGTCCAGCCAATACCATATATGGAATAAACGTAATCAAAATAATCTCTGGGCACATCAAGTTCATCTTCCATCTTTGAACATATTAGTTTAGCAGAATATCCATTATCCTTCAAAAGTTTAGCTGCATTATCAAGTTGCTTTTGTGACAAATCAACGCCCCATAACTCCCCTGCACCTTTTTCAGCATTGTATTTTAAAGAATGCCCACTTCCACAGCATATCTCCAACATCTTCTTCCCTGTAACATCACCAAACAGGTGTAAATCATCTTCTGTTGGAAATCGTACCCCATACACTGGAAGTGCTGTTGTTCCAAACCACAAATCGGCATGTTCATTCCAATAAGTTCTATTTTTGTCTATTATTTCTTCATTTTTCATATCCTCTTATCTCCCAATCTTATCATCAAATATAATTATACCTTTGTATTATCAGGTTGATGTCTTCTAATATATGATATACAGTTATCAAGATGTTTTTCATCCACTATAGACTCCCACGACTTACCTCCCATAATCCTTTTGGTATCTGCTCTACAAGGATAGGAAATTCTTTTCTCAATAGTCTTGAAGATGTTCCGAATAATAGTTGCCCAACTTGGGAAGGTTCTAACTCAGTTTTTACTAAAACATGAATATGATTATATGCAACTGTACTTTCAACCAACTCTATATCTTCCTTTTTATCAAAGATCTCGTTGATAATGCATCTCAACCTTTCCCGAATCGCATTGTCATAAAAAAGATTTTTTCTGTATTTTGTAGAGCCTATAAATTGATAAAAATTCTCATATGCTTCATTTTCAGATAATTGCTTCATTTCTAATCTCCCTTACAATTCAACTAATATTTCATTTGCAAAGTAATATATATTCTCTTTCTTATATCCATACTTTGAATTTGGAAAAGCTATGTGTGGTTCAAATGTAAAATATTTTACATCACTAAGTTTCTGTATATTACCCTTTTCAATATAAACTCTATCTCCTTTGTCTTTCACAATCGAATGTCCTAAATTCCCCATAAAATCAAGATTGATAAATCTGTTTTTTACTATAAAATCATTCATATGATAATAAAGTTCTTCAAATGTTGTCTCTTTCGTAGCAAATCGCAATAATTCCTCATGCAGCTTTTCTTCCATTTGCAAGCCACTTTTCCACTCTGAGTTTTCAATCTGTGCCACATCCTCTACAACCTTACCATTTTCCACTATAATAGTCCTTGCAAAATCACCCCAAATATTCCCTGTCTGTGGACTTAAATCAATAGTAATAATGTCGTCTATATCTATAACTCTATCAGATGTTACATATTGCTTGCCTGATACCGATATAGTAGTTTCATCACCTGCAAATACAAATGCGCCAACATCCCAATACCAAAAAGAATCTGCCCCTAACTCTAACATTTTTTCTTCACATAGTTTTCGGATTTCAAGCAAATTAATTTCTGGTTTTATAACTTTCTTTATGTATTCTATAGTTTGCTTTGCTGCCAACTGAATTTTGCAGTAAGTTTGTCTTTCAATCTGCAAATACTTCTCTATCAGTTTAGGCTGTATCAACGGATACGTCCAATTATCTGGCAACTCATCCATGAGAACAACCTTTTCCATCTCACTATGAAGTTCTTTTGCAAATTCCGATATCTCTGCAAAATAAAGTCCTCCAAACGATTCTTTCCCCGTATCGTTCACCCTGGTCTTTCCTATAACCGAATATACACATACTGGCTTAATATCAAACTTAATAGCTCCTGTTTCCTCCTGTAGCTCCCTTTTAGCTGTTTCAAGAATGTTTTCGCCTGCTTCTCTGTGTCCTCCCGGCACTTCGTATGTGTCTCTTTCTTTATGTTTGCAAAACACCCACTTGCCATTGCTCTGTGAGATGATTACTGCAAATTTTAATAATGAATCATCCACTGAATCATAAAACTTGACTTCTAGCATATCTCTTTTCCCTTCTCCATCTAAATCCAATTAAATCTGCTTTGAAACAAAGTGTACAATTTCTTTCCCCGGCTCAAGAATATATGGTATCAACTCCAAAGGATATACCTTAGTACCTTTCTTTAAATCCTCTAGCGGAACCCAACAGAAATCTAAATCAATTCTCTCATTATCCAGCTCATCATATCCATGAAATACTCCATCCAAAGGAATACCATCATCTACTAAGTGAACATTATAATAAAGGCAAATCTGATGGCATGGTCTCTTACCCCATGGAAAATATATTTCACCAATTGCCAGTAAATTATCTACCTCAATCTTAGCATGAATCTCTTCTTCAAATTCTCTTTTTAGCGTTTCCATACTTGTTTCCATCGCTACTACATGTCCGCCAATAATTGCATAATCATCATTTTTCGGACGCTGTAATAGAATTTTTCCATTGCGTATCAATATTCCACCAACTCTGTATGAAAACACAAAATGATCATTCTTAAATAAAATATCCACTTAAAACTCCTTTGCATTTATTTAAACTATTTCAACTCTTCTATCCATTTGCCATTTTCTTCAAAAAAGAAATACTCACTAATATTGTCATTTAAAAATACTTCCAACATCTTATCCATTCCATAAGCAAGTTTTCTCTGCTTCATTTCATCTAATGTCAGCCAGAATACATCCCCTTCTTCAGACGAAGTAACTATTCCTTCAAACTTATCTGTCTTATATAATAACACTATATATCTTGTTTCTTCATCCTTCATCCAGTCTTTTATCCCACAAAGTTTTGGTTCTGAAATTTTCAATCCAGTTTCTTCCCACACTTCGCGTATCACAGCATCTGTAAATGATTCTCCTCTTTCCACATGTCCTCCCGGAAATGTTATTCCAGAGTAATCGTCACCAGTCTTATCTTGGACAAGTACCCTATTTTCACTAAACACCATACACATATTTGTCATTATCACTTTTTCTGTTCTTGCCATACGTAATACCTTTATCCTTCATTTGCTGAATCTATATATATCATTTCAACAATACTGTCTGCATCAATGTCAGATGTAATAATTTTTTCATTAAAAACTGATGAAAAATCCTTTTCTCTCCACCATCTACGCATATCTTCTTCACCAAATTCCTGTTTTTTATCTCGTGTATTATGCCGCCTGACCGTCTCTTCAAATGGTATATCAAAATAGTACGCATATATATCCATTCCATACAATTCATTTGCCGTTTTGAACAAAGGACTATACCACTCATCATACATGATGCCCTCTAAAATAACCACATCACAATGCTCATACCCATATTTCATAAGTTCTATCATAAGTGGTAATGCCTTAGTATCAACGCCATCTTTAACCCACAAGATATTTCTCCTAATCTCATCTTGTGAAATCATCATTGTATTGTATCCAAATTTCTTTTGCAACGCTCTAGCTACTGTTGTTTTTCCACTTCCAGAGTTACCTCTTAATATAATTATCTTTTTCATAATTTCTCCTTAATCTTGCTATTACTCTCCCCACAAATAGAGCCAAACTAGAGCCATTTGATAAAACAAATGCCGGAAACCCGCATAAATACAGGCTTTCGGCATTTTAATCCGTTATTCAAACTCGGCAAGTTGTTGTTTTGTCTTAAACTATTTTGTTTAAGTTTAATTTGAAATCTGCCGATATTTTACTTCATTTACACATTTTATTTTGGCTTACTGATTTTCTGTTGCCAAAGTGTTGCCATGAACTTTTTATACCAAATTTATCGGTCGAAAGACATTAAATATGAAAGCTGTTCGTTTAACTGCACTAATTTTTCTTCACCATCGATTAAATTTACTTCATTCCTTTGAAGCGCAATTTCTTCCTCTGCTGACAGCCGTCCTTCTCTCGCTTTTTTATTTAGTACATTAATGCTACTTCTTCTCTTTTTATTTTTTCTCTCCAAGTTAGCAATTTTGAATCTTAACTTAGCTGCCTCTTTCTCCTTTTTATCTTCAAATGATTCATAATATTCCTTCAATTCTATGCGAGAAACTTTCTTTCTCATTACAGAAGCAAATAATTCAACTTCATCTATTGTTGTTTTATCAATAGATTTTCCCTTATTCTCAATAAAAAATGAAAGAAACGAAGACATTGTATACATATGAAACATATGTCCAGTCTCTTCATAGAATTCTTTTCTCAACTCTATCCTTGGTCCAATAGTTTTTCCATTGCTAACATTCCACCAATCTTCCTTTTGATCATGCGTCACAAAAATAATATCAACACCTTGCTTCTTAGCATAACCTAGCATTTCTTTCCAAACCAATAAGTCACCATATTTATTTTCCGTTTTCTTGTTGTCTTTATATCCCGGAGGCGTTTTATCTGCATATCTCTTTTCCCCCTCTTGTTCAATACTCAGCTTTTCTTCGGGGCTAAATGCTTTTCCAGTTTTTCCTTCAAACAAATCTAGCAATCTATTAAAAACCACATCATTTGCCGCATCGAAAATAAGATAATTACTATCTTTCTTCTTTATTACCCACTCTTTCAAATACTTAGTCAATTCTTCAACATCTGGATCATTACCATCAAGACGCAACTCTTTTCTCCAACAATCTACCAATTTGTCGGCCTCAGCCCCAATGTTACCAAAGCGCCTATTTGCTTCATCTATAACACTATATCTATCTTTACAAAATTCTGAAGCAACTTGATAAGGCATCCAAATTCGTGCCTTTAACCATTCAAATGATTCTATTAATTGATTTCTTGTTTTGTTACTATATCGATACAAATTCAAAAAAACATTTGTATCAAAAACAAACGTAGCCGTATTCCATAAATTATTTTTTTCTTCACTGCTATATTCTATGTACTCTTTAACAGCATTTCTCATGATATCTACCTTCCTAAAAAACAGAAGTTGTCTTACTATAATTTAAAACAATTTTGTTTCACTTACTATCTGAACTGCGTCATCACACTCATTGCAGGGTAATGCACCTCTTTTTATCATTCTTTGATAAAAGCTATTTACCATATCCACTATAAAAAGTCCGTAATGTACATCTTCTGATATCATGAATATTTTATAAATAAGTTTCTTGCCAATTCCTTTATGCTTCATAAAATCAGGCAAAAATATATTAGCTATATAAATTTGCTTATATTGATGATTTATATATAATCTTAGTAAAATAAATTCCGTTTTCTCCTCCGGTTTATATTCATTCTTATGATATCCCCACACTTCAACTATATACTCACCATTATCGTTCCATCCAGATTCCAACTTTATATCAAGGCATTGTTCAACATACTCGTTTTTTAATGGCATCAAATAATTAATAATTTCTTCTTCAATATGTTGATGAATGATTTGCATTGCAGTTTTCCTCCTAATTCCGATTTATCGAACCTTTTCAGTCCGTTATTATTATATCATAACTTCAGTTATTCCGCATTAGAATATAGAATACAAAATGTGAAACCTTTCAGAATACTTTCACACCGCACCTTATTCATAAACTCTACGTACTCTATCTAATTCCTCGATTTAGTGTCTACTGCAATCCCCACACCAGCTTTTATCCGCTCAGAGACAAATACAATTATCGATTTTTTATCAAAAAAACAAAGCGAATTATCCTCTCTAATCTTGCTTGGCAACATTTATTCTAATAATATTTAAAATTAGGAATAATATAGAAATGACAGGCAACCATATAGACTACCTGCCATATAAAATAATCAGTGTCGAATTGAAATTATTCAAACTCCTTTGCGGACTGCGTTTCATGACACGCAAAGGCTGTTATTAGAGGTTTATATTTCGAACGTGCGTTCTGTTTTTGTGTTTTTCGCACCGCTTATGAAGAAATAAACTCCAAAATAACTCCATTTTACTCTTTATTATTTTGTTGTTCTTCTCTTG
>PVML01017551.1_pt1 | contig 14579 bp, 10 predicted proteins | sample 1853371 | NCBI WGS metagenome assembly PVML01 (sample SAMN08533508, study PRJNA380276) | Human gut metagenome, whole genome shotgun sequencing project. | isolation source: participant 1, chromium library | host: Homo sapiens | collected 2017 | reverse complement strand
CCAATGCCACAGTGCAGCTTTCATCAGAACCCTCGTCCACATCAAGAGTGAATGCATAATCATCAATTCTCGCTGTGTAATATTGATACTCTCGATTTAACAGGAATTCACCCCTGTCAGTATGAAGGTATTTAGGGGTTTTCAAATACGCCGACAAGGCCTCTAACTCGCTATGTTTGGCATGTTCCTCTAACACCTCAAGCACATAATAGCGATTATTCCAAGCCGGGCGCATATAGCCCAAGTCCTCTAATGGTTTTGCTTTCTTAACTAACAATTTATAGACACCGTGTGGCTCAAAAGAATAGCCCCATCTATCATCAAGGCCCTCTATAATCCATGTCAAAATGCCTTCGCTACGGTCAAGCACGCCAGTTCGAGTATCTAGGATAGCATCGGTGGACACTAATGGTCTATGGTACTTCTCTAAATAAGGACTCGCCCCATTCGCATCACTGCGCGGCAATGCATAGATTTCAAATACTTCCGGCTCAAACTCTGCTTCATATTCTGGTAGACGTACAACACTCATCATTCTCTCTCCTATTCATTACATTTATACGGCGCAAACTGTTTACAGTTAAGAATTACGACCTTTTTATAGATACGGCCACATTATAATCGTGCCACTACATTATAATTTTCGTTACATCATAAACGTTCAGCTACATCGATTCTATGTAATAGCTCTTTTGCTAGCTCTTGGGCTGTTTTGAATTCCTCATTTGAAAGTACCATGAGCACCAAACTATCTGTGCCGATGTCCATGCCTACTAACTTATGGTTTTTCCACGTGGAATTAAAATGCGCGCACCAGTCCCCAATACATTGACTGTCATCGAATGCAGCTGTATCAATAGATACATCGTCAGTTAAATTTTCATCAGTAGATAAATTTTTATTATGGATTAGCTTCTGCACATGATAAAGAAAATCCTCTAATTCGATTTTCAAAGATAACTCTACAGCACGACCAGTAGATAGTAACTTCTCATAGAGATTCCACCAGCTATCTTCTAGTTCTTCCATGGAATGTAACTTTGCCTTGGTCATGAATGATTTGGCTTGTTTAGCATCGCCTAGCAACAACGTTGCTAACTCTGTAAATGTAGATCGCATCTGATCGATATCTAGATACGCTACTTCTACACACGAACTACAATCAGGTACTCTGCGTTTTTTCACAAAGGCCCGCATCATCTTCACTGCGTCAGGATAACTGACATCAGCCATACGATAGGTCTTACCATCTATGTCTAAGAATATATCTACTGCATCTGGTGTTTTTCCTACACGCGCTTTCATGGCTGTACATCCATCGATGGCATGAGGTGGATACAATTCTATATACATGAAAAATCCATCATGCATAGCCTTGAGGGTATTATCTATTCCGACTATGTTAAAACCGTTTCGATTATAATCAGGGCACTTCATACGCCACTCTTCATAGTTGTCGAACAGTTTCTCTTGAATCCAATTGTAAAAGCTCATATACTACTCTCCACTATATACTGCCGCTTACATATAATATGTAACTGAATATGTATCTTAATTATATCATTATTAAGGAATACTTATAATAAAAGCACCGCACTTTTACATTTAAAAGAAATACATATCGCAAAGACACTGTACAAGACACTATAATCCCATATTTAATAGAAAAAAATACTCCTACAAGATGCCTCTTGTAGGAGTATTGATCACACTATTTGGATTCTTATTTAGATTCTAATTTATTTAGATTCTAATTTAGCTGCCAATTCATTATATTTTTGTGCTAATTCATTATATTTTTCAGATAGATCTTTCATATCTTTCTTGAGTTGTGCCGCATCTTCAGTAGTTACCTCTTCGGAGCTTTTACCAAATTTGAAATTAGCACCTAAGCTAATTGTATTACGACCATTACCAACGGTAGTAGCAGCATTAAACATTGTGTTTTTATTAGGGCGGTAGAAGGCACCTAAAGCTGCTGCATTAGCATTTTTATAGTTACCAAAGCCAACAGAGTAGGACCATTTATCATGTTTATCGAAATCTAATGGATGCAAGCCAGCAAGCGCTGCAGAAGCCGCCGCTACGCTAGATACTTGTTGATCAGTATACGCTTTAGCTTCATTCAAGCTATTCGCGCCACCATTAATAATACGATTATTTAACGTATTAATATCGCCTTCTATGGTAGTGATACGGTTTTCATGATTATCTACTACATCTTTAATAGCATGTAATTGAGAGCCATTGACTGCATCAGTAGATGTAGCAGATACACGACCTGCTGCTACATTTGTAATGGTACGTTCTGCACCACTATCACCAATGCTCAATGTACCAACTGCATTTCCACCAGCAAAACTATATGTTCTGCCGCCGATTATACCGGAACTAGTAGATACAGCTGTATCAGTAACAGACTTAGCACCAAGTGCAATGCTGTTATCTGTTGCAGCCTTCGCATTTGTACCGATAGCGATGCCATTTTCCTTTGTTGTAGTTGCGCTATGACCGATTGCTAAAGAGTCCTTTTCTGCTGCTTGAGCTAATGTACCAGCGGCAAAGGCACTTTTACCAGCACTAGTAGAATAGTTGCCTAATGCTACAGAGTCCTCATTAGAAGCTGCAGTTTTAAAGCCCAATGCGGTAGAATACGCACCGCTAGCATTTGCATAAGATCCCACTGCAGTTGTATTCATAGCAGTTGCTTCCGAATTGAAACCAAATGCAGAGGACTGATTACCAGAACCTGTGGAGCTATAACCTACTGCTGTAGCGTAATCATTTTTTGCTTTTGCATTATAGCCAATCGCTGTGCCCATAATGTTATTGGCCTTTGCATTATTACCAATAGCAACTGTATTTAGAGCAGTTGCTTCCGCTTTACGACCAATGGCATACGCATCATCGGATGTTGCTTTCGCAGTATCACCAAAGGCGATAGCATTATTACCTTGAACCTTAGCACCAGTACCACCTACCAAAGCATTATTACCTTTAATGGTATTATTCTTACCTAAAGCCACCGAGTTTTGTCCGTCAATACTATTATATGAACCAACTAATAAAGAATTAATCGCATTGTCATTATTGGCATGGCCAAAGCCGCCTACGATATTATTAGTACCACCAACAGTATTGCTAGTACCTACTACCAAACTGTGAGTAGCAGAGTTTGTATTATACCAACCTGCTACGATACTGCCCGGACCAGATGCAGTATTATTCATTCCAGAGGTGATACTATTAGAAGCAGAAGGTCGAACTGTATTATTGTCACCACCGAGCAATATATTATTTACAGGAGAGAACATACCATTCTCAACTTTGTTATTTCCACCATAAGCAATAGAATTTTTCATGCTTAGTGGCGCAGCAGTGGTAGCACTAATATCTAAATTAGATGCTGCAAGTGCTGTTGTAGTAATACTTGCGGTAATCATAGCCGTTAACAGTAATTCTTTTTTCATTTGGTTTCCCCTTTTAAGACAACACAAACAATAAACCTAAAAAAAGATTCAAAGCTATCTAATGGAACTTGAATCTTATTGTACCCCTCTATACACTATTCATTGTCAAAATATGAATAAAATATGAATATTACTCTAATATTATAGTTCTAGCTCATAAGAATTGCAAGATAATACAAAAAGAAGGTATACGGCTTATAAAAGCTGTATACCTTCTTCTTACAATACTTTTTAATCAAACTTATTTAGTAAAAAATAAGTCACTTATTTCCTTATATTCTTTTTCAAATAGACTACGATTAAACAAACTTTGTATAAACTGGTGCTCTTTCTGCAACATTAAATCGTAACATCAAACTCTAGTTTTTCATCTGTAACTTTATATTTATTACCTAATACATCAACATTATATTTGGTCAAATTTTTAATACTTGTCTTAATCCCCTTCATAACCTGTTTATCTGTTGGGCGATTCACATAAGAAATCTCTATTTTATGGGCTTTCTCATTATTAATAATTTTAAAAATACATTCTACTAATTCGCCATTTTCTTCATAAGTTATATAGTCCCCCCGATATAAAGACGTTACAAACCTAGCAGAATCAGGAATTTTTTGAGACTGTTTTGCTTTAAAATATTTGTCTTGATCAATTATATATCTACCATTTAGACAACGAACCATATCATATGGAACATTAAGCACTAGATAGTTTTCTCCGTCTTGATATATATCAGTACGTAAACTTTTTATTTTTAAAAATACCGATTTATTATGTCCATCTTGTTTTGTATTAATACGATGAGAACCTAATTGTTTCTCTCTGAACTTAATCGACTCAATAATTGGACCATTGCCTTTTTTTGAATATTTACGAATTGGACCATAATCCTCTTTATAAGCTGCAAATGGATTATCTTCGTCTCCATATTGTTCTACAATCTTTAGAAAAATCTCGAAAGTTTTAGGATCATGATGATACATTAACAAGTCCTCTGGAGATTCTAAAATACGTTTTTTTAATTTAGCCCCAGAATTCCCTTTTTCTGTATTATAGATATCACTATATTTAGTAATAATATAGGTTACTTCTTTATTATCTTCAACAAAGCTTCGAGTCGCTTTTATCTGCTGATCATATAAAGCTCTATTGGGTTTACGATCCACCTTATGAGAATATAACGGTTCTATACTTTCAATACGTTTTAAGAACTGAATATAGTTAGATACATTCTCTGATTTATCAAATAACTCTTGTTCTAGTACCTCTCCTGTTTCTGAATTAATAATATTGCCATCTACTTCTACAATAGAGTCCTTATGATTCAAACTTTCAGAAAAGGCACCTATTTTTGAGAAAAACTTCATCAATTTCGTGTTAGCAAAACCAGCAATAATCATAGCATCTTGTGCATGATGAGCATATGTTTCTTCTCTATTTTTTGATAGATACGCTTTTTTTCTAAAATAACTTGTTGCAGAACCATTTATAACTTTAACCTTGGTATTTATATTATGGTACTCAAAAAAGGATTTTAATAAATTGTGAGTTTCACGAGATGCATAACGTGTATCGACCAAATTTCTCTCAATAAATCCTTTCATATCTTCAACTGGATTTCCAAGATATAGTAAATTTCTCTTCTTAGCATTACTAAAATTCAAGTTTTTAGTAACATATTCTTTATATCTTTCAAAGGTTATTTTTGCTTTACCACTACAGAAATATTGGAATGGCGACCGTTGTCCTTTTGCTTGATTTTCTCTCTGATAGACAAGTACTTTATTAGACTGAGCATCACTCAGTGATATAGATAAAGGAATAATATGATCAACTTCTAAAAGACCTGCTTTAAACACATCCGCCAACTCTATAGGCTCTAAAGAATATGCACATTTAAAATCCTGCTCTAACAGTAAACTAATACGTTCAAACTCTGCTCTCGTAAGCTTCCTGTTTTCAACAAGCTCCATGATTTTATAACGTTTTTCCTCATTGGCCTTCTGAATTTTCTTAATCAAGTCTTTCTTCTCTTGGCTATTCTTTTCTCGTGCCAACTCTACTACTACATCACTAAACTCGGCATCGTCACCATTTTGGGTTTTAAGATATTTACGCAATGCATTAAACACTTTAATCGTTTCATTAACAGAACGTTTAACAACAGGTGATACAATCCAATCAGATAAATTAGCACTTAACTGATTGTTCTGTGAAAAGTTATGATTATATGGTTTTATGCCTGCCTCAGTATATAATTCCATTTGGTTTTTACTAGTTTTCAATAAATCATCTAGGATTAAATTAATAGCCTTAAATGATAAAGAATGATATTTAATAAAGTCTCCTAATTTTGCGATTTCTTTAGATAGGTTAACAGGAAGATTTAAATCATCTATTAATGCTCTTTCACGGATTTCTATACTTTTTTCTTTAGTTAGAATTTCAGATATATTATCTACTAATTGTTTTTTACCTTCAATTGTTGCTTCTTCGTTTACAGATTTTGCAATTTTTAATAACGCATTATAGCCTTCAAATTTTGTAAAAATAGGTTTTTCTGCTTTATCTATTCTAAAACCAAAAATATCTTCTTTTTTAACACCACATACTTTTGCAATAGCAGGAATCGTTACTGATTTACCTTTATTTACATACTCATTAATCAACTCTTGTTTCTGAGGTTCAGTTATTTTCAGCCCTTGAATAGTTAAATTATTTAAATCATTTAACAAATTAAATAAGCATGCACTATAGCTCCATTTAGGCGCTCTTAATTCATCAGGAAAATACGTACACTTACCACGCATTTTATCAATTAGATTAATTTTAATGACATTACCACTTTCATCTAATTGGTAACTCCCATAAGGTGTGGGACTTTTATAACTACCAGGCCCCTCATAGTATTCACGTTTAGAGTCATATATACATAAAATATCCTCTGTAATATCTTGTAATTGAGGATAGAATTTAGATTGAACTTCAAGAAGCTTAATTAACTCATTACGATATGATTCATGGGTAAACTTATTTTCAATACCTCGTACTGTTCCCCTAGTTTTCAACTTCTCTAATTGAACATGGCAAGGATATATTCCAGCTTTAAGCTTATTCTCATTAGCTCGAATAATATCTGCCGAACTTCGATTACTTCCGTCCTCAGTTGCAAGATCCTCTGGACTTAAATAGAATATGCCTCTATGTTTAGCTAGTTGAATAATAGCAGCTATCAATTCATCAGGTGAAAGCTTATTACTAAGCCCTCTGACTCTAATTTCATAGAGATTGGTATAAGATTGATTTCCACTTCTACCTAGTACATTGGACAAGAGTTCCTTTAATCGATCCAGTCTATGATGATTGCGCCTTATACTTCTACGACTACCTCTGAATCTTCTACGAGCTACATTATCTTCTGCCGTACCTTCACGAAACAATCTAACACCTGTAATTAGAACATTATAATTTTCATCAATAATTGCAAAACCAGTAGAAGCAGTCCCCATATCTAATGCTAATATATGTCCCATATATACTCTCCCTAATAATCATTAATTCTATTTATTACATAAAATAATAATAATTAGAAAAACCTTTATCTCCTATTATTCTAGATTTATCATAAGCAACGATCACAAAATACTAAAACCTTGTGTAAGCGGGAGTTCCCTATTTTTTAGTTTTATCATAGCGAAAAATTACAGAGTACTAAAACAAAAAGCCTATAATGCAAATCTAAAGAATTGTTTTATCATAGCGAAAAATTACAGAGTACTAAAACTGTCCTCGTTTTGTTGTTTAATAACCGCAAGTTTTATCATAGCGAAAAATTATAGAGTACTAAAACGACCACAATAACCACAATTTTCTAATTTTGTTTTATCATAACGAAAAATTACAGAGTACTAAAACCCTATATATAGAGAGAGTTTTAACTTATGGTTTTTATCATAGCGAAAATTTACAGAGTACTAAAACCTGGGTATTCAAATTTGATGTGTACGTTGTGTTTTATCATTGCGAAAAATTACAGAGTACTAAAACATGACGATGTAGATAAATCTCACTTTGAAAGTTTTATCATAGCGAAAAATTACAGAGTACTAAAACCAGAAGCCCAGGATGGCATATTAGAAGATTGTTTTATCATAGCGAAAAATTACAGAGTACTAAAACATTCTGGTACACCGTGTTCAATTAGTGCTTGTTTTATCATAGCGAAAAATTACAGAGTACTAAAACTATTTACACGTGTAGTAGTAGGGGACGGAAGTTTTATCATAGCGAAAAATTACAGAGTACTAACCCCCCTATTAGTGATCTCGTAGTATTTAGTGTGTTTTATCATAGCGAAAAATTACAAAGTACTAAAACTGTAGTCAAGGCAAACGACCACCGCTAGTGGTTTTATCATAGCAAAAAATTACAGGGTACTAAAACCTCAACAACGAAGTTAAGCACCTTTGTAAGCTTTCGCTATAATAGAACAACAAACAAAAAGAGCACAGATCATAAGACCTGTGCTCAAAATTCCACACAAAAAACATTAGTAATATGTACTACTAACTCAATTGACATATACTATTGTTAATAACTACTTAAAAGTAGTGATTTCGACATAAAGTCTTATTTTAGTAGATTCTGTAACCTTTCGCTATGGTAAAATCTAATTACATAATATATCAGTATTACTTATATGTCAACACTTTCTAATTTTTATTCATCAATTTGTTTTATCTTTAATCAAATAACTATAATAACTCTATTATTCTTCTATTAATAGCAGAATTCTAATAAGAAAAAAGAGGAAAAGGACACAAATAAATTGTGTCCTTTGATTTCGGCGCAAGGCCCTACCTTAATAGATTCTTACGAGTATTAAGGCGAAACTGCTGCTCTATCCTACTGGTGCGCCTAGAGGGATTCGAACCCCCGACTCACAGTTTAGGAAACTGCAGCTCTTTCCACCTGAGCTATAGACGCATGTATACTTTATTATATCGTTTTTAATAAAGTATACGCAAGGAGTCCTATTGTTGTAGGTATTGGTTATTTACTTGTTTTTGTTCTTCTGGGCTGAGGTTTTGATAGCCTTTAGCTAATGCACTTACCCAAGATCCGTAAGCAGGGTTTGGGAATACCACAAAGGTAGTACCAAAGTCTTCTTTGTGTGCATCGATGATGCCATTTCTTTCAGCTAATGTCTTACCTTTTGTGCCAATCGGGAAATCACCAGCGTTATCACCCATGTATACAACGACATTATATTTTTTAGCAATCGCATCAAAGCGAGGTTGTTTGTCAGAGTCTTTTTCGAATAGTAGTACATGGTCTTTATCGACGGATGGGAAGCCTAATTCTTTAAAGTTCTGTATCGTTACGTCAAGGTTTACTGGGGCGTAACGGTTTGATACGTAGAAAATTTCTACACCTTGTTTATGTACTTCGTTTAAAAACTCAACGGCTCCAGGCATAGCACGAGATTCGCCTTTATGGACCGCCGCGCGCCACCAAGGAGCATCGAAGCGACCATTGCCATTAGCGATGCTTTCACCCATCAGTTTTGTATTGTCTACTACTGTTTCATCCGCATCAAGAACGATAGCTAAAGGCTTTCTCTGGTGAGATGGATCGGTAACAGCCATTTTAACAAGATTCATCGCCACATTATACCCTTGATATGCCAATGCTCTGTACTCGGCAGAGGTACGCATCCATAACAATCCCATCGTTTCTGTTTCAGCTTGATATTGCTGTTTTTGCTTGAGCGCTGCCTGTTCCATCTGAGTTGTAACAGTAGTAGGAACTATGCTACTTGCTTTCACCGTCGTCGGAGAGTCCGCCTGCACTACAGAACCGACGCAAAGGCTACTACCAAGACAAGCCACCCCTACATACCATGCTAAACTACTACGTTTCATAATTGCCTCCTATCCACATGTGCTCTCTGTATACATACAATACACAATGTAATTCTACATAGGTATACGAAAGTCCTCTATAGCTTTATAGGCTATCTGTGTATTTTAATCGATTTACACAAGAACTATGCTATAATACAGCTGTTGATAGTATTAGAGAGTTCTTATAAAAAAAAGGTATATGTAATGAAAATATGTAAACGATCAATTATTACCAGTTCACTATTAGCTGTATTAGCTATATCATCTACGTACGGGGCTGCACCAGTACAGCCAAGTGAAAGCACAGACGCTGCAGTGATTGAGATGGATTATTCTAATATTCCAGAGTTAAAAAAATCTATCGAAAGCGCAACACCTGCTATGGTGCAATCTACGCTTGATGCTTCTAATGGAAAACCTACTAAAGATAAGCCCATCTATTCAACGGTGACTATGTCTGGTAACCGTGTTGTATCTGTAAAAACTTACAAAACTAAAGAAGAACAAGAAAAGGCCATGTTAAAGGAGCGTAAACGCTTAGACAAGGTCACTGCAGAACGCCAGGCTAAAAGAAAAAACGAAACACGCACAGATATGCTAAAAGGTTTAACACCAATACCGTCCTATCCACCTGTAAGCGAAACACGCGTATTACAAAGCGAAATGTTCTCTAGACCATTCGGCAGACAACTAGATTTGCGTTTAGTAGAGGCCTATACACAAGATTATGACAAGGCCAAACCTGGCGATATTTATGTCTATGCAGATTATGTAGACTACACATCTAAGCAGCTATTAGGTGAAAAAGATGGCACTACCGCTATTTCAGCTATGATTCTACGTGTAATCATGAGAAAGGATGAAAACAAAGCTTTCAGCATCGATGTAAATGCGTACTTCATAAATCCAACAACACATACCATTTCTATAAGTCGGTCCGAAGATGTAAAGGGTATCGATATCAAGAAAGAGGAACGAGCTGAAGCTGTATTTAAACTACCATCCCACCAATTACAAGCTGGTGATTCACAGTATGAAATCGCTAAGCTTATGTATCAAGACCTAACCAATAAGAAATTTGATTAACAATATTTAAATACACTCACCACGACAAAAGCCCCACCTTACTATGAACTACATAGCAAGGAGGGGCTTCGTTTTAGTTTAAGGAAGTTCTTTTAGTCGTTTATGTTGTTTAGATAGAATATCATTTACATAAATAGTTATATAATGTGTGCAAGTTTATAGGATTGTTTTATGTTCTTTTAAGGGGTTATTTATGTAAATATAAGAGAGTTTTGTAAGGGATTTATTAGTTAGAGAGATCTATTAATTTATTTTACATCGCTGAAATCGATGTTCATGCCCAAGGCTTTAGCTACGCCTTCACCATAAGCTGGATCACATTGGTAGCAATGTTTTGCATGGCGTTCTTTAATGAAATCAGGTACACCATCCATAGCTGCTGCTGTGTTTTCAAACAAGATTTGCTGTTTTTCAGGGCTCATGAGACGGAACAATTTACCTGGTTGTGTGTAGAAGTCAGAGTCGTCTTCGTAGAAGTCGTATTGGTATGCTGCACCAGATACGTCTAGACCAGGGTTTTTGAATTGTGGTTGTTCAGCCCATTCGCCAAAGCTATTTGGTGCATAGCCAATTGTGGAACCATGGTTACCATCTACACGGCCTTGACCATCACGATGGTAGCTGTTTACAGGGCATTTAGGCGCATTAACAGGGATTTGATGGTAGTTTGCACCTAAACGATAGCGTTGTGCATCGGCATAGGAGAACAAACGACCTTGAAGCATTCTGTCAGGGGAGAAGGATACACCAGGAATGATAGTAGATGGTGCAAATGCAGCTTGTTCTACATCTTGGAAGTAGTTTTCAGGGTTGCGGTTAAGCTCCATTACGCCTACTTCGATCAATGGGAATTCATCATGGTACCATACTTTTGTTAAGTCGAATGGGTTGTATGGCATGTTATTAGCTTGTTCTTCTGTCATCACTTGGATGCATAATTTCCATTTAGGGAAATCACTGCGTTCAATAGCATCGAAGAGATCACGTTGATGGCTTTCACGGTCATTAGCCACAATCTCAGCTGCCTCAGCATTGGAGAGATTTTCAATCGGTTGTTGGCAAACCCAGTGGAATTTAACCCATACGCGTTCATCGTTTTCATTGATAAGACTGTATGTATGGCTACCGAAACCATGCATTGTGCGGTAAGATTTAGGAATACCACGGTCACTCATTACAATTGTCACTTGGTGAATAGCTTCTGGCAAGCTAGTCCAGAAATCCCAGTTTGCTGTCGCATCGCGAAGATTTGTCTTAGGATTACGTTTTACAGCGCGGTTTAAATCAGGGAATTGCAATGGATCGCGGATGAAGAATACAGGTGTGTTGTTACCTACGAGGTCCCAGTTACCTTCTTCCGTATAGAATTTTACAGCAAAACCACGAATATCGCGCTCTGCATCAGCGGCACCACGCTCACCGGCAACGGTGGAGAAACGCACGAATAACGGCGTTTGCTTGCCTACTTCAGAGAAAAGTTTTGCTTTTGTATATTTAGTAATATCATTAGTTACTGTAAAAGTACCGAATGCACCGGAACCTTTAGCATGCATGCGACGTTCAGGAATTACTTCACGCGCAAAATGACCTAATTTCTCCATCAACCAAACGTCTTGCATCAAAACAGGACCACGTTTACCTGCTGTTGCAGAATTGCGATTATCCGGCACAGGAGCGCCAAAGGCTGTTGTTAATTTCTTTTCTTCACTCATGTTACAAACTCCTACTTAGAAATACAATATAAGAATCTTCTATATTTACATATTAAATAATTATTATTGATGCTTAGTTGTAAATTGAAATTGAACACATAAAAAATCCATATTAGTACAAGTGATAAGATTAGAGTATCAAATTCGCAATCAATCACGAGGTACTAATATGGACTGCTCTAATCTTATCACATCATTGCGCACAAACAAACACTTAAATTTAGAGGAGCGCTTTTATCTTGAAAAACGCCTTCTTGCTGGTGATCCTATCAATACTATTGCCAAGGCATTAGGACGCTCTAGAACTACGATTTATGCTGAGAAAAAGCGTGGAACAGTGGTTCAAATTAAACAAAACAAGGCTGTTCTTATGTATATAGCAGATTGCGGTCAGCTTGCCTATGAAAGAACCCGCCAAGGTTCTTTCAACACTTTGAAAGCAGGTTCTATTGAGCCCTTTTTATCTTGGGTTGAAAACAAGGTAAGAGTCGATAAATGGTCCTTAGATGCTGCTGTTGGCTACGCCTTACGTAAGGGTTTGTTTGTACGCAATGAAATGGTGTGTACTAAAACTTTATATAACTACCTTTACCAAGGCATTTTAGGTCTTAAACCAATGGATTTGCCTTGTGTTATTCGCCATTCTCATAAGAAGCGACATAACAGGCAACACAAACGCAAGTTAGGTAAATCCATTGATCTGCGTGATGAATCTGTTGCTACCCGCGAAGAATTTGGTCATTGGGAGCTAGATACGGTCCGAGGAATAAAGAATAAAAGCGATGAAGTAATTGTTTCATTGTTAGAACGCAAGTCTCGCCTATATGTAGCCTTACGTTGTCTATCCGCTAAAGCTGTGGATGTAAAAATGACATTAGAAAATTGGTTGGAGTCTCTTAAGGCCGTTTCCGATGTATCCATGTTATGTAAAACTATTACGGCTGATAATGGCCGTGAATTTGCAGACATAAGTACATTAGAAACAGAGGATTTATCTATTTTCTTTGCTCACCCGTACTCGCCTGGAGAACGCGGTTCAAATGAACGACATAACGGACTATTACGCCGCTTTATCCCAAAAGGAACGCCCATAAAGGCTGTGTCAGAAGAAACGATTCAGCGGGCGTTACATTGGTGCAACAATTTACCCCGTAAGCTGTTGAATTACAAAACGCCTCAAGAAGTCTTCATTGAAGAAGTTAATAAAGTTATGGATTTACAGAGTGTTCAATTTCATATTGCAATTTAAGAATTATTATTGATATATAAACCATAACATAGTTTTGTTGGAATAACAAGATTAACTTTCCATTAATCATATATACATAATCTTAATGAATATACCTATCAACAGCCTAATAAGTAACATAAAATCCTATCATACTACCTTTGCCATCTAGTATTTTAAGATACACGCCTACTTAATTAAGCATATATAAAGAAAAAACACCTTATAATCAACAAAGCGATTATAAGGTGTTTTTATTATGCTGGACGACTCCAATCAACTTGCACGTCGATAGCTTCCCACATGCGTGTTAAAGCTAATTTTAAGTTGTCCAAAGATTCTAATGGTTTTACGTTCAACCGTTCATACGTATCAAGACCTGTAGCATGCTCAATAGCATGTTCATCGTTCAAGTAAGCGAGAACCTTATCTGCCCATTCTTGTTCAGGTAACTCTACGGATACTGTTTTTGCTTCTGTATCATAGAATAAGAAGCCGTTGCTGTTGATGCCATAATGGATGGCTACACGAAATAAACTCATATCTATACCTCTCTTGCGGTAATTTTTAAACACTATATCCATATTGTAACATGAACATTTATATTAGCGAAAGTATTCAATATAAACTTTATGAGTCTATTGTATGGAATTATACATCCTCGTTAGTATCCCCTACCTCATCGTCTTCAAAACCTACTTTCATGTAATCAGAGGTCTCATTCGCTTTACTAGAATCCACATCCTCATTAGTAGATTGTGCATCTACTGCGGCCTTTAGTTCCAATCGCTTTCTACGCGTTCCATTGTCTCCGTGAAAGCGCTGCCATAGAGCCCCACTCATAACGGCAGTTTCACCAAATTTAGACTCTAACGAATCTAATACACCAGCCAGTTTATTTTCAGTCTCATTTTTAGGTGATTCAAAAAGACTATCTTGCATAGGTACCTCTTCATCGAGACCACTTACGGTAAGGCCTAATAGTCGTATAGGGCCCGGGGGATCCATAAAGGTAAGCCCACTCGTCTTATCTTGCATGAGTTTATTCCACAAGAGCAGAGCCGTTTCAAAAAACACATGCTCATGATCGGATGGTGTGTCTAGTCGCTTTTGGCGGGATACGGTAGTGAAATCATCGTACCGAACCTTAATGGATACGGTATGACCTAAGAGATT
>PVML01020610.1_pt1 | contig 14582 bp, 12 predicted proteins | sample 1853371 | NCBI WGS metagenome assembly PVML01 (sample SAMN08533508, study PRJNA380276) | Human gut metagenome, whole genome shotgun sequencing project. | isolation source: participant 1, chromium library | host: Homo sapiens | collected 2017 | reverse complement strand
ACGTGCGAGGTCATAAATAGCTTGTGCGGACCTTTGGCTTGATTGCAGATTTTTTGGGTATCAAGATTGCCGATGTAATCGCATATACTACTTATGAAGAAGAAAAATTTCTTGCATCTGACAGTGGTGCAAATCCAAGAGCAGTGATTCCGCTTCTGGGAGAGCCGGCCAGAGATCCGGTTGCTGATGAATGGAGAAAGGACCAAATGTTTTTGAACATCGGCGAGGAAATGAAGATTCCACATAAAAAGATTCATATGATCAGAAATAAGGCAACAGGTGTGTTGGAGGGCGAGCTTGTGATTGCATAAAAGCGCCCCAAACAGCGCCAATCAATTCAAGCACAAGGTGGTGACAACAGGTGGACAGTCTGGAAAAAGAGCTGGCGGCTGTGGAAAAGCGGGAGAAAAAGCTGCTGGCCGGTGGATTAAAGAAGGGAAAAGTGAAGCAGGCCGTCTATGACAAGGTGCCGGAGAAGGTGAGCGGACTTTTGGAAGCGGCCTTTTCCAAGGCGTTTAAGACGGTTTTTATCAACGGAACGCCCCTGATCGAGCGGACCTTCGACAAGGAGGGGGCGGGGCTGGAGTTTGAGGCCCGGGATTATATCGTGGACCGGGCGGGAAATAAAAAGAGCCTTCGCAGGCTGGACAAGCAGGCGAAAAAGGACAACAAGATCAACCACGCGGCCACCACAGCCGCGGGTTTTGGCCTTGGCTTTCTGGGCCTGGGGCTGCCCGACATTCCGCTGATGGTGGGCACGATTCTGCGGGGCGTCTACGAGATCGCCATCGGGTACGGCGTGGACTATAGCAGCGAGGAGGAGAAGCGCTATATCCTGCGCCTGATCTGTACCGCATTGTCCGACGGGGATGAGCGGTCCGTCTATAACCGCAAGTTGGACGCTATGGAGTACGGCGGCGGCACCCTGGCGGGTGAGATCGCTTCCACCGCCCGCATGCTCTCCGACGCCCTGCTGGTGGAGAAATTCGTCCAGGGTCTGCCCGTGGTGGGCGTGGTGGGAGGAGCGGTGAACTTCAGTATTTACCGGAGGATCGCCGCACTGGCGGCGGTGAAGTATAAGAAGCGGTATTTGATGAGAAAGTTAAAAGAAAAATGAACCTTTGACATGATAGAACCAGCCGAAAAGCCGGTAAACCTGTGGGCAGCCACGGTTTGCCGGCTTATTTCTGTTCGCCCCGGGACGCACGTACAGATGTACCGCAGCGGTCCCGTCAGTTGATCAACGAGCCAAATCCCATCTCCGGCGGGCTGATTGCCTGATGTAACAGGTCGGACAGCTGCTGGTTCCCGTCGATCACCAGGCTGGAATGGCGCAGCAGCGAGCTCAACATGGCGTTTTTCTCGTTGGGCGCGATATAAAGCCCCCTGCTGATCCGCTCCGTCATGTGGGTCAGCTTTAGGGACAGGAAAGGGCTGGACGCGGAAAGGTAGTCAAAATAGGCGTTGGCGCAGGTCAGCTTGATGTCCGAGAACAGCTGTCCGATATTGGCGCTGCATTCATAATAACAGAACGCACTGATGACGGATGAAGCAAGGGAGATGCGCATGCCGATATTCTGGGACTCCTTCCACAGAAAATAGAGAACCAGCTCCAAACGCTCCCGGATGGTTCTCTCCTGGAGCGGAGGCAGGGTGATATGGACGGTGAGACGCCGGAGGAAGGTGTTGAGCATGGCCTCCACCGGATCTTCTGTGGTGGCGCCCAGAATCAGCACATTGGCGTGACGCTCCGTGCCCGTCTCCCCGAGACGGGTGTAGATGCCCTGATCCATGAGAAGGAACATTTTCTCCTGGCCCTCAGGGGTCAGCCTGTGTATTTCATCCAGGAAGAGGATGCTCTCGTCCGCATGGTCGATCAGGCCCTTCCGTTCCCGGTCCGCCCCTGTAAACGCGCCCTTCACATATCCGAACAGGAGGGAGAGCAGCAGCTGGGGGTTGTCGGAGTAGTTGGCGCAGTTTAGGGTGACCAGGGATTTGTCCGGGGAAATGCGCCCGCTTTTGATGGCGTAATCGAACATGCACCTGGCGAACAGACTCTTGCCGGTTCCCGTGGGGCCGGTGATCAGAGTATGAAGCCCGTAGGGCGGATATAAAATAGCTGCCTTGGCCTGGCGTATCTGGCTGCACAGGCTGTCCTTTCCTCCGATTAAATCGTCAAAATTGGACGCCGTAACAGCGTTTAACGCAACCTGTCCCGGCAAATCCGCTCCTGCTTTTTTGGGTATACAATACTGAATAAAGCTCTCCGGCGAGGGAAACTGCCGGCATGAAATGGTTCTCCCCAGCAGCTCCTCCATATGGGGCAGGGAGAGATAGGCCACAGGGCGATTTCCCACGCGGATCAGGCGGCCGGAATTGTAGTGAAACTTCAGTTCCGTGCTCACGTTGTTGGCCGCGATGCCGGATTCCATGGCCAGGCTCTGGATCTGAAGCGCCTGAAGCCCCTGAACCAGGTATTTTAAATTCAGTTCCCGTGTATGCAGGATGACGAGATGAAGGATTTTTTCTGAACGTCTTTTATGTTCCATTGGCACTCCCCGGAAATGAAATTGACAGCGGTTCCAAGACTAATAAGTTGAGATTAATATTGATATTTTGAGAGTAATTATAAGTATATTAAGTTTAAAAGTCAACCGCGCAAAGAAAAATGTGCATTATATCTAAAAAATAACCCGTAATACCTCGAAATGCTATGCATAATTTGAGCATCAAAAAGTTGGCAAGATATTTGCTGTATTATAAAGCATAACAATCATTCTGCTGAGGAGGAGATAGAAAGTGGGAAAAAAATATTTTGACGCAGACGATACGGAATACACCCGGAAGCTGGCCGAATATGCAGTGGGAGTCCGTTACGAAGATATCCCGGAGGAGGTGCTGGAGCGCGCCAGAATGCTGACGCTGCACACCATCGGGACGGCTCTGGCGGCCCGGCCCGTATCCCTGTCCGCTTCTGCCGTGAAGGTGGCGGAGGCGGCCAACGGCGGCAAGGGAGGGGAGGCCTCCGTGTGGCTGGGAGGCGGCAAACTCTCCATGGCGGAAGCGGCCTTTGCCAACGGGACTCTGTCGGATATGCTGGACTGGGAAGACTGCGCATGGGCGGGCCATCCCAGCGCAGGCGTGATTCCGGCGGCCATGGCTGTGTCGGAAGGGCTTCACAAGAGCGGAAAAGAGTATCTGGAGGCGGTTGTGGCCGGATACGAGGTGTACCAGAGAGTTTCCATGGCAGTTCAGCCCGCTGCGGATTTTGACCACAATCAGGGATGGGCGCTGGGAAACTGGCAGATTTTTGCCGCTTCCACTCCGGCCGGGAAGCTTCTGGGGCTGGACGGGGGACAGATGAACCAGGCCATGGGCATGTCGGTGCTGTACGCGGCCATGCCCACGAACCTGCAGCAAGCTACTATGAGCAACGCCTATCATTACCAGTACGGCATCGCCGCCCAGAACGGAATCCTGGCGGCCATGTGCGCAAAACAGGGCATCGAGAGCCTGAACGACTGTTTTGACATTCCGTATGCGTACTGCGAACAGCTGACCAAGGAGGTGGACCGTTCCTGGCTGAACCGGAACCTGGGCGAGACCTACTATATGATGGACGTACTGGTGAAACACTGGCCCGCCAACATGTGGGTGAACACGCCGGTGGAAATGGTGGATTTGATGGCAAAGGAATACGGCATCGATTACAGGAACATCGAGGAGATTGTGGTCAATCCGCCCACCCAGTACCGGATGCACTATGAAAAAGATGGTTTCGACACCCTGATGGCCGCCCAGTTCAGCATTCCCTACGTGATTGCCGCGAGCCTGCTAGACCCTCAGCCGGGTCCGAACTGGTACACCGGGGAAATGTTCAGGAACCCGGAGCTTCTGGAGCTTGCGGGCAAGGTGAAGGCGGGGCCGGACAAGGAGGACACGCTTCTCGGCGCCTTCCACATTTTCCAGGAAGGAAGCCATCCTGAGAAAACCGTGACTATTACAATGAAGGATGGAACCGTATACAAAAAGACGCAGCGGACCCATAAAGGCCATCCACTTGACATGATGAGCAGGGAGGAATTTTGTGACCGCTTCCGCAGACAGGCCAGTTTCGCGCTGGATCAGGAGCAGACAGAGCGGATCATTGATTTCGTGTTAAACCTGGATACGGTAGAGGATATGTCCCTGTTCCATGAACTGATCCGTGGAGACGTTGGAGGTGTAATCTGATGAAAAAGATCGCAGTTTTAGGCGGCGGCGGAACCGGGCTGACCATGGCCGCGGACCTGACGTTAAAGGGACACGAAGTCACGTTGTACGAAGAGGCGGGAAGCTGGGACAACCTGAGGGACGTCAAAGAGCAGGGCGGAATCAGGATGGAAGGAAATGCAGGCAGCGGCTTTGCGGTGATCAGCCGCCTGACAGACTCCCTTGCGGAGGCGGTCAGAGGGGCGGATGTGATTCTGGTGGCCATGATTGCGCTACGCCACCAGCAGCTGGCAGAGGAGCTGGGCACCCTGCTGACGGACGGCCAGGTGGTCTGCTACTCTGCGGGAAACTGCGGAACCATTCTGCTGAGACGGCGGATACCTGCCGGGGTGAAGGTGATCACAGGCGAGATGCAGGGCAATGTATATCCCTGCCGCCTGATCGGGAAGGCGTTGGTGACCAGCGCATTTCCCTATATGACCAAAAAGGTGGCGGCTTATCCGGCGAAGGATACGGAGGCGTTTATCTCCGCTATGGAGGAGGTGTATCCATGCGTACCCGCTAAAAACGTGCTGGAGGCGGCTTTTAACTCGCCCAACCTGTCCATCCATTTGGCAGGTTCCCTGTTAAATACCTGCGCCATCGAGAAAAATCCTGATTTCCGCATGTATCGGGAAGGCATTTCCCAGGGAATCCTGACCTGCATCGAGCAGGTGGAGCGGGAGAAGGAGACGGTGATGCGGGCCATGGGATACGAGCACGTGAGCCATCTGGGAATGATGAAAAATCTGGCGCAGTACGGACAGCATGAGGAGCTTGACGCCTTCCGGCAGGTGGCCGGACCCAGTTCCATGACACACCGGTATATCGAGGAGGATGCCTCCACGGGGCAGGCCCTTATGATATCGCTGGCCCACAATCTGGGCCTTGAGCTTCCCTGTATGGAGGCGTTGGTCTGCCTGGCCGGTGTGATTAACGGAAAGGACTATCTGGCTCAGGGCAGAACCACCGGCTTCATGGGGTGGGACGGTCTGGATGCAGATGCCATCAACAGGCTTCTGTATGAGGGGTGAAATTCAAGGTACTGTCGCCGGCTATGAGAATTGTATGATATAATCAAGTATTATACCAGTTTATAAGGAGGCAGTGAACATGATAATAAATCAGGAAGTTAAAGCAGTCGTCGGTATGGTTGTAATGGGGGCCAGCGCTTCCGTGGAGCAGGAGTTCCATAAAAGCGTGCCGGATCAGGTGCAGATCGTGACCGCCAGAGTGCCGCTGGGGGAGGTTTCCTATGAGGGATTGAGGGAAATGACCGACCGGCTTCCCGAGGTAGTGGGGATTTTGATGGGCGCGCGGCCGGACATGATTGCGATCACCAATATGACGGGCAGCTGTATCAGGGGAAATGAAATGGTAAATACCCTCCAGCAGATCACCGGCGTGCCGGTTCTGCTGCCGCCCTTCGAGTTTGTAAAAGCGCTTAAGCTCATAGGCGCCAAACAGATCGCCATTGCGTCCACCTTTGCCAGGGAGTTAAACCTGGTGGAGCGCCTGTTTTTTGAGAACCGGGATATCCAGGTGACGGATATTATCAATCTTCGGGAACGGTACGATAAGGACCCCTACACTATTGGAGAGATCGACTACGAGGCGATTGTGGAGACAATGATGGGAAGAGATTATTCTGGCGTGGACGCCGTGATCTTTGACCACCCCATTATGAATTTGAATACTGGCGTGGAAAAGGAGCTTGAGAAGATACTGCCTGTTCCGTTTTTCTCAATCAACCAGGTCCTTGTGTATTCCGTTCTGGAGCGGATCGGAGAGTCTACGGACCATCTGTACATATCAAAATTTTTAAAGAACCGGGGAGGGAGATAAATGCCGCATGTGACGGTCAAACTGTTTGAGGGCAGAAGCGGGGAAAAGAAGGAGGAGCTGGCCCTGGCTTTGAGAAAATGTGTGACTGAGGTATTGGGCTGCGAGTCGGGCCATGTGACCGTCGCCCTGCAGGATGTGAAGCCGGAGGACTGGCATCTGGTGTACGGCCGGGAGATTCAGGATAACGAAAATCTGGTTCTGGGCCCCTCCTACCGCCCGGGCGACGAGCTGAAGCGGCGCGGGAAGCGGTACGCCATCGTGGGCTTTGGCTGTGCCGGATACAATGGAGCGAAGGCCATCCGTGAGCTGGATCAGGACTGCGAGATCCATGTTTACGAAAGCACGCAGAATCCGCCGTCCAATCCCATGCTCACCACCTATTACGCGTCGGGAAAGCTGGAATACCAGGGCGCCTTTCCATTCGGGGACTTAAAGACCATCCAGGAGGAGCTGAATGTGGTTTTCCACGGGAATGAGACCGTGAAGAAGGTGCTGCCCGAGGAAAAAGCGCTGGTTTTAGACAGCGGCATGGTGCATTTTGATAAAATTCTCATATCTACAGGCGCCAGGGCGATCCTGCCCGGGCTGTCGGGCATACCGGACCGGCGGGTTTTCCTCATGAGGACCATGGAGGACGCGGAGCGCTTGAAGGAATATCTGGAGCAGAACCCTGTCAAAAAGGGCGTGGTGGTGGGAGCCTCCATGGTGGGTATCAAGGTGGCCGAACTGCTCTGGAAGCGGGGGATTGAGACCACGATTGCGGATTTTGCCTCCTGGCTGTTTCCGCTGGCCGCATTTGAAAATGTGGCCCGTGAAATCGAAGGCAGGGTATCGGAGCAGGGCATTCAGTTTAAGTGGAACGCCGGAGTCACTGCGGTTACCGGTCGGGGAGTCTGCTTCAGCGACGGGGAAGAGCTGGAGGCGGATATCATTTGTATGTGTATCGGCACCAGGGCCAATGTGGAGCTGGCGGCCAACACGGACGTGGTGCAGGGAAGCACCATACAGATCGGCAAGGGGATTGTGGTCAACGAGCGGATGGAGACCAGCGTGCCGGGCATATACGCCGCGGGCGACTGCTGCGAGGGCACCGATCTGCAGACAGGCCGGACCATGATCATCGGGCTGTGGGCCAACGCCGGGTGCCAGGGGGCCAACGCGGGATACAACATGGCCGGAAAGCCATCCAGCTATTACGGAAATATTGTACACAATATCACCCATTTTATGGATATGGACTTTATCGGCCTGGGGAATAACCGGTCGGAAGGCCGGATCATCACATTCGGCAGCCTTGATTCTTCACTGTATATACAGGCGGTCGAGGGGGAGAGAGGTCTTGCCTGCGTCAATATTCTGGGGAACTGCCACGTCAGCGGCGTCCTCAAAAGCTTTCTGATGAAGCAGCTGGCCGCGGGGAAGGGGGCCAGGCTGTCCCTGACCCAGAGGGCGCTGCTGGCGGAACAGGGGATTACGGAAGAATTTATAGGGTTACTGGAGGGAGGCGTTGTATGAATCAACAGGAAAAGCTGCTGAAAGCAAAGATTCCGGGCAAGGACACGGGAATCGAAATCAGACACAGCATTTGTGATATATGCACCCCGGGCGCCCATTGCGGTCTGGACGTGTATGTAAAGGATGGAACGATCATCAAGGTAGAGGGTACGGACGGGTTCCCGGGGAGCAACGGAAAGCTCTGCACCAAGGGGGCGGCCAACCGCCAGTACGTGTACCGGAAAAACCGCATCAGGACGCCGCTAAAGCGGACAAAAGACGGAGCGTATGAGCCCATCAGCTGGGAGCAGGCGTACAGGGAGATCGGTGAAAAGCTGAATCGGATCAAACGGGAACAGGGCCCGGAGGCCGTCGCCTGGTTCACCGGGTACGCAAAATGGTTCCGCCCCTGGCTGCACCGCATCACCCATTCCTTCGGAAGCCTGAATTACGGGACGGAAAGTTCTTCCTGTTTTCAGGCCACCGCCATGGCGTGGAAGACCATTACAGGCCGGGAATACCGCCCGGACATGAAGAACGCGGGCGTATTCCTGGGATGGGGCTGCAATACGGTGAACAATTTCTACATACCGGCCAGAGGCCTCAGGGCCTTTAAGGAGCGGGGCGGCAAGGTCATTATCATCGATCCCAGAGTCACCCACACCGCCCTGAAAATGGCCGATATCCACCTTCAGCTCCGCCCCGGCACCGACGGCGCGCTGGCCCTGGGCATGGCGAATCTGATGATTGAGCGGGGATGGACCGATCAGGAATTTATCCGGGAAAAGGTTCACGGCTATGAGCAGTTCCGGGAATATGTGAAGCAGTTTACGCTGGAGCGAACCGAGGAGATCACGGGCGTTCCCGCGCAGAAGATAGAGGCGGCGGTCAGGATGTATGTGGAAAATCTGCCGGGCTGCGGGTATCTCCCCTCCGCAACCGTCACCCACCACCTCAACGGCTACAATAACATGAGAGCGATCGTGTCCCTGTTCGTACTTGCGGGGGATATCGACCGGGCCGGGGGAGAGCTTCCCTCCCACGCCTCCTATGTCTACTCGGATTGCGGCTTTGATACCATGGAAGATCATTTTATTTATGATATAAAGCCGGAAGGCTGCCGCGAACCCATCGGCGCGGGCCGGTTCCCGGTATGGGGCCGTCTGGTCCATGAGTTCCAGGCCATGGATCTGGTCCGCCAGATTGAAGAGGAGGACCCCTATCCCATCAAGGCACTGATGGCATTTGGCATGAATCACAGGATGTTTCCTGATTCCGAAGCCATGCTGAAGGCCATTGACCGGCTGGAGCTGGTGGTCGCGGCGGATATTGTGGAAACGGAAATATGCCGCAGGGCCCATTACGTCCTTCCCGTCTGCACCTCCCTGGAACGCAGCGAGTTAAAGGGGTATGGCGGCGGCTTCATGACCTGCACCACGCCGGCTATTGAACCGCTGTACGAGTCCAAATCCGATGCGGAAATCATCTGCGAGCTGGCGGCCTATCTGGATATAGACGACGATTTGTTAAAGAGCGGATACCAGAAAACCATGGAATATATGATCAGCAACCTGTCCGTCACGCTGGATGAGTTAAAGGAAGCGCCCCTTCCCCTCAGGATGAAGGAGCTGCGGCCGTACAAACCCGGTACATACCGTGAAAAAGGATTTGAGACGCCTACGGGCAAGCTGGAGCTGTACTCAGAGGTGATTGCCTCCCTGGGGGAACAGCGCCCGGACCTGAATCCGCTTCCGGTCTATCAGGACAGCTTCGACGCCAGCAGCAGGGAGGAATACCCCCTGACATTGATCGCAGGGGCGCGTATTCCAAATGCCATCCACTCCAGGCTTCATGAGCTGCCCTGGACCAGGAGCCTCCGGCAGAAGCCGACGGCCGACATCCATGTGCAGGATGCCAAAGCCCTTGGCATCCGTGAGGGAGATGAGATTGAACTGTCTACTGCTTACGGAATGATCCGGGTGGCGGCCCATCTCACGCAGACGTCATTGCCGGGGGATGTGTATATGTATCACGGATACGCGGAAGCAAACGTCAACAGCCTGATTGGAATCAACCATCTGGACCCGTATTCCGGATTCCCCGGATACCGTCAGATCCGCTGCAGGGTCAGAAAGGCAGAGTGAGATATGAGGATGATAATTGACCTGGATATGGACCGCTGCGTGGGCTGTGGGGCCTGCAGCGTAGCGTGTATGGATCAAAATGACTTCCAGGCGGGACAGGAAGCAAAGCCCTTCCGGGTTGCCGTCAATCTGGAACAGATCAGGAATGACAGCGTGGAGCTCACCGGTGTTTCCACCGCCTGTATGCACTGTGCGGACGCGCCCTGCGTCAAGGCGTGTCCGTGCGGCTGTATTGTAAAAGACGAGGAGACCGGATTCAAGGTTTACGATACCAGCAACTGCATCGGCTGCCACAGCTGCGCCATGGCCTGTCCCTTTGGCGCGCCGGGATTTGGCGCGGACGGGAAAATGATGAAATGCGACGGCTGCGTGGAGCGGGTGAAGCGCGGTATGCTGCCGGCCTGCGTGAAGGTATGTCCCTTCGACGCTCTGAAGCTTTATACGGAGGAAGAGTATCAGAAGGTAAAGGTGGACCGGTCGGCACACAGGATCGCCGTCATGATATTGGATCAGGGAGGTAAGGTATGATTTGTCAAACGGAAGAAGCGGTAAGGCGTGTGGAAGAGCTGGGGGACCAGATTTTTACCCTTTGCAAAACCATACATGAGAACCCGGAGCTGGGATTTCAGGAGTTTAAGGCCAGCCGGATGCTGACTGGATTTCTGGAGGAGCAGGGGTTTACGGTGACCCGGGGCTGCGGCGGTCTTGAGACTGCCTTCCGGGCCGAACGAAAGGGGAAGGAAGGCGGGCCGGTGATCGGACTGCTCTGCGAATACGACGCCCTTCCCGGCGTGGGACATGCCTGCGGCCATAACATCATCGCCACGTCTTCAGTGGGGGCTGCGGCGGCGGTTGGGGCCATGATGGAAGCGTATGAGGGCACGATTGTGGTGCTGGGTACGCCCTCGGAGGAAGGCAGCGGCGGGGGAAAGCAGATTTTATGGGATGCGGGGGTTATGAACGATGTGGACTGCGCCATGATGTTTCACCCAGGCCCTCAGACCGTGATCAGGGACAAGACGCTGGCCATTCAGGCGCTCCGGTTTACCTTCCACGGCCAGTCGGCCCACGCGGGCGCGGCCCAAGAGAAGGGGCGCAACGCCCTGGAAGCGGTGATCCAGACCTTCAATGGCATCAACAGCTTGAGAGGCCACCTGAAGAAGGAAGTAAATATTCACGGTATCATCACAAAGGGAGGTGTAGCGACCAACATTATTCCGGATTTAGGGGAAGCGGAATTCGGAGTCAGGGCTTCCACCATACAGGAGCTGGAGACCGTTGTGGAACGGGTGTGCGGCTGCGCGCATGGAGCAGCGGCCATGACCGGCTGTACGGTGGATATTACGCGGCTGGGTATCGCCTATGCGGATCTGGTGCCCAATGAGACGCTGCTGGGGCTGATGGAGCAGAATATGGAAGCGCTTCAGATTCCCATCGACGTCAGGCAGGCGCCCGCCGCGCTGGCCTCCACGGATGTGGGGAATTTGTCCCACTGTATCCCGGCTATTCAGTGCATGATCGGGATCGGTTCCCCGGCTCTGCCCCATACGCCGGCATTTGCACAGGCATGCGCCGGGGAAGCGGGAGCGGAGATTGCCGTAAGGGCCGCCAAAGTGCTGGCGTGTACGGTTATAGACCTGCTGGAGAACCCGGAGCTGGTAAAAAAAGCCCGGGAAGAGCTGGCAGAGCGGAAAAGGGAGAGTGGCGGAGATGTATGATTTCGATACAGTGATCGACCGTGTCGGAACCAACTGTATCAAATGGGAGAGACAGACAAGGGCCTTCGGCGCTGAGGGCCTCCTCCCATTCTGGATTGCGGATACGGATTTTGCGGTTGAGCCCAGGATTCAGGAGGCGTTGATGGAGCGGGTCAGACACCCCATATACGGATATGCCAGCCAGGGAGCGGGGTATATGGAGGCGGTCACCGGCTGGTTTCAGAAACGTCATGGGTGGGAGATCAAAAAGGAATGGGTCATTCCCTGCACAGGGGTGGTCACGGCCATAGGGTTCGCCCTGGAGGCGGTCACCAGGCCGGGGGACAAGGTGCTGCTCCTCACCCCCCTGTACGATCCCTTCTTCCAGGTGATTCAGGGATCGGGGCGCAGGCTGGTGACGCTGGATCTTAAGGAGACGGACGGGACCTATGAGCTGGATTACGACGCGTTCGAAAAACAATTGAGGGATGGGGTAGGGGCAGTTATATTCTGTAATCCTCATAATCCCATAGGAAAAGTATGGAAAAAAGAGGAGCTGGAGCGCATCGCCGGATTGTGCGCCAGATACCAGGTGCACATTCTGTCCGACGATATCCACTGCGATATTGTGATGGAAGGGAACCGTTACACCCCGCTCTCAACCTTCGGCTGTATCAAACCGTTTTTGGCCACGTTTACCGCGCCAAGCAAGACCTTCAATGTAGCCGGGGCGGGTTCGGCTAATATCATTGTGGAGGATGAGAACCTAAGAAACAAGATCAGGGCGAGCCTGATGAGCAAATTCATGATGGGACCGGGGCTGTTCGGGTATGTGGTCTGCGAAGCGGCCTACACCTACGGGGAGCGCTGGCTGGACGAGCAGCTTGTCTATCTGAATGAAAATTACCGGTATGTGGACGGTTTTTTGAAGGGGCATATGCCGGAAATCAAAGCCTTTGAGCTTCAGGGAACCTTTCTGATGTGGATTGACTTCAGAGCGTTTGAGAAGGGGAGCCGGGAGATTTGCCAGGAGCTGGTATCGGAGTGCGGCGTGGCTTTAAACAGGGGGAATTCGTTTGGGGACAGCGGCGACGGATTTATGAGGCTGAATATCGGATGTTCCAGAAAACGTCTGGAGGAGCTGATGGAACGGATGTTGAAATGGTATGAAAAGAGTTGAGTGCCGGAAAGGAGAAATAAGCATGCACAACAGAGAGATTCTGTATCTCAGCGAGCAGGATGTGCAGGCCGTCTTAAGCAGGCGGGATGTAATCGACACAGTTGAGGAGATATTCAGACAGGCGGGCGATCAGTCCATTGTTCTGGGAAGCAACAGCTTTTTGCCCACAGGCGATGGAAAACGGAACCGTTTTATCGCCATGCCGGTGAGTATGCCGAAGAAGCAGATTCTTGGGCTGAAATGGATCAACATTTACGACGAGCCGGTTGAAGGGTATCCCTTCAGCCATGGAAACCTGGTGCTGGTCAACGACACCAGAACGGGATCGCCCATTGCCGTTGTCAGCGCCACCAATATCACCACCATGCGCACAGCGGGCGGCCATGGGGTCATTGGCGCAAAGTATCTGTCCCGAAAAAATCCGCGAAAGCTGGCCGTAATCGGCTGCGGCGGACAGGGGAGGGGAGGCATCGGCGGTTTTCTGGAGCAGTTCCCCTCCCTGGAGGAGATCCGGCTGTTCGACGCGGTTCCCGCCGCCTGTGAAGCGGCCGCTTCCCTGTACGAGGGCAGGGCGCGTTTTACGGTCTGCGGGAAGCCTGAGGAAGCCGTCAGGGGGAGCGACATTGTACTGACCTGCAGCAGCAGCCGCAAGGTTCTTGTGCAGAAGGAATGGATTGAAAAGGGGATGACAATCATTTCCATCAACGCGTTCAACGATCTGGACCCAGGGGTGACGGAGCTGGCGGATAAATGGGTGCTGGGCGTGTACCGGGAGGACGCCCACAGCGTCCTGGACAACACGGATATGTCCCAGGGCGTGCAGCTGGACAGAGAGCGCGTATACGCGGATATGCCGGAAATCATCAGCGGACGAAGGCCCGGCCGGACATCGGAGGATGAAATTATCCTTTACTCCCATATGGGAATGGGGGCGTTTGACGTGGCGTGCGCCGATATTGCGTACACGAGGGCAAAGGAGAAGGGAATCGGGACAGTTCTGGAGGTGTAATCGATGACAAGGTATAAAGAACGGGCTCTGGAAATGGTCGAACGGGCGGAGGAAGATATCAAAGCGCTCTGCTGCTATATCCACGAGCATCCAGAGCTGGGTTTTCAGGAGGTAAAATCCAGCAAGGCCATTGCGAATCTGCTTGAAACATACGGATTTCAGGTGGAAATGGGCGTGGGGGGAATTGAGACCGCCTTTAGGGCGGAGGCCGACACCGGGAAGGAAGGCCCGGTCATCGGATTTCTGTGCGAATATGACGCCCTGCCGGGAATCGGCCATGGGTGCGGCCACAATATCATCGGCTCCGCTTCCGCCGGGGCGGCCATAGCGGCCTTTGAGGCGGCGCAGATGGCCGGGGGAAAGATCGTTGTAATCGGAACGCCGGCAGAGGAGGGCAGCGGGGGTGGAAAGGAACTGCTTCTGCGGGCAGGGGTCATGGACGATTTAGACTGCGCCATGATGTCCCATCCCGGCCCCTGGACCAGCGTGGGCGGCACGTCCCTGGCGATCCAGGCGATGCGCTTCACCTTCCACGGGAGAGCCTCCCACGCCTCCGCCACGCCGGAGCTGGGAATCAGCGCCCTGGAAGCCGTCATACAGATGTTTAACCAGGTCAACGCCCTGCGCACATTTCTGCCCGTCGATTCCAGGGTCAACGGAATCATCACAAAAGGCGGTGTTGCCCCCAATATCATACCGGACGAATGCGAAGCCGTGTTCAACATCCGCGCCGACTCAAAGAAGAATTTAAAGCGGATGATCGAACGGATTTCGGACTGCGCTAAGGCCGCCGCACTGGGAAGCGGCTGCACGGTGCAGACGGAGCCGGTGGGAATCGGTTATGACGAGATCATTCCCAACGATACGCTGTTAAAGCTTCTGGAAGAGAACCTGACGCTGCTGGGAGAGACCATCGACAAGCGGGAGCAGGGGCGTCCCCTGGCATCCACTTCGCAGCTCGT